>Ga0299912_10005710_pt1 | contig 10224 bp, 8 predicted proteins | sample RVTome_2_FD_207667 | JGI IMG/M metagenome (GOLD analysis project Ga0299912, IMG submission 207667) | Soil microbial communities from uranium-contaminated site in the Upper Colorado River Basin, Wyoming, United States - RVT95D214 (version 2) ... | reverse complement strand
TCGCCGCCATCGCGGGCCTGAACGGCAAGGACCTTCGCGGGAAACCGCTGAAAGTAAACGAAGCGCGCGAAAAAGTCTCGCGCGGGCCGCGGCGACGCTAGATCAGACTCAGTAAACAAAAAACGGGCTATGATGCCCGTTTTTTTTATTTGCCGGGGTCAGCGGGCGGCACTGCATCAGAACAGGTTGTGCCCATACCGGATGCCCGGATGCACCGACTCAAGCGGAATCGCCATAACACGATCGCAAACTATGCGCGCCACCGTACCGAACAGGCTGGGGATTTCACATATATTCAGCAGGAACCGTATTTGGCGACACTGCTCGTCATCGTCGGGAAACTGTTCAGCGTCCGTTGACTGCCCGCCGTATCGCGCGCAGCCGGCGCCCGCTCCATGCGAGGAAATATCATGAGATATCTGAAACTGTTTGCAATAGCACTGGCGGCGCTCCAATTAAGCGCATGCGTGGGGTTTATCGTTCCCATCCCGCTCTCGAGTTCGGCTGCACCGCAAAGCGCGGACGAGAAGGCACAGCGCTGACAGCGCTAAAGAACCTCTGATTAAGATCAGAGCTTCCCTAAAGCTTGCTATCCTCTTCGATTTTCAGCGGAAACTTCTGCCCCAGGAAGGGCGCCATGAATTTATAAGCCAGGAATGCCGCTGTCAAAGCCAGCAAAGTGACGGACACCGGCCGCTCCGCGACAAGAGACACGTCTCCCCTGAACATCATCAGCGTCTGACGCAGACTGTTTTCCGTGGTCGGACCCAGCACAACGCCGATAATAAAAGGGGCGACCGGAAATTTCCATTGACGCAGGAAATACCCAACGACGCCCGCGATGATCATCACCCAGACATCGAAGAGGGAATTCCTCACGCTGTAGACGCCGACCAGGCAGATCAGGCTGATGATGGGCATCAGGATCTGCGGCCGGATCACGGCAATCTTTGCGAAAACCCCGACGAGCGGCAGGTTGAGGATCAAGAGCATGAAATTCCCAAGATACATGGCTGCAATAAACGTCCAGAAGACCTCCGGATGAGTTGTGAAAAGCATGGGGCCTGGTTCCACATTATGCATCCTGAGCCCCGCCAGCATGATGGCGCTCGGCGCCGCAAACGGGATCCCCAGAGTGAGCAAAGGGATCATCGAACCCATCACCGCGCTGTTGTTGGCGGACTCCGGCGCGACCACGCCTTCCACCGCGCCATGTCCGAATTCCCCGGGGGTTTTGGATATTCTTTTTTCAAGAGCATAAGAGACGAACGTGGAAATCACCGTGCAGGGCCCCGGCAGCAACCCCACAAAAAAACCCAGTACCGAACCCCGCAGCATCGGATTGACGGAGCGCCTGACTTCCTCGCGATTGGGATAGAGATCTCTCAGGCGGATTTCGTTAACCTTCGGCTTCACATACTTTTCAAGGGCAATGTTCAGGATTTCGGAGATGCCAAAAAGACCCATGGCGATGGGCAGGAAATCGATGCCAAGCATCAGCGTTTCCGAACCAAAGGTGAAGCGGGGATAGCTATCCATGGGATTGATGCCGACGGTGCTGAGAAAGAGTCCCAGGGCAACCATCAACGCCCCCTTGAGCGGGGCTTCGGCCGAGAGATTGGATAACAGGACAAAGGTAAAGATCATAAAGCAAAGGAATTCGGGCGGGCCGAAGGACAGAGCGGCATTTCCCAGAAAGGGTGCAAAAAACTGCAGCCCCAGAATCCCGAGCGTGCCTGCAACGAAGGAACCCGCCGCCACCAGCGCCAGGGCTGCTCCTGCCCTGCCTTTTTTGCACATCTGGTAGCCGTCGATGCAGGTCACGACGCTCGCCGCTTCTCCTGGAATATTGACCAGAATAGAGGTGATCGAGCCTCCATACATGGCGCCGTACCACACACCCGTCATCATGATCAAACCGGTCGTCGCCCCGAACTTCAGGGTGAAGGGCAGCATCAATGCCATTGTCGCCGTCGGCCCCAAACCCGGCAGGACCCCGACGATGGTGCCGATCAAAACGCCTATGAAACAGGCAACAAGATTCACCGTCGTGAAGGAATTGGCAAACCCGCTATATAGAAGACTCAACCCTTCCATCGTCGCTCTTCCTTATCCCAAAATTCCCCGCGGCAAATCGATATACAACCAGTAATCGAACAGCAGATAAATAAACAGGGCCGTTCCGCCGGACACGGCCAGCGGCTTGCGCCAGCCCTCCAGCTTCATGATCTTGCAAAAGGCATACGTAGCGAGAAGGGTAACGGCGACATATCCCAGCAGAGGCATCGCGACAAGCCACAGGCAGAATGTCGCCGTCATGAGGATGAGCGTTTTAACGCCCTCTTTGTCAGGAAGAGGTCTGCGTGCCTTGGACCTTAATTCCGATAGGAAAGCGAAAAAAGCGAAAATGGAGATCGCCGCGCCGATGAAGACGGGATATAAACCCGGCCCGGGACGCTCGAGGCTCCCAAAACCATATCCCGAAGACACGATGATGACGATGATACCCAGAACGAGCAGAAATAAATCGAAGAATATTTCGAGTCCAAATCTGGACACCCTCTCCATGCCCGCTCCTTTTGCCGGTATTATTTTTCGTTTCGTCCCGCCCCTTTTCAGGGGAAGGCGAAGGTCCTCCCGGGTTTCCGGATCAAAACTTCGGTGACGCCATTCAAAAGGATTATTTGATCTCTTTCAATATCCCGGCTTTCCTCATGATCTCCCGCACGGCGTCTCTACGCTTGTCGAAATCGGCGACTATCCTGCCAGGGGGAATATATTCCCAGCGGGTGTTTCTCTCGTTGGCAAATTTAATATACTCGGGCTCCTTCACCGCCTTCTCGATGGCGTTGGCCAGGATCGTTGCGATTTCTTTCGGCAATTTGGGCGGTCCCATCACGAAATTGGTCGACTCCCAGCTCACGTCGTATCCCAGTTCCTTCACGGTGGGAATCTTGTCATACGGCGCGGGAGCCCGCGCTTCGCCCAGGGTCGCCAGAAACTTGACCTGTCCGCTCTCGACCATGCCCTTTGCCGAACCCATGGCTGCAACCCCCAGTTCGGCATGTCCGCCCGCCACCTGGGAAACGACCAGGGCACCGGCTCCCGGCTGAGGAATCGTATTGATATTGATGCCGGTTCCACCCAGGAAGGACATGGCGGCGACCCACCAGCTTTGCCCGACACCGGCCGTTGCCATGTTGAGCTTTCCGGGATTGGCCTTCGCATGGGCAATGGCCTCCTGGATGGTGTTGAATTGAACCTTGCTCTTGGCGGAGGAAATTACGATGGGGAAAAAGGTTGCGTAGCCGCCCAGATGAGTAAAATCGTGATAGTCCAGCGGCGAGACCCCTTGCAGTTTGTTGGTGATGATCGTCGCCGACCCCCAGCCGATCGTATACCCGTCGGCCTTTGCGCCGTGAATTTCGCGATAGCCGATGGAGCTGCCTGCCCCGGGTTTGTTCACGATCAGAATGGACTGGCCCAACATCTGGGAAACTTTTTGCATGATGGGACGGACGAGGACGTCTCCGTCGGCGCCGGCCTCAACGCCGACGATGCATACAATCGGTTTCACCGGATACTTCTCTGCGGCCTGCGCCGACCCCAAACTGAAGAAGCCTGAACACGACACAACGCTCAAGATGGCAACAAATAGTCTTTTCACGTTCCTCTCCTTTTTTGGCTGGATTCGAGTCGAGGCCTTTTTTGAAAAAAACAAATACCTTTTTGAGAGCCTCTGTGTGTGGATGGTCTCACCCCATTTCGGCACTGTCAAACTCGTGCGTCCGGCATTGCCACGGCCTTTCCCGGACAATTATTTCCCGGCTTCCGGTCGGGCAACGCAAGAGTTACCCTCCTTAGACCAGGCAATTATTGTGTTGCCCGTATCAACGGTGAATCTCAAGCTGCAAGTCAAGATTAACGTTCGAAGGGGATCTTCATGGACAGTTTGGCCTCGCACCAACGTTCCCCCCAACGGCCCACCGGGAACATAGGTGGTTGCTGGCATGGTAACAATATCCTCGGTACGTTCGTATTGAAAAACGCGATTACCGTTGCTCAAGGTAAACGTGCTGGTCGGCCGTCCTTTTTGCCTGACCAATTCATCCGCATTTTTGCCGATCCATTGCTGCGCTTGTTCGTCAAAAGCTTCCTGTGTTGCCGTGGTCGCGCAACCTGACAGAATAAAAATGTAGATAATGGGAAAAACCAGGAGTCTGAACATGGCCGTCTCCGATTGATGCTGACCATGACATGTTACGCCCGCACAACGGCATCGCGGAAACGGGCACGGCCAGGGGAATGCGGACGGGGTTTAAACAGGCTCAGAATTGGCCCGACTCGTGGGTAGATTTGTGGCTATATCTGAGTCAACAAGATATAATCACAAAAAAACAATCACTTACCACATTTTCTGGCGGAGAGGGTGGGATTGCGCACGGCTCGCATTGCCTCTGCGATCCGTGCATCCCTCGCCACACTCCGGCTCGGGACCGCCGGGTCTAAAAACGACCCAGCGTCCAACCGAACATTCACCGGATGTTCGGTTGTCGAACCAGTGGGTTCGTCCACACACCCCACACCACAGAAAACAAAAACGCCCCGACTACGGGGCGTTTTTGTTTTCTGGCGGAGAGGGTGGGATTCGAACCCACGATACGCTTGCGCGTATTCCGGTTTTCGAGACCGGCCCGTTCAACCACTCTGGCACCTCTCCGGATCGCGAAGGCGCGATTTTACCAGCCCATGGTGGCCAAGACTAGCGCGCCGGTTCGTAAATATCTTGCCAAATCGTAGGTCGGGAATCCTTTCCCGACATGGCGTCGCCAAAGGATTGGCGACCTACGGATGAATTATTCGCGGGACAGCACGTTAGCGCGGCACGATAACCTTCAATCCCCCCATATTCGATTGCAACGCTGCCGGAACATCAATGCCGCCGTCCGCGCGCTGGTAGTTTTGGTTCCGACATAACCTGAACGTTAATCTCCACCGAAACATCAACGCGCCGGCTCGATGACCCTCAGCCCGCCCATATAGGGCTGAAGGACGGCGGGAATATCCACCCCGCCGTCCGCGCGTTGATAGTTTTCCATGATCGCGACCAGGGTGCGTCCTACCGCCAGGCCCGAACCATTGAGCGTGTGCACCAGTTCGGTCTTGCCTTTTTCGTTGCGGAAACGCGCCTGCATGCGCCGCGCCTGGAAGGCCTCGAAGTTGCTGCATGAGGAAATTTCACGGTAGGCATTCTGCCCCGGCAGCCAGACCTCGATGTCATAGGTTTTTGCCGAGGAGAAGCCGATATCGCCGGTGCAAAGCGTAACGGTGCGGTACGGCAGATCGAGCTTCTTCAGTATCGTTTCGGCGTGGCCGGTCAGTTCCTCCAGCAACTCGTAAGACCGGGAGGGATGGGCGATCTGCACCAGCTCGACCTTGTCGAACTGGTGCTGGCGTATCATGCCGCGCGTGTCTTTGCCGTAGGAACCCGCTTCGCGCCGGAAGCACGGCGTGTGGCAGACGAACTTCATCGGTAATTGTGCTGCTGCCAGAATTTCGCCGCGCACGATATTGGTTACCGGGACTTCGGCGGTCGGGATCAGATACAGCCCGTCGGCCGTCACCGCGAACTGGTCATCTTCGAATTTCGGAAACTGCCCTGTGCCGCGCATCGAGTCGGCATTGACCAGGTACGGCGCATAAACTTCGGTGTAGCCATGTTCCTGCGTGTGCACGTCGAGCATGAACTGGGCGAGCGCGCGATGCAGCCGCGCGAGGCTGCCCTTCATCAGCACGAAACGCGCGCGGGCAATCTTGGTCGCGGTCTCGAAATCGAACAGTCCCAACCCTTCGCCGATGTCGACATGATCCCTGGCTGCGAAACCGAGCTGACGCGGCTCGCCGGCGCGCCGCACTTCCTGGTTGGCATCCGCATCTTTGCCTGCCGGCACGCTGGCATGCGGCACATTGGGCACGTGCATCAGGAAATCGTTGAGCCGCTGCTGCACCTCTTCCAGCCTGGCTTCCAGTGCCTTCAGCTGGTCGGCCTGGGCATTGACCTGCGCCATCAGTTGCGAAGCATCCTCTCCCTTGGCCTTGGCCTGGCCGACTTGTTTCGACAATTGGTTCCGCTTCGCCTGCAGTTCCTGGGTTTCGGTCTGTATCGTCTTGCGCTGCGCTTCCAGCGCCTGAAACGCCCCGGCATCAAGCGTAAAGCCGCGGTCGGCGAGCCGTTTCGCCACGCCTTCCAGATCACTGCGCAACAATTGAATATCCAGCATGCTTTCCTCGATCGACAAAACGCAACCTAGGGAACCTCTGATTAAGCCGTCCCCGCCTTCGCGGCAATGACGAAACCTGTTTAACCAGAGCTTCCCTAGCGCCGGGCCGTCCGGCAAGGGTCAACATTATCCTGTAGTTGCCGTCCCGCGGCCACCCCTTGACACTGCGATTATCCGGGTTCTACAGTCCGGCAGCAGCAAAAAAACGACGACAATTCCCCTTTTATTCTCATCACATATCCAATACGCCAACTGCCGCTCCCCAGGCCCGGGCGCCGACCATTCCCGGCCCGGTTCCCGATACCCGTCCGCCAAAATTCAAGCTGCCGCCGGGCGCATGCGATTGCCACGCGCATGTTTTCGGCCCGCAAAACCGCTACCCGTACCTGCCGCAGGCCACCTACATCCCGCCCGACGCGCTGGCAGGCGATTACGCGCGCATGCTGAAAACCCTGGGTTGCAAGCGCGGAGTGCTGGTGCAGCCCAGCGTCTACGGCACCGACAACGCGGCCATGCTCGATGCGCTGCATTCGGGCATTTTCGCGTTCCGCGGGGTGGCGGTGGTCGATGACCAGATCAGCGACCGCGAGCTGGAAGACATGCACCGCGCCGGGGTGCGCGGGGTGCGCATCAATCTCGCCTCCACGACGCCGGGCCTGACACTGGAACAGGCGCCGCGCCTCGCCGCGCGCCTGAAGGCGCTGGGCTGGCATCTGCAGTTTTTTTTCGATATCGGGAAAGTGTCCGGCATTGAGGAACGGCTGAGCAAACTCGACATTGATATCGTGATCGACCATTTCGGGCGCGTGCGCGCCGACGACGGCGTCGATGCGCCGCCTTTCCAGACGCTGCTCAGGCTGCTCAAGCGCGACAACGTCTGGGCCAAGCTGATGGGGCCCCACTTCCTCTCCGACAAGATGCCCGATTTCCCCGACGTCACGCCGTTCGCCTGCGCGGCGGCGGCAGCAGCCCCCGACCGCGTGGTGTGGGGCACCGACAGGCCGCACCCCAGCGCGCACGGCCTCGCGCCGAACGACGGCGCGCTCGCCGATCTGCTGCTCGACTGGATTCCGGACGAGGCGCAGCGTCAAAAAGTGCTGGTGACCAATCCAGCGCGCTTGTATGGGTTTTAGAGGTGAGCGGTAAGTGTTAAGTGTTGAGTTGTTAAGTCGTGAGCAGTAAACCGTAAAAAAGCCAGCGGCGTTAAGGGCTCATGAAGTCGATTCCCATCGAGCGCATCGACAGCCGCATCCTGTTCATCCGTGGCCACAAGGTGATGCTTGACGCGGACTTGGCCGAGCTCTATGAGGTCGAAACCCGCGCGCTCAATCAGGCGGTGAAGCGCAATCGCGAGCGGTTTCCGGCGGATTTCATGTTTCAGCTTACGAATCAAGAAGTTAGTCATTGGAGATCACAGATTGTGATGTCCAATCCGGGGGCGCGCATGGGACTGCGTCGGGCGCCCTTCGCATTCACGGAGCATGGCGCGTTGATGGCCGCAACGGTGCTCAACTCACCGCGCGCGGTGGAGATGAGTCTTTACGTGGTGCGAACCTTCGTGCGCATGCGCGAAGTCCTTGCCACGCACAAGGCGCTCGCGAGCAAGCTCGCCATCCTGGAGCAACAGACCGCCGCGCTCGCGCTCAAGCACGATGTGCTCGCCGCCAGCACGCGCGCGCAGTTCAAGGCGGTGATCGACGCGCTGCGCGATTTGATGGCCCCGCCAGAGCCGAAGAAGAAACACCCCATCGGCTTCGTCACGCCCAAAGAGAAGTAGCTGCAGCTCGTGTAATAAGTTACGTAGGCGGTAAGCCGTGAGCGGTAAGCCGTAAAAAAAGTCAGCGGTGTTAAGGTCATTGGCGATCTGCAAGGCGGGAAAGAAATAAGCACGGGGAAACCCCACCACAAAATGAACGCCGTGCAAATATTCTTTTCCGCTTACCGCTCACCGCTTACGGGCTTACGGTTACCGCTTACCGCTTCCGGTCTTTGCGTTCTTTCCTGGCCGCCTGTTTATCCAACTCGCGCAAAGTGTCGAGCCGTTCTTTGATTTTCGCCTCGAGACCGCGCGGCGTCGGCTCGTAAAATTTCGGCTGCGCCATGTCGTCCGGAAAATAACTCTCCCCTGCCGCATAGGCATCGGGCTCGTCGTGCGCGTAGCGGTACTCGCGGCCGTAACCCAGTTCCTTCATCAATTTGGTCGGCGCATTGCGCAGATGTTCGGGCACGGGGCGCGATGCATCGTTGCGCACCAGGTCGCGTGCGCTGTTGTACGCGATGTAGGCGGCGTTGCTCTTGGGCGCCACCGCGAGATAGAGCACGGCCTCCGCCAGCGCCAGTTCGCCTTCCGGCGAGCCCAGGCGCTCGTAGGTTTCGCACGCGTCGAGCGCGATTCTGAGCGCGCGCGGATCGGCAAGCCCGATGTCTTCGGTCGCCATGCGGATCATGCGCCGTCCCATGTAGAGCGGGTCGGCGCCGCCGTCGAGCATGCGCGTGAGCCAATAAAGCGCGGCATCGGGCGCGGAACCGCGCACCGCTTTGTGCAAGGCCGAGATCTGGTCGTAGAACGCGTCGCCCCCCTTGTCGAAGCGGCGCAGGCTCTGCGTCAATGTATTGTTGACGAAGGCTTCGTCGATTTCCTTCTGTCCGGACTCCTCCACAGCGGTGCCGATCTGCTCCAGCAGGTTGAGCAGCCGCCGCGCATCGCCGTCGGCGTAGCCGATCAGGCGCTGCCGCGCTTCCTCTGAAAATACTAAATTATTCAATGACTTATTTACGGCTCGCTGGAACAGCTCGCCGAGCTCGGCCGCAGTGAGCGGCTGCAGCACGTAAACGGCCGCGCGCGACAACAGGGCGCTATTGACTTCGAACGACGGGTTCTCCGTGGTCGCGCCGATGAACGTAACGAGACCGCGTTCGACGTACGGCAGGAAAGCGTCCTGCTGCGCCTTGTTGAAGCGGTGCACCTCGTCGACGAACAGGATAGTGTGGCGCCCCGATTGCTGCAGTTCGAGCTCGGCGCGCTGCACTGCTTCACGGATCTCCTTGACGCCGGAGAATACCGCGGAAATGGCGATGAACTCGGCATCGAAGGCCTGCGCCATGAGGCGCGCGAGCGTGGTCTTGCCCACTCCCGGCGGGCCCCACAGGATCATCGAGTGCGGTTTCTTCGATTCGAAAGCAAGCCGCAGCGGCTTGCCGGGGCCCAGCAAATGCGCCTGGCCCACGACCTCGTCGAGCGTGTGCGGCCGCAGCCGCTCGGCGAGCGGCGCCTGGGGTTCCCTTTTGGCGAAGAGGTCCACCGCCGCGGGCCGCGCTACTCGGAGATCACGTCCGCGCCCTTAGGCGGGACGAACCTGAAGGTGTCGGGAGACAGTTTCAGGTTGCGTTCGACGTCGGCGAACTTGATGACCGTGAGCTGGCCGAACTGGTCGCGCAGCTCCATCGCCTCGAGACCCGCCTTGCCAAAGCCCAGCCGGATGCGTTCGAACGCGGTGTCCTGGGTCCTGGGCACTGCTTCCAGCCAGTCCAGCCCCTCCTGGTTGCCGAGATTGGTGAGCGTGTAGTTTTTCTCGATCTCGTTGCTGCCGGCGAGCAGCGCGGCGGGGCTGGAACCCAGCGCGCGGTCGAGCTTGCGCACCGTGACCTGGTTCAGGTCCTTGTCGTAGATCCACAGCCGGGTGCCGTCGCCGACGATGGTCTGCTCGTAGGGTTTCACGTACTCCCAGCGAAATTTGCCGGGGCGCGAGAACTGCATGGTGCCGGTCGCCTGCTGCAGCATCTTCATGTTCTTGTCGAGCACCATTTGCGCGAAACGCGCCTTGGCCGACGTGGTCTGGTTGAGAAATCCCTTGAGGACTTCAACGCTCGAGGCCGGCGCCGCCACCGGCAGCCATAGCAGAATAATCAGCACATAACGCATCAGTAGAGGAGTTTGTCGAAC
>Ga0299912_10005708_pt1 | contig 10227 bp, 10 predicted proteins | sample RVTome_2_FD_207667 | JGI IMG/M metagenome (GOLD analysis project Ga0299912, IMG submission 207667) | Soil microbial communities from uranium-contaminated site in the Upper Colorado River Basin, Wyoming, United States - RVT95D214 (version 2) ... | reverse complement strand
AAGACATCGGGTTTTTCACAGAGCTGAGCATCTCCGTTACAAGTGGCCCGGTCGCAATCAAGATCGCAATACCCGATCCCTTTGCCCATGATGAGAGTTTCTGAGGCTCGGTAGAAAGGACATTCTTTAAACATCATTAACATCATAACCACCTCCTTATTCAATTTGGCAGGCCCAAAAAAAGGGCCCGTGTTAGTATAGACCACGGGCCCCGCAAAATCGATTTTGCTTTGGCAACCCGGCTGTCCCGAACATTCGGGACCCGTGGCTTTCCCCCCTACCCATTCGAGGCAAGGGGCCTTCCCCCAACTTCGGGGGAGAGGCGTCCCACGATCACTCGTGGTTTGGCTTTATCAGCAATCTCTTCTATGAAACTTTTTCCTGATTCTATAAGAGGCAATAAGAATGCCAACCAAGACTTCTCTGCTCAACTCATTGATATTAATTAGAAATTAAATATTTAAGGATTTTTTAAAACACCTAAAAAATGCCGTTTTTTGGTGACAAATATTGAAAATTTTGTTACCCCTCCTCCAATTTTTAATTTTGAACCTTAAACTTCTAACCCAAAGGATTATTCTCTCTCTTCCAAATATTTTTCGGCGGCAAAAGCGGCAGTGGCACCATCTCCAACTCCGGTGGCAATCTGTCGGAGTAACTTTTTTCTGCAGTCCCCAGCAGCGAACACCCCCTTAACAGAAGTTTCGCAATGATCATTGGTGATAATATAACCGGCTTCATCCATCTGAACCAAACCCTTCAAGAACTCTGTCCTCGGGGTCAATCCAACAAAGAGAAAAACCCCTTCTGTATTAAACTCTTTCAACTCCCCAGTCTTGACATTCTTGACGAGAACGGCTCGGGCAACTTGATCTCCTTTAATCTCTTGTACGACAGAATTCCAAAGAAACTTTATCTTTGGATTGGCCATCGCCCTTTCCTGATAGATCTTGGTCGCTCGAAGGGCATCCCTTCGATGGACGATTGTTAACCCTTTGACAAATTTGGTAAGGAAAAGCGCCTCCGTCAGGGCAGAATCTCCTCCTCCTACAACAAAAATCTCACTGTCTTTGAAGAATGCTCCATCACAGGTAGCACAGTAAGAAACCCCTTTCCCAGCATATTCCTTTTCTCCAGGAACCCCTAACTTCCGGTATTCGGTGCCCGTGCAGATGATGATGGTTTCGCCAAGACAAGTGGATTCGTCCGTCCGAACGATTTTTTGATCTCTATCCGGTGTGACTTCGATCACCTCTCCGTTGATGGTCTCCATCCCGAACCGCTTCGCCTGTTCTTCCATCAACCGGCTCAATTCATCTCCCGTAACCCCTTGAGGAAAGCCCGGGTAATTCTCGATCATCTCCGTAGTGGTCATCTGTCCACCGAATAGAGCACTCTCGATGAGAAGGGTATGCAGTCTTGCCCTCGATGCATAGAGACCTGCGGTCAACCCTGCAGGTCCCCCTCCGATAATAATGACCTCATACGCTTTCGTTTCTTTTGCTTCCATTCACTCCCCCTCAAAAAGAAAATTTTCTCTGGAGTCAATATACTAAAGAAGGTCCAGCTTGACAAGTTCGATTTGAGAAGGATAAATTAAGAACCTATAATTTTGTTTGGTCACTCATGACACAATATCCACCCACGACCTGATGAATACTGTTGTAGGTTAAGGTTAAGGTTAAGGTTAAGAAGCCAGTTTTGTCTGGAGGTAACGGGGTAGGTTCAAAATCTTAAGGACCACAGACATAACCCATCGACAAAACCGGTCTCTTTATCCTTACAGCACGGCCAAAGACTTTTGTTTTCTGTGGCAAGGAGGGATCCATGGAAAGAACATTGTCAATTGTGAAACCGGACGGGGTTCAGAAACATCTGATTGGAGAAGTGATCAAACGTTTTGAAGACCACGGGCTGAAGATCGTTGGTTTGAAGATGATTTCGATGGATAAAAGGGAGGCGGAGGGTTTCTATGCCGTTCACCGGGGGAAACCCTTCTTCGATAGCTTGACCACCTTCATGTCTTCTGGACCTGCGGTGGTGATGGTCCTTGAAGGGGAAGGAGCAATTGCCAAAACACGGGAACTGATGGGGGCAACCGACCCCAAACAGGCCAAAGAAGGAACGCTTCGGCGCCAGCACGCTACGAATATCGAAAAGAATATTGTCCACGGATCGGACGCACCTGAAACCGCCGCCTTCGAGATCAAATATTTCTTCAACGCCCTGGAGATTTTCCAATATTGACCGTTTCCCCTCGCCCCGCCGAGGGGGGTGAGGAGGGGTAATTTGAATTGAGTTATTCTTCAGAAAAAGTCGATCTTAAGAACCTGTCTCCCCAAGAACTCAAACAATTCATCACGTCTTTCGGGAAAGAGAGATACCGGTGCATCCAGATGCTGAGATGGCTCTATCGGGAGGGCGTCCATTCGGTTGATGACATGACCAACCTTGCCAAAAAGTTCCGGCAGGAGTTGAAAGAAGTCAGCAAGATCTCCTCTCTCCGTCCTCTTCGCCTGGAAGAAGCAAGGGATGGAACAAAAAAGTTTCTCTTCCAGCTCGAGGATGGCAACCATATCGAAAGCGTCTTGATTTCTGATAAGTCTCGCCTGACTCTCTGCATTTCCACTCAAGCGGGATGCGCCTTGGGATGCCGATTCTGCCTCACTGGGAAAAAAGGGTGGAAAAGGAACCTGATGGTCTCGGAGATCCTCAACCAGATTCTGGCCGTAAGGGAAACCCTAAAAGATGGATCCTCCCTCACCAATGTGGTTCTAATGGGAATGGGTGAGCCTCTGGCCAATTACGACAACACCCTTAAGGCAATTGAGCTGATGGTTCACCCTGAGGCCTTCAAATTGTCGTCGAGAAGGATCACCCTCTCCACTGCAGGTCTTCTCCCCGAGTTGGAGCGTTTATCGAAAGAGAAAATCTCCTTTAGTCTGGCCATATCCCTCAACGCCTCCGACGAAGAGACGCGAAGTCATCTGATGCCAGTCAATCGCCAATATCCATTAGAAAGGCTATTGGAGGTCTGTCGGCACTTTCCCCTCCGGCCAAGGACACGGATCACCTTTGAATACGTTTTGGTGGGAGGAATCAATGACACGGGACAGGACGCGAGGAGATTATTAAAATTGCTAAGAGGCATCCCCTCCAAAATTAATCTCATCCCTTTGAATGAAGCCCCAGGAATTCCTTTCAAAAGACCCTCCGATGAGAAGGTTAGAGAATTTCAGGAGATTTTAATGAAGGGAGGGTTTACGGCCATCGTCCGGACAAGCAAAGGTGCAGAGATCTCTGCAGCCTGTGGGCAGCTGCAAGGAAAAAGTTCGGAGTAGGGGCAATAGCCGTAACACCCATCAATTATTGATTTTTTAGGATAACAGGGTTAACATGGACTCTGATCTTACAAGGAGGAACAAGATGTCTGAAACAATGGTAGGAGTGATCGGCGGATCGGGTCTCTATGAAATGGAAGGTCTCGAAGCGGTTCAAACGGTCTCTTTGAAAACCCCTTTCGGTGATCCTTCGGATTCTTTCATCGTGGGTCGTCTCGAAGGAGTGAAAATTGCGTTTTTGCCTCGACATGGAAAGGGCCACCGCATATCACCCTCTTCTCTGAATTTCAGAGCAAACATTTACGGGATGAAAAAGTTAGGGGTTCAGTGGATCATCGGCGTTAGCGCTGTTGGGTCGATGAAGGAATCGATTCACCCGGGCGATATGGTGATTCCGAACCAATTCATCGACCAGACCAAGGGTCGTCCCAACACCTTTTTCAGCGATGGAATCGTTGGCCATGTCAGTTTTGCCGACCCTGTCTGCCCGGTTCTCGGCCCAATCCTCCAAGAAGCGGGGAAAGAAGTTGGGGCGACGGTTCATAAAGATGGTACCTATCTCTGTATCGAGGGACCTCAGTTTTCCACTCGCGCCGAATCCAAACTTTATCGAACATGGGGGGTTGATATCATAGGGATGACTAATCTCCCCGAAGCAAAACTAGCACGGGAGGCTGAGATCTGTTATTCCACGATTGCCTTTGCAACGGACTATGATTGCTGGCATGAGACGGCAGGAGATGTTTCAATTGGCGATGTCCTCCGTATCCTGGCCCAGAGCACCAAAATAGCAAAGAGAGCGATCCGAGTTGCCGTTCAGAAGCTCCCTGAAGAGAGGAAGTGTGTTTGCGCTACGGCGTTACAATACGCCGTCATTACGGGCAAAAAACACATTCCCGAGAAGACAAAGAAGGATTTGGAACCGATCATTCGGAAATACTTGAAATCCGCATAGAGCAGGGCATGGCGCATAGCGCATAGCGTAAAACCCTTAACCTCCTCCCCCTCTCCCCGAGTGGCTGTGTCGTAATGGGTTGGAAGTGAGAAGGGAACAGACAAACGGATTCCAAAGCTTTAGAACGCGGAGCGTTATTAAGTTTACGGGTAAGCGTCCTTGGTGCTCGAAACGCACTCTATTCACAGGATTGAAGCCTTTGAATCCAAACGCCTGGAGGTTCCGCTCTAAAGCTTTCTCATCCGCCCGTCCGTTCCCTTTTGCAGATTTTCTCTCATTTCTGCTATTCTGACACAATCTCCGATGGGGAGAGGAGGAGGACGGGGGGACGATGAAGTTCATTGTAGATCGGATGCTGGGAAGATTAGCAAAACAACTCAGAATGCTGGGATACGATACCCTTTATTATAGAGGAGAGGATGTCTATCCATTGATTCGGTTGGCCCGTCAGGAAGGACGGGTAATTTTAACTCGCAACACGAAACTATCTCCAAGAAGACCGGAAGATGTGATCCTTCGAATTACAGAAGATGATCCTCTGCTCCAGTTGAAAGAGCTCATTCAAAAAGGAAACATCGAAATGGATAGGGGGAAGGTCTTCTCCAGGTGCCTCCTCTGCAATGCTCTTCTCGATCCACTATCTCGCAAGGAGGTCGAGGGAAAGGTTCCGGATTTCATTTATTATCAGCAGAAAGAATTCTTTCAATGCCCTCAATGCCAGAGAATTTATTGGCCAGGGTCTCATCAGGAGAATATGCAACGGAGGATAAAGGAATTGCAGATTTCAGATTGCAGATCGCACCTGCCCGCCGGCAGGCGGGGATTGAAAAATCCTAGACCTTAAATCTAAAATCTGAAATTTGAAATCTGAAATGAGAGCGATAGCGAATGCGGATCATCAGTGGTACATCGAAGGGGAAAAGGTTAGCCACACCCAAGGGTCACGCGCTTCGTCCGACCTCGGATCGTGTCAAGGAATCGATCTTCAACATCTTAGGCGGGGTGGTGGAGGGGAAAGTCGTTCTGGACCTTTTTGCCGGGACAGGCAACCTGGGGATCGAAGCCCTGAGCCGGGGAGCAAAAAGGGTCATCTTCGTCGAGAGAGGGAGAGAAGCCACGCGGCTTATCAAAAGCAATCTTTCCCAATGTGGAATGGCAATGCTTTCCGAAATCATTCCAAAGGATGTCCTCCGTGCCATTGGGGTCCTTCATCAAAGAGGCGAGACTTTCGATCTCATTTTGATGGACCCTCCCTATGAGAAAGGCTTAATTGAGAAAACCCTGTGGAAGCTTCAGTCCAACAGGATCTATCACGATGATTCCATTCTCATCATCGAACATGACCGCCGGGAAGCTCTCCCGACGGAACTGGATGGATGGAACCTCATCCGCCAGAGGAAAATTGGAGATACCTTGATTTCTTTTTTGACTCCCCGGATCCCCTCCCCCTTAACGCCAGTGGCGGAATAATGGGAAGGGGACAGATTTCAGGGGGGCACATAAAAGGGGCTGTCATATGACTCAACAGAAGAAAGGAAAGGAAAACGATATGGGAAAAGTGGCCATTTATCCAGGTTCTTTTGACCCCATCACCTATGGCCATATTGACATCATCGAGAGGGCCCTTGAAATCTTTGACAAGGTGATCGTGGCCATCGCTCATAATGCGGAGAAGCGGTCCCTCTTCACCGTTCAGGAACGCCTCAAATTGGTGAGAAAGATCTTCGAACACAACCCTCGTGTCATAGTCGATAGTTTCAAAGGACTCCTGGTTGATTACGTGGCCAAGACGAATGCCAAGGTGATTCTGAGGGGTCTCCGTGCCACCTCGGACTTCGAATACGAATTTCACATGGCCTCCATGAATCGGAGCCTCAACACCCATCTCGATACCCTTTTTATGATGACAAGCAAGGACTACTTCTTCGTCTCCTCCCGAACGATCAAAGAGGTGGCGAGTCTCGGGGGTGGCGTGGAAGGCTTGGTCCCCGATCTGGTTGTCAGGAGGTTAAAGGAAAAGTTTAAACTCCCTGTCACGAAGAAGAGGCAGATCGGCTGGGACGACTGACCCAAATTCGGATTGTGGAATTCGGAATGCGGATTAAGAAGTAAAATGACTGACTTAAGTGCGGACTTCGGAATACAAAACCCGCGAATGGTCTCCAGGACAAGAATGTCCTGCCTGTCGCGAATTAATAATCCCCCCTCGCCCCCCTTTAGAAAAGGGGGGGAATGGGGGGATTTGAATGACAATGAAGAAACTGATTCTTTGTGATTTCGATGGGACGATCAGCCTTCGCGACATGGGCTATGTTTTGCTCAATCGATTTTCATCGGGCGATTGGGAGGCCATCGACCGAGACTTCTGTGAAGGAAAAATCGGCTCGAAGGAGGCCTACTCCCGTATTACAAAGATCATGAAAGGAGATGAAGCAAGTGTCCTCCATTTTGTTCGAACGCATTCAGACATCGATCCCCATTTCGTCTCTTTTTACCACTATTGTCGGGAGCAAGGCATCGATGTCAAAATTGTCAGCGATGGCCTCGACTTCTACATCAAGACCCTTTTAGAAATTCACCACCTTTCAGAGATTCCTATCTACGCTAATTGCACCCGTTTTCACGCGGGAGATAGGATGGAACTCTCTTTTCCTTTCGCCAGCGAGGAATGTGGCCTCTGTGGAACTTGCAAAAAAAGGCTCGTTCAAATCCACCGAAATGAGTATGACTCCATCCTCTTCATCGGCAACGGACTTTCCGACCGATGTGGAGCCCGAGAAGCGGATTTCGTGTTTGCCAAAAGTTCCCTCTATCGCTATTGCATCCAGCAGGATATCACCTGTCACTTCTTTGAGAATTTTCATGAAATCCTCTCTGACCTGAAGAAACGAATTCAGGGGGTCATCTTTGATCTGGACGGAACGCTCATCGAGGCCTATGAGGCCATCTATTTAGGGCTCAAAGAGGCACTCGATCATTTTGGAAAGGAGAGTTTCTCGTTCAGTGACTTAAGAAAATACCTGAAGGCAGACTTAGAGGCGACGCTCAGTCTCTTCTTCTCTCCAGAAGAAGTCCCGAAGGCTGTCCCCATCATGAGGAAGAAATATGAAGAGGTTTACCTCGGCCACACCTATTTCCTGAACGGAGCGAAGGAAGTGCTTGAATCCCTCCGTTCCCAAGGAATTCTGTTGGGGGTGGCTTCCAATAAATTCGGCCGATTCTCAAGAGGGGCCCTTTCGCATCTTGGGGTATCAGACTATTTTAAGGCAGTCATCGGTGCGGGGGATGTACCTCGAAACAAACCCTACCCGGATATGATTGAGGCAGCCTTAAGAGAGATGATTCTCCCTCCCGAAGAGGTGGTCTTTGTTGGGGATACCCTCACAGACATTGAGACGGGTAAACACGCTGGAGTAGATGTTTATGCGCTTCCCACGGGATTCTACTCCAAGATCGAACTCGCCGAAAAGAAACCAAGACGAATATTAAAAAGTCTCAAAGAACTCAATGAGGTGGTCGGGGACATCTTCTCATAATTGAGCCCTCTTCTTCTTATTCTCCTCCAACCATTGATCGTACCAGGCCAAATTCTCTCTGATTAATTTTGGGATGGGCAGCTCGTAAGGGCAGCGCGCAAGACAATCCCCACACTCCGAACAATTTCTGGCCTTTTCGACCAAAGAATAAAACCAATCGAGTTCCTGAGTTACAGGACCAAATCGTCCAACGATGGTTCTTAGGCCCAGGATATGTTGAATACTGATCTTCTCTGAACAAGGCTGACAGTAATCGCAGCGCCTGCAGAATTGCTGGTTCATCTCCTTTCTCAAAATCTCAATGTATTCTCTGTCTTTTTTGGTGAGGGCATAACCATTTGTGAAGATCTCCCAATTCTCTCTCGCTTTTTCCAGGCTCTCTGATCCAGGAATGGGAACGATACCGGGTCTAGAGAGGACAAACCTCAACGCGGGACCTGCCTCTCCGATCACCCCGCCTGAAAAGGGCTTCATGGCGAGGATCCCGACGTTCCTCGCTTTCGCCAAAGGAAAAACCTTTTCGGCGGCATCGGGTTCAAGGAAACTGTAGCAGGCCATGATCACATCAAAATATCCATCCTCAACAGCTCTTTCTAAAACCTTCAGGTTGTGACTGGTGAGGCCAATATAATCTATCAGCCCCTCCTCTCGCGCCCTTTTTAATCCCACGTAGGCCCCTCCCACCCCCATGACCTTCTCATAATCCTGAAAGCGATTCACTGCATGGAGATGATAGATAGAGATTTTCTTCACTTGCATCTCTTTTAGACTCGTCTGGACATCCTTATAGATCTTCTCTGTCCTCACCTGTGACTTGGTGGAAAGGATAACGGGTCTGTCCGTCTTTCGAAGGGCTAACCCAACCCGATGTTCGCTATTGGTGTACCCCCGGGCCGTATCCAGCAGGTCCACCCCCATCTCGACCAACGCCCTGATCACAGCGACCCCTTCTTCTTCACTCACCCGTTGAATGGGGATTCCGCCCCACCCTAATCTCGTGACTAAAAGATTTGTCCTACCCAGTCTGGTTTTTTCCATGGCCTCTCCCGTTGAGAAATTCTAATAACGAATAGAACGATTGAAAGCGAATGAACCGAATATCCACGATAAGGAATGATAAAGGCGAGTATTACAACTAACCCTCTTTCTTCTCCTCGTCCTCCTGTTTCTTAAGAAAGGCTTGAAAATAGATGACCTTATCCTCTTTCGTCCCTTCTTGCTTTTTCTCCCCGGAAAGGACAAGTCTTGATTGCCTATAGACCTCTTCCAGTTTACTGATGATCTCCTGGAGTTTTGGATCCTGCTCAACGAGGCGGTCGACCTGTTGATTAAAAAGGTCACTGGCCTTTTCAAGTTCGGAAAGGTCCATTCCCACCCCTGTCATACGGAACAGACTTTTAAGCACGGAATGGACAACTCTTATATTCCTTGTCTGCAGATACTGAGGAGCATGGCCCCAGAGACTCGTTGCTCTCAATCCTCTTTTTCTCGCCGACTCCAGAATAAAGGTGTGGATGCTGATGGGACCCGTGTATTCAGTCAATCCTAACCCGGCCTGAATCACCGCTTCTATCAGATCCTCTTGATTGACCAAGGCGCTTACTATCGGAGGATAGGTGTGTGGAATGTAATCATACGTGCCACCGAGGGTAAAGATCTGAGAGACGCCAAAATCTTTCGCGAGATCGAGAAGAAGATCCACAAAGAGATTCCAGCGAAGATGGGGCTCAACTCCCTGGAAAAGGATGAAATCCTTCGAACAAAGACCCTTTGAATAGTAAAAATGATTCCCTGGAAATTTCAACTCAACCAGTCTTCCCTCTTTGATGATGGCCACCGGCCGGGAGACCGAGAGTTCATGGAAATTTTCTATGGGAATGGAGGCAAACTTTTTGGCCTCCAACTTTTCCACCAGATACTGGAGGGCTCCCGAGGATACCTCCGCTGCATTGGGCCATCCCTCAAATCCAATGACCAGAATGGGTTTGTTCAAATCTGGTTTTTCGAGGTAGAGGATCTCTTCCATTTTTTATTTATAAAAAATAATATCCTGTATATCCCCCCCTGTCAACCTGGGCCACCTCGGCTCTCTCGTAATTGGACGAGGGAAAAGGTAACCCATGATGATTTCCAAAAAGCTCGTCATTCCCGTGAAGACGGGAATCCAGCGGATTTCTAAACAGCCAAAAAGACTGGATTCCTGCTTGCGCAGGAATGACAAAAATAGCTTCTTCGGACTTTTCATGAAATCATCAACTGTGATTTATTCTGACATGTTATTGTCGATAGGGAAATTGGGTGTTAACATTTTACATATTTCTAAAGACAAGTGGGCGAGATGGGACTCTTCGAAAGGGCTTTTATTTTCTATCCTGAAAGGCAACTTTCTGGCTCT
>Ga0299912_10005707_pt1 | contig 10231 bp, 11 predicted proteins | sample RVTome_2_FD_207667 | JGI IMG/M metagenome (GOLD analysis project Ga0299912, IMG submission 207667) | Soil microbial communities from uranium-contaminated site in the Upper Colorado River Basin, Wyoming, United States - RVT95D214 (version 2) ... | reverse complement strand
GTCTTCAGACAAAGCCACCATGCACCTGGAGTTTCTCTCTTCCGGGATCGAGGTTCCCTATACCATTATCCTTTCCCCTTATGAAGAGGAGCCGGATTTAAGAATAGAGAACTTAGAGAAGGTTGGAATCCCCTTTGTTTTAAAACCAGCTCGCGGTGGAAGTAGTGAAGGGGTGGTTATGGATGCCAAGGGAGTTGAGGATATAAAAAAAGCAAGGGAGGAGTTCTGGGACGATAAATATCTGATTCAGCAAAAGATCGACCCGGTAAATATCTCAGGGAAAAGGTGCTGGTTCCGGATCTTCTATTCTTGTGGAGAAGTATTCCCTTGTTTCTGGGATGATCTGACCAAACTTTCTGAAATACTTATTCCTGAACAGATTGGTGAAAAAATTTATAAAGGTATAGAGGAATTAACTAAAAAAATTTCACAGATTTGTAACTTAGACCTTTTCTCTACAGAGATTGCTCTTACGGAAAATTATAAGCTAATAGTAGTTGATTATGTGAATGACCAGTGTGACTTGAGAAAAAAATCTTTGCATTATGATGGTATCCCGGATGAGGTGGTGCAGAAGGTACTTTACTCTCTGGTCGAATATGTTTATTCTTATGTTAGAACCGGTCTGAGAGAGGATCTAAAAAGTTTTTGAGGATAACAGAAAGGTTTCTCATGTGGTCGTCCACAGGACGAAAAACTTAACTGAAAGAAACTTAAGATATGGATAATATATTCAAGCAGGAAATGGCGTCATATTACGATGAGAGAGCACGAGAATATGATGAAATCTATCTCGGGAAGGGTCCTGCAATTCCTGATCCTATTGCTTATAAAAAAGATGTGAAAAGAATTGGTGAAATTGTGTCATCCTTTGGAAGGGGACATTTAATCGATATAGGATGCGGGACTGGATTCTGGTTACCCTATTATGCGCGAAATTGTTCACAAATAACATTAATCGATCAATCTGAAAAGATGCTTTCAGAATGTAAAAGAAGAGTTGATGAACTGGGAGTAAAAAGCAAGTGTCATTTTGTTCAAGGAGACTTTTTTGAAATTGGCTTTGAAAACTGCTTATTTGAGAGTGCCCTTGTAGGATTCCTTATAAGCCATCTCACCTTAGAACAAGAGCAGTTATTTTTTGGAAAACTTAAAAAGATTCTCAAGCCCAATGGACAGTTAATGCTTATCGACTCTGCGTGGAGCAGTAAAAGGCTACCACATCGCCAAAAGGATGGTGTGCAAGAAAGAATCTTAAATGATGGTCGTAGATTTTCTATATACAAAAGATATTTCGAAAAATCCGATATCGAGGGAATATTCGAGAAGCATGGTTTTAAATTGCAATCATATTATATGGGCGAAATGATGCTGGCGGCGATTGGAGAGAGCTACAAATGAATATACTATCTAAACTTTCATGTGGTCGTAGGGTGTTGATCCAACGACAAACTTGTTTATTTTTATGTTAAACAAAATTAGGGCAAGGTAATAAATCGATGAAACTGGAAATAAGAAACGAAGACTCTCTTGTTAAAATTTTCAAGATAATCTCCTGGATTGATAATTGGCGGTGGAAGAAGGAAGCTAACTTCATCTCCTTTTATAGAGATGAAAATGATTTTAAGAATTGCGAAAAAATCCTCACCCATTGGATTTGTTACATAACAGATAGACAGATTCCTTATGAAAATGTCTGGAATAAGGGCGGAAAAGTTTTCTCGGAATTGGTATATGATTATTCAAGAGATAATACTTCGCCCAAGGAATTACTCGACAAATATTATAGGAAAAAAGGATATGATAAAAAGAAAAGCAAACCCCAATTTGAGTTTAAATCCCTAACAGTTTCTCAAAACACTTTTGCATCCAGATATATTCCTGAGGATTATGAAAACATCAAGCAAACATTGGAAGTTTTAAGTCAAGAGTACGAAAAGAATATAGTAAAATTTATTTCCAAAATAATTAATAGTTTCAGAGACGAAGAAGACCTGCTGATGAGGGTCGCTTGTGCGCTACATTTACTAACCTATCAACTTGGGAAAAATAAGAAAGCCAATCCTGAAGAAACTATAAAGATTCTGAATGACCCTTACGAATTTAATAAAAAGCTCAAAAAATTTATAAATACTTCTACAGAAAATAAAAAAAGATTATGGTGTTGTGTTAGGGATTATAAAAAGGGCTTATACAATGAAATATTTGAAGATGCTATAAAAGATGAGTATGATAAGGATTCCGATGAATTAATCAATATATGGAATAAATTACCAATGCATCAAATAGAGTTGCCTGGAGACGTATGGAATAATAATCCATTTTTAAGGAATAATTTGTTTGCAAATGTGTTAAACATTGAGAGTATACAAAAACAATGGAAAATGCCAAAAATTATTAGAGTACTTTATAACCAATTGAAAGATTATGAAAAGGTTGATGATTTTTACCCTGAGCAATTTGATATCACTTTTGATTTTGTTCCAAGGATGTGCAATAAAAAACTTTGTGAAGTCTGTTTCTTTGGTAAAAATGGTGTAAAATCGATTTGCATTCCAACCGCAGATAAATATTGCCCTGTAGCCCTAATAACTTGTGGTTATTCTATCGAATGCAAGGATCAAGTGCAAAAATGTTACATCAAAGATGATACTGGTAAAGGAATATGTAAAGGGATAGAAAAATTAAAAAACTTATAAAAGATGCAGGAAAAGCTTCTAAAAAACATCTCCGGAATAAGAGGGATAGTTGGTAAGACTTTTACCCCGGATGTGGTCTTGAAATATTCTTCAACCTTTGGAAACTATTGTAAGGGAGGAAGGATTGTATTAGGCAGGGATACGCGAGAATCCGGGAAGATTTTTCATAAAATTGCGTTAAAGGGATTAACTTTTGCTGGTTGTGAGGTGATTGATTTAGGAATATGCCCTACACCGACAGTGGGGATGGCAGTTAAAGGTCTGAAGGCTAAAGGCGGGATAATGATTACTGCCAGCCATAATCCTGTTGAATGGAATGGGTTAAAATTTTTCAATGCAAAAGGGATTTTTTTAGATGAAAAAGAAGGTAAAAAGTTTTTTTCTTTAGCTGAGAAGAAGATAAAATATTCAGACTGGAAAAAATCAGGCAGAGTAAGTTCTGATAATTGCTGGATTGATAAACATATCCAGAGGATTTTGGGGTTGTCCTATATAAACAAGAATAAGATTAAAAAGAAAAGATTCAAAGTTGTGCTTGATTGTAATAACGGTGCTGGTGCAAGGATTGCTCCTTTGCTTCTCAGGAAATTGGGATGTCAGGTGATTGAGTTAAATTGTGGTTTAAGCGGAGAGTTCGTTCATTCACCCGAACCTGTGCCGGAGAATTTGGCTTTGCTCTGTAAAAAAGTAAAAAAGACTAAAGCAGATTTGGGTTTTGCCTTAGATCCGGATGCGGATAGATTAGCTATAGTCTCAGAGAAAGGGGTTCCTCTGGGCGAGGAATATACCCTGGCTTTATGTGTGGATTTTGTTTTGAGTAAAAAACTTTCGGACGTGGCAGTGAATAACTCTACTTCTATGGTTATGGAAAATATTGCTAAAAAATATGGAATAAAAGTTTTCCGTAGTAAAGTGGGCGAGATATATGTAGTCTCACTCTTGAAAAAGATTAAAGGGGTAATTGGAGGGGAAGGTAATGGGGGGGTAATTCTGCCAGAAAATCATAATGGCAGGGATGCGCAGGTGGGTATGGCTCTGATTCTGCAGTATTTAACTGAATCCGGCAAGAAGATAAGCCAATTAAAGCAAAGACTACCTCAATATTATATTCAGAAGGATAAAATAAAACTTTCTAATAATTTTGATAATAAATTAAAAATATATCTAAGAAAGTTCAAACAGTCAGAGATAAATTATTTAGATGGAGTGAAAGTAAATCTCGAAAATTCCTGGATCAGTATCCGTAAGTCAAATACTGAACCGATCATCAGAATTATGGCAGAAGCTACTATCAGAGAAGAAATAGAAAAACTGGTGATTGAGGCTAAACGGGAATTAAGTTAAATCACTATTAAAAATCTGCTTCATCTGCCTTTTTCTTCTTCGATATGATGTCTGATATCTTTACCCTGCACCAAATAGATAACATCTTCCGCTATATTAGTAGCATGATCTCCTATTCTCTCTAAATGTCTGGAGACTAAGATTAATTCCAAAGCCCGGGGTATAGTCGATTGGTCGCTCAGCATAAAGGTCAGAAGTTCACGGAAAACTTGGTCTTTTAATCCATCAACCTCATCATCCCGGGTCAAAATCGAACGAGCTAAGTCTGCATCCCTTTTAATGAAAGCATCTAAACTGTCTTTAACCATCTTTTGAGTCAACTCTGCCATTCGAGGTATGTCGATCAAGGGCTTAAGCTGGGGCTGTTTAATCAAGACTTCAGCCCGCTGAATAATATTTACCGCTAAATCCCCAATTCTCTCCAACTCGCTATTGATCTTCATGGCCGAGGTGATAAACCTCAAATCCGTTGCCATCGGCTGTTTTAAAGCTAAGAGCTTCAGGCAGAGCTCATCGATCTCTATCTGAAGATAATTGACCTTTTTCTCTCCCTGATTGACCACTTCGAACAAAGTCTCATCTCTTTCAGATAGAGATTTAACCGCTTTGTAGATCATCGTTTCAGCCAAGCTGGCCATCGATAGCAATTTTTCTTTTAGGAGATTTAACTCCTCATCGAAATGTTTGTGAATCGTCATCTTCTTCTACCTTTCAAATTATTATCCAAATCGCCCGGTCACATAATCCTCAGTCTTTTTATCTCTGGGATTGGTGAAAATCTTGGAGGTCTGGTCGAACTCCACTATTTCTCCCAGGAAGAAGAAACCGGTGTAATCTGAAATCCGAGCAGCCTGCTGCATGTTATGGGTCACAATTACAATAGTATAGTTTTTCTTCAAATCTAAAATTAACTCCTCTATCTTTCCGGTGGAAATCGGGTCTAAAGCTGAGGCTGGTTCATCCATTAAAAGAACCTCTGGCTGAACAGCCAAAGCCCGGGCAATACAAACCCTCTGCTGCTGGCCACCAGAAAGCTTCAAGGCAGACTGATCTAATTTATCTTTGACCTCATCCCATAAAGCCGCATCTTTCAAAGTCCTCTCTACAGTTTCCTCCAGGATGTTCTGATCACCAATCCCCTGAATCCTCAGGCCATAAGATACGTTCTCAAAAATGGATTTGGGAAAAGGATTTGATTTCTGAAAAACCATTCCTACTTTTCTTCTCAATTCTGAGAGCTCGATGCCCCTGGAGTAGATATCTACTCCATCCAGAAAAACCTTACCTGAGCTCCTGGTTCCCGGAATTAAATCGTTCATCCGGTTCAGGCATCTCAAGAAGGTTGATTTCCCACAGCCAGAAGGACCGATAAAGGCGGTGATCTGGTTCTCCTGAATACCGATGGAGATATCTTTCAAAGCCTGAGTCCTGCCGTAGTAGAAATTCAGTTTCTCAACTAAGATTTTGGGAGTAGAACTCTCGGCTCTCTCTTCTGATATCTCAGGGATTTTGGGTTCGATATTGGCTTCTGTTTCTTCTTCCATTATGATCTCTTCGTTCATATTTAAACACTGTGTCTCATCTGTCTTCTTACCTTAGACCTGATAAATATAGCGATGAAATTCAAAAGTAAAGTTAAAATTAAAAGTACCAGCACAGTTCCGTAAAGAATCGGCTTGGTGGCTTCCACGTCAGGAGATTGAGTTGCCATCACGTAAACATGATAACCCAGTTCCATAAACTGGTCAGTGGGCTTATGCGGCAGGTAGGGTAAAAAGTAAGCCGCACCGGTGAACATTATAGGAGCAACTTCTCCAGCCCCTCGACTGATGGAAAGGATAGCACCGGTCAAAACCCCGGGAAGTGCCTGAGGAAGGACTACCCTGCGAATAGTCTGCCACTTGGTTGCACCTAAGGCAAAAGATGCCTCCCGAATTTCCGAGGGAACTGCTCTCAGGGCCTCCTCTGAAGCAACCACAACTACCGGAAGGTTCAAAAGGGCTAAGGTTAAAGCCGCCCACATAAGACAGGGTTGTCCCCAGATTACCTCCAGACCAAAAAACTTATCTATTCCTGCCCCGACAAATTGTATAAAAAATCCTAACCCAAATAATCCGAAGACAATCGAAGGCACACCAGCTAAGTTGTTCACGGCAAAACGAATTGTTTTAGTCAGAGCAGATTCAGGCTTTGCGTATTCGTGTAAATAGATTGCAGTCATAACCCCAACCGGGAGTACAGCGATTATCATTAAAATAACTAAAGCCACAGTCCCGAAAATTGCCGGGAAAATCCCGCCTGCGGTCATTCCTTCCCGAGGAGCTTTGGTGATGAAATCCCAGCTTATGATCTTATGTCCCTGCAGAACTATATTCCCGATAATCACAAACAGGATGGCAAAGATAATCAGGGTCGCAAGTAAGGTTAAACCGGTAAAGAAAGAATCGAATAAGTTAATCCTGAGTTTCATTTAAATCTTCCCTGCTAATTTCCTTTGTAACCTTCCCACAACCAACTGAGCCAAGGAATTGATAATTAAAGTGAAGATAAAAAGGGAAGCACCGATGAAAAATAAAACATTGTAATGCGCACTACCGTGTACCACCTCTCCTAATTCCGCGGCGATGGTAGCAGACATCGTGCGAACCGAATCAAAAATATTGGCAGAGAGCATAGAGGCATTTCCAGAAGCCATTAAAACTATCATCGTTTCCCCAACCGCCCTGCCTAACCCTAAGATGATACCTGCCAGTACACCGGGCATTGCCACTGAAAGAGAAACTCGAAAGGCAGTCTGCCAGCGATTGGCTCCTAATGCCAGAGAGGCTTCTTTTAAACTCCGGGGCACAGAGTTCAAAGCATCCTCTGCTATGGAATAGATAACCGGGATGATAGTAAAGCTTAATGCCACCCCGGCATTAAAGGCGTTCAATCTCATAGTTGAATGAAAGATATTGTGAAAAAACGAAGCCATAACCATCAGGGCGAAAAAACCCAAGACCACAGAAGGTATTCCAGCCAAAATCTCAACAATCGGCTTGATAAATTCTTTCAATTTGAGAGGCGCAAATTCTGAAGTAAAAATAGCCGCTCCCACAGAAATAGGAATTGAAAAAAAGAGGGCTACCACCACGACTTTGAAAGTTCCAAATATTATGGCAATCAAACCATATCGAGGGTTATCCGAAATCGGCTGCCAGGTTACAGTAGAAAAGAAAAGCTTCAAACTCGCCTCTTTTTTAACCTCAGGACTGGTAAACACAGGCAGAGCTTCACGAAAAATAAAAACGAAGATCAGAATAACACCCAAGATGGTAAAAAAAGAGGAAAGGAAAATTACCTTTTCAATAATGAATTCCGACAAGCGGAATCTTTTCTTAGAAATGACAAATTCCGTTTGGCGTTTATTTTCAATAGTTTTCAAGTTTTCCATCTATGGAAACTAGATTGTAGGGGCGTTCGTTTGAACGCCCCTACATGAAAGTTTACTTTACCGGGAAATACCCGACTTTAGTAACAATCTGCTGTCCTTGATCGGACAGAATGAAATCAACCAGTTTCTTTATTTCACCTGTGGGTTTATTTCTCAGATACCAGTAGAGATATCGCGAAATAGGGTATTTACCGTTTTTCACATTTTCTAAGGTTGGTTCATAACCTGATGTCTGGGCATCCTTTTTAACTTTGCAGTACTTTACACCTTTGGCATAAGCAGCACCGCCATAGCCTATTCCGTATTTATCTTTAGATACTGCATTTACAATCGCCCCTGTTCCTGGAAGGGTCTGAGTCTGAGGGGCAAAATCAGCACCCATCAGGACATTTTCCTTAAAATAGACGTAAGTGCCGGAACTATTTTCTCTTCCGTAAAGTAATATCTTGGTATCCTCTCCTCCTAACTCCTTCCAGTTAGTGATTTTTCCGGTATAAATCCCTTTGAGCTGGTCTAGGGTCAGTTCAGAGACTTTATTTTCTTCGTTTAGATAAATTGACAGCCCATCTCTTGCTACGGGTATTTCCCGTGGTATTAAATCTCTCTTTTAGTTTGTCTATTTCTGAGGGTTTGATAGACCGGGAAGCTTCACAGATGTCGGTTGAACCATTGATTAAAGCGGCAATTCCTACACCGGAGCCTCCACCAGTTACCTGAATGGTTGTCCCTGGATTCTGGTTCATATAAACTTCTGCCCATCTCTGTCCCAAAATGAGCATGGTGTCAGAGCCTTTTATGGTAATGGTTTTGCCAGCAAAGGCTGAAAAGTAAGTAATAAATAACACTGAAATTGCTAAGAAAATCGTGCTGATTTTATTGGTTGATAATTTTTTCATTTCTCCTCCTTAGTGTTTAATATTTAAAACATAAACTGAAATTGCAAGGTAAATCTGTTGTCTTTTATGTCGCCGTCATATTTAGAAAAAATCGAGTTTTCTTTGAGCCTATGTGGTATATCATAAGCTGCGGTGACTCTGACATAGGAATCCCAGAAGTAATGCAGAGCTAAAGATAGGGTTCCAGTGGCATCGTTCTTTGCGTTCTCATCTGTATTGGGGTCCCAGTAATCATATCTGGCGGCAGCTCCAAATTTAGTGGTTAAATTCTGGGATAACCAGAGATACCAGCCCATTTCATCAGCTAAAGAATCCTTCGCATTTTTATTATAGTCCTGAGCCAGGTAAAGCTCTCCCCTGATCCCTGTTCCGCCAATTGGCAGGAAATCAAGATAGACCTGGGCATCAGCACCATACCTGATTTTGTCTTTTTCCAGTGCAGGGACTGCGGCTTTTGGAGCAGTGGTTTTAATCTCGCCCGGGTCTATTGCTCCATTTCCATTCGCATCATACCAGCTGGTAACACCAGAAACAGCCGCGCTTCCAGGGAAATAGGTTTTTCCCCAGTATCCGGAAAATCCTAAATCGACTATTCCTAATTTCATCTTTGCCCGAGCGATAACGTCTTTCGCCTTAGTAGGGTCGAACCAGGTGAAATTCTTGTCCTCTATTCCGTAACCCTGAAAAAGACCTATATTAAATTGCAGGTATTTCGGTAAACTCCAGGTAAGATTTGTTCCCCGGTCTCTTTCCCCTTTGAAAAGGTTGTTTTCAGCCAAACTCCTTTCCGGGAAATCCCTTTTTGAAGAGGAGTATTCTATCTCATATCCAAAGGGCCAGTTGAATTGCCCGAAGGTTAAAGCGAGTTGATGTCCCTGTATATTTTTGGAAAGCTCCACATAAGCTTCTTTCAATGAAACGGTATTTTTAGAAGCATCAAAATAGATAACATACTTGCTGGAAGAGCCTGGCTGGACAGTAAACTTTATTCTTCCCCTCCGGATGTAGAAGTTATTGGCATTTAGGTTTTTAGTGGCATCATACCCACCTGCAACTCCATTCTGGGAACTATCGTTATATTCATAGCGGGCTTGAATGTAGCCGGATATTTTTACCCATTTCAGAATAGCAACATCGCTATTCAAAGTAGCCATATTCTCAGAGACCCCATCTGCGCGGTCTTTAAGTTCCTGAAGAGCCATTTTTACGCTGTCTTCTGGGGTCTGTGCCCAGGAATGGTTTAGATTTAAACTTGCTAATAAAAGCAAGATCAGCAAAATTTTTGTTTTCATGTTTTCTCCTTTTTTGTTCTGGTTTTTTAAGTCCTAACTCGTCAGGCTTTCAAACTTAACTTCTCATACCACCTCCTGTAAAACATTTTCTAGCAATTGCAAACCTTTTATTTTGATTTTCAGCTCTTAGTTCATTAAACTTTTAAACTCAACCTCTCATACTTCCTCCTTTAATATTTTCTAACAATTGCAAAATTCATCGTCTTTCAAACTACAAATTAAACGTTCACCATATTACGCCTGTATTAACTCAGTGTTAATTCTGGGTTAACAAACATTCACCGGATAATCTGGCTTGGGGAAGATGATGGAATACACTTAGAGGGCTAAATTCGACTCATATCTGTCTTAAAATGTGGTAATAGTTTAGACTAAAGAGATGACTGGCTGGCAGAACTTTACTTCTTCCCAGGGATGTTCTTTTGCAGATTTGTCACCTGAACCAGCATGAGCTATTGATACTAAGTGTAAGACTAAAAGAAGAATCAAAAAGACTATTGGGTACTTCCTGAAGGTCATTTCTAAACTCCTCTGATATTAAAGTATTTTACCTTAAAACACTCACCT
>Ga0299912_10005706_pt1 | contig 10231 bp, 7 predicted proteins | sample RVTome_2_FD_207667 | JGI IMG/M metagenome (GOLD analysis project Ga0299912, IMG submission 207667) | Soil microbial communities from uranium-contaminated site in the Upper Colorado River Basin, Wyoming, United States - RVT95D214 (version 2) ... | reverse complement strand
CAAGCGCTCCAGAAGTTCACCGAGCTCATCCCGCGCGATGACCACGCCCTGAATGTCCCGGGGAACGAATGCGGTCTGCTTTTTCAATAATGCCCCGATTCCGACCGCCGATCCACCAACGGCCAGAACCTCACCAGATTGATCCTCCAGCAATCTGGCAAAATCTGATCGGTCGAATTCTCCCCGGGCCAGCTGCGCGTATTCCCGATAATTCTTTTCATAACCGATAGCCTCGCAGATAGCGACCGCTCCCAGGCGGATCCCTGACCATGTTTTGAGTCTGTCCTCAGCGCCAAGCGCCAGCTCGGTGGAGCCGCCGCCGATATCGATAACCGCCAATTTATTTTCGCCGGCAGCCATAGACCTGAATGCCCCCGCATAACTCAATTCGGCCTCCCTCTTGTGGTCGATTATTTCGATCGGCCAGCCGATCTCCACCGATAGTTGCCTGGCGAATTCGGCTCCGTCAAGGGGGCGCCGCAACACCTCGGTGGCTACGATTTTAATTTCCGAGCAATCTGCCAGATTCGCCAATGCCTGAAGCAAGGCTATTCGAAGACCGGCTTTATATTCCCCGGATATTTTGCCATGCTCGTCCAGCCTGGGACCGCTTCGGTGATGAATGCGATTATCGGACATGATCACCGGTTCGCGACCGTCGAGTGAAGCCTTAAGATATAAAATTGTGTTGGTGCCGATATCGATTATGCCGATCATACGGCGCTAATTAGCGAGTCTTACTTCGCGGTAGTCAAGCGATTTATTCATCAGCTGAATATCCTGAGCCGGCAGCCACACGATTTCACCTGCTGGCAATCCGGCCGGGCCGATCTGGAATTCCGGCGCCCGAAGTCGAGGGTATTTCAGGGTGGCCACCTGCCATAAAAACAGAGCCATCTGTTTCGCCTCGGATTCCTCGATCGCCAATACGGGCCCCTCGACCGGCGCCTCGGCCTTAAGACGGTCGTGAGGTTGAATTTTGAGGATTCCCAGCGCCGCCGTGGTCCACCGATTCACGTCGGTTGCTTTGAACGCCGGGCTGTAAAGATAAAACTGATTGTCCAGTTTTTCCCTTCGCAGATAAGCGGGTTCGCCGGTTAACAATAAGCCAAAATCCTTGACCGTTCTATAATTTTGCGGGCCGTCGAATGCAAGCGGAAAGCGCCAGTAGGGGGAGCAGGCGGGAAAATCCGCAGCCAGGGGCGTTATTTGCCGATAATCCTTACCTTCCAGCATAAATGCTCTTCGACAATTGGCGCAGGGGTAATATAACGAAAAATGACTGACGCCAAGGTCGGCGCCACAATTGGGGCACTGGTGCCTGACCGGATTTACATATTGCGAATTTTTCCCTTCCGAAACGCCGCCCCGGTAAATGAATTCCTCCTCCGACATCATATAACCGCGCCGGGCCAACGCATCAACAAAAACCGTGCTCGCGCCTGCCGTTGAACGGTAAGTTATTGCCCAGATCGGAAAATAAATGACCGAAAGCTGCTCCCCGATCATAGCCGAGCATAACGAACTTGACTTATTGTACAGACCGAGGTTCTGGCGATGCAATTCCAGGGCGCTCGCCTCAGCTTGCGCGGGAGAAATATCCGATCTTACGATTATGGTATTCTCGGCGATTTCGTCCCGGCTGAAGCCATACAGCGGCACGGCCGTCGGTCTGATCCCCAGTGAAGTCAGGCCGAAATCGGCATTGGTAAAAGCGGGCAGCGTGACATCGAAAATCTTGCCGCTTAGCTTGCGCCGACTTTTTATGGGAAGCGTGCCCCCCTCCGGCATCTCGATATATTCGACCGAAGCTTCGAGGAAATCTAAGGCCATGCCGCGAAAGCGATAAAAAGGCAAATAAAAAAATTGCGAATTCAGTACCTGGCCGGTAAGCGGCAGCCCTCTGTCTTTGAGAAAGCGGTCCACCGCCATCCTTGCCCCATATTCATCAACTTTCGAAAGGTAAAAATATTTCAGAACCCGGCCGGGTGTGCCTATTCGAACCACCAGGTCGCAATATTCGCAGCGATTTGTCAAAGCCCCCTCGGGGGCGCCGGTTTTTTTCCCGCACCCCGGACAATTATATAATAGCCGGCTATCAGCCATTGCTTAGTTGTTCGCCGCAGTTCGTGCAGAACTTGGAGCCGGATGGTAGCTGCATGCCGCATTTATCGCAGATCAGCTTTTCCGTAAGTTTCTTGCCGCAACTATGACAGTAATTGGCATCCGCCGGCAGCTCCGCCGCGCAATCAGGACATTGATTAACCACGATAATCTGATGGCCGCATTTATAGCAGAACCGGGACGATTCCGGCGTATCGGAGCCGCATTTAGGGCAGGTGATGGTCGGAATCGGTTCGTTTTTCAGATCGCGCTGTTGCGGGGAAAGAGCTCCCTGGAGCAAGCCGGGAACCATCAAACCGATACCCGCGCCCATGCCGATACCGGCGCCAGCCTGCGCCTGATCGCCGCTTGAACTCATCGCCTTGGCCAGCGAATATTTCAGAAACTTATCAAGATCGCCGACGGCTTTCATCGATGATTTTTCATCGATCATCTTCTGAACTTCATCCGGCGGCGTTATTGAGGTCACAAAAAAGTCCACCAGCTCCAGGCCGTATTTCGTGAAATCGTTCGAGATGCGAACTTTTATGTCATTACCAAGCTCGTCGAACTGCGCCGGCAGATCAAATATGGTCTCGAGTTTTTCCCCGAATAAATCGTTGATCCGGGCCACGATTACGTCGCGTAAATAATCGGCGATATCCGGCGTGCCAAATTTCGATTCCCGCCCCACCAATGAATTGATGAACAACAGCGGCTGGGTAATCCGGCAGGTGTAGGTGCCGTAACCGCGAAGCCGAACCAATCCCAGTTCGCGATCGCGGAAGGCCACCGGGTCCTTGGTGCCCCATTTAAGATTGGTAAAGACCTTGTGATTTATGAAATATACTTCGCACCGGATCGGCGATTTAAAATTCCACGGCAGGGATAACGCCCGTGTCAAAACCGGGATATTCAGACTCGTTAGGGTATGGCGCCCCGGGCCGACAACGTCAAAGGCCCGTCCGCTGCGGAAGAAAACCGCCGATTGCGAATCGCGGACTATAAGTTGCGCGCCGAGTTTGATATCCGCCGAACCCCGTTCAGGATACCGGTGAATCATGTCCGTGCCGGTCATGTCCATCCATTCAATGACTTCCATCAATACCGCCATATTCGCCTCCACAGTCGATTTGATTATTCAAGGCGAGCCATTATCGTACTCGCAAACCCGCGTATGCTCGCAATGATACTTAATATGGTTATCGACAATTATCCATTCATCTTAAAAGCCGTCTCGAAAGGCCTTTCGAGCCTAAATCGCGATCGATTTCAACGTCGAATTAAAAAACCAAGGGCCAGCCATCGAAACATGGCTCGAGGCAATTATAAGGCTGTAAATTCGTCGATTCGCGCGCGATCGATACCTGGTTCAGGTTTGTGTCTGCTGATTATCGCTAGTGCCCTGAATTACGCAAATATGCCGCGTGTCGCTCTCACAGCAAGCGCATTCAAGTTGCACCGTTGAATGCCGGATATTGTATTTTTCGGCCAGCATTATTCTCAGGCGGTCCAATATCTCGCCGCCCACATGGGGTTCCGTCGAGTCGATATTGATATGCACGGTCAAAAGCACGTTGGCCGAAGACAACGTCCAGATATGCAAATCATGGAGATTGATCACGCCGGGTGTCTGCAGGATATCTTTTCGCAGGCGCTCATAATCGATCTGAGAGGGGACGCTTTCTAACAGGATATTGGCCCCCTCTCTAACCACGCCAAATGCCCCTCCCAAGATGATGAAAGCAACGGCGACAGAAATCACCGGATCGGCGATATAGTTGCCGGTGACAAGCATGACGACCCCGCCGGCGATTACTCCCACCGAGGCCAGCATATCTCCCAGCACGTGCAGGTAAGCCGATCGCACATTCAAATTGGCCCGGGATGATCGATGCAGATTGGCGGCGATCGCCAGGTTCACGATAAAGCCGATGCCGGCCACGATCAACATCGGCACCGTCTTAACCGGCTCCGGAACAATCAGCCGTTTATAGGCTTCAAAAAGGATAACAATGGCAATGGCGAACAGGGTCAAACCGTTGACCAGGGCGACCAGCACCTCGAATCGATGATAGCCGAAAGTCTTCTTTTTGGTGGCCGGCAGGCGCGACAGCAAGAGCGCCCCAAGCGATAGACCCAGCGCCAGAACGTCGGCAAGCAGGTGACCGGCATCCGAAAGCAGCGCCAGCGAATTGGATAAATAGCCGCCGATCAACTCCACCAGCAGCATGCTCAGAGTTAGTCCAAAAGCCCAACCCAGACGCCGGATTAATGCTGCATGTTCATTTTGTCCCTGACCGCCTATCATTTTAACTATCCCTATAAATCTACGAACTCGGCAAATAGGGGCAGAAGTTTGCCTCAAAATAAAAAGCCCCGCTAACCGGGGCGATATATCTGTATTAAATTAAGCGACTTTGACTAAGACCTATAGATTATCGATTTTATGAAATAATCGGAGGGATTGACCGGCTGTTCGTACCTGTGCACTTCGTAGTGAAGGTGCGGCCCGGTTGACCGGCCGGTGGAACCCACCTGGCCTAGTACGTCCATTCTCTCTACATACTGCCCCTTTTGCACCTTGATTAAGCTCAAATGGCCATAATACGTTTTCAGGCTATTCCCATGATCGATGACGATGAAATTGCCCATGCCGCGATCCCAGCCGCAGTTAACAATCCGGCCATTGGCGGGAGCGTGCACTACCGTGCCCTTATTCGTCGCGATATCGATGCCATTATGCCTGACCATTAGGCCGGTGAACGGGTCCTTGCGCAGGCCTATCCCCGAAGTGATAAAACCCTCGCAGGGGATGATGGACGGCATATGATTGAGCACCTCCATCTTACCCTTTACTTGCTCATAAACGTCGCCGAAAGAGGCATTTTCCAGATCCAGCTGCCTGAGGATCTTATCGATATCTTCCTCGACCATGGAGGCTTTTTCGATGAGTGGCGAACCGAATTCGCGGCCGCCGAAATACGGACCACCAATACCAACCTCACGGATCGATTGATCAATTGAAGGCAGGTCGTAAATCAATCGGATATTCTCGTCCCGATTGATAATATTGGCCATCTGGCCCTTAATCGACTCGATAGATTCCTGCAAATTGCCAATTTTCGCTTCCAGGTATTTGTTCTCGTCTTTAAGGGAAGCCAATTTCGCGTTATCGACATTCGCCTTGAAATAGCCGATGCCAAAGAAGATGGAAACCACGAAGAATATCGTCAGCAACACTGCGCCACTGACTATCTTCCAGGTGGCCAAACTCTTTTTGATTATGTCGCCGGTGCCCTCCGGCACAATGAGAACTGAAAACCTTTTCCTTGGCATTACTCCCTCCTGCTCAACTTCAAGGCCGGGGCTAAATTAGGCCAGGATGAATCCATTGTCAAGCTCATTATTTTATCAGCAAATATTCCCGCTTTAAAATTTTCGCCACGACCTTGATAAATTTCTCTGCATTCAATGTCTGCAGGCTATATAGATGCCAGCATGTTTTTTCCGGCAGTTTGATGTCCGATTTGCGCTTTTTGGCCATAGGTGGCGCTCCTTAATCGGACCTGCCGAAAAAATTAGGTTGTCAAATATCCAGTATTTTTTATCGGCAGGTTCCTGGTTTGCTTAAAATTAAACATTCTCTCAAAGAACCTCCTCCAAGGTCTGCAACAATCATTCCCCTGCCCCGAGAAGCGTTTCAGACCGTTCATCTTGCTCTATCTCTTTTAATACCAACATGTTAGTCGTATACTCGCCATTCTGCGCAATATTCGATCCCGGCAAAATTATGGGATTTGGCCAATATTCAATGTCTGCCGGCTATAGCCAAAATTCGGCTTGGCGGCCAGCCCGCCGTATAGAATTGCCGAGCGCAAGGCGGATCGCCCGCAAAATAATATCAAACTGCTCGATTCCTAATCCGCTATACCGACAATTTCGGAGCTGCCATCAGGAGCGGCCGATCGATCCATTTCCAGGTATCGAGTTGTTTTTATCATGATCGATTATCTCTTTGGTTTCGTTTCTTCGAAAAGCCCTGAAAATGACCCAGGCGATAATGCCGAACACGGGCAATAACATGAATATAAAAACGACAATTGCCCAAAATGGCTCATTGGAGAAAAAATCGGCAAAAGCTTTCGGCATCCGTGCCAATATCAGCTAAACGCGGAAGAAAGTCAAATCACTGTCAGGATTTCTTGGAATTTTCTTTCCGGAATTCTTCGAACGATTTTTCCAGATAATGATTTTCGCCGATATACCTCAGCACCAAACCGTAATCCTCTGGCGGCAGGTAGCCTGGAATATTGAAAATGACGCTGCCATCCGGTTTTAGGAAATAGGTGGCCGGCACGCCCCTGATTTTGAAAGCCTGCACCAGTTGCCTGGTGGTGATATCGCCTTGCGGAGTATGGAATGTTTCGTCGGCGGTCGTTTTTATTTTGGCCGGAGTAAAATATGCGCTGACTAAATCTATTATCTGCCTATCCGAGAAAGTACCTTTCTCAAGCTTGGTGCACCACGGTCACCCGTTGCGCCAAAAATAGGCCAGAACATATTTGCCATCCTCACCGGCGATTTTCAGACCCTGGTCAAAGGTTACCCAATCTATTTTATCAGAGGCAGTTGCAGTCGATTTATCCGCTTCTTTATCGCCGTATGACCCGTAAACCAAAAACACCACTGCCAGAAGAACCGCGACTGGTATGACAAATTTTTTCACATCTCCTCCATCTCAATTTTACCCTACTCTCATCGGCAAAAACCACGCTATCGATATATATGTTCCATTTTATTCGAGCCCTACGGCTGTAGTTCGATACTATTTTGCAGGTTCCATAGGCCATAAATATTTATATGGCATACAAGTTATCGGTCCCGACCTCAAACTTGTTTGGGGTCGGTCTATTTATCTATTATCGCCTCACAGTCCCGAACGAGTTTAGGGCCCGGATTGTTGACAAATACCACTCTTAGGTTTTTAAGGATTAAATGTCTGGCACGCCGAGGCAGGAAAGTCCGCAGGATCTGCCTGCCCGGACCGGGACGACCTCGGCCATTAATAGTCTTGGCAATTATTAATATTTTTGATGGCCTCGACTGTTCCTGGCCCCTGGTCCTGCCTCTGGCGGGGGTCAACAATCTGGCGTAGAGACGCAATATCTTGCGTCTCTACGGGAGGCTGTTGACAAAGCATCTAAAAGTCAATTTAGCATAAAATGCGGGACTCGAAAGTCCGACTATTAAGAGGATAAAAATCAATATTAAAATTAATGGCCCCCGACCGTGAAGTCCCAAATGCGGCGGTCAAGGTCCTCTGGACTTTCCCGTTAAGACGGACTTCTGTCATCAGTTTTGGCCCCAAACGAACTGCCACTCTTGGCAAATATGCTCGCCATTTTTGAATGGCATTACCGATGCTCGATTCTATCTGTCAAATTCCGCTGGCCATAAGTACTTATACCATAAATAATCGCCCATGACACCGCGCGCGTAATTCCGGCTCTGGTCATAGCCGATGGCCTCAATATAGGTTTCAGTATCGCTGTCGGCAATCTTTTGCCATCTTTTGGCCGCGGTCGGTCCGGCATTATATGCGGCAATCACTATCTCGTTCTTCTTCAACCTGGTCGATAACCAGCGCAGGTAACTGCAGCCAAGCCTGATATTGAAACAGGGATCAAATAGCAGGTCTTCGGGCAATTCATCGACCACGGCCATCTGGGCTGCCGTCGGTGGCATGAGCTGCATTAAGCCGATCGCTCCAGCGCTTGAGACCGCTGCCGGATTAAAGCGGCTCTCCCTCAACAAAACCGCCAGGGCCAGGTGTGGATCGACCTTGTCTTCGTGAAAAGCCAATATTTGTTTAAATAGCACAGGGAATTTCAGCCTCAGCCAGGTATCCTGACTGAATGAAAAACCAAGTTGTTTAAGGCGCATCGTCAAATCTTCAAGGAGGCTGAAAAATACCCAATCAAGCTTCAGCGTGCGGCATTTGCGCAAAACCTCCAGTTCGAACTCGAGTTCGCCGCTGCTTGATTCAAGATAAACCAGTTCACGGCCTGCCTCGTCAGCCAGGCCATAACGCACCAGGCTATCGATGGCTGTCGATAGAGGTTCCCCCATGAACGGGGCCTTGCCATTCAATTTTAAAAAATTTTCGGCCCGATCGAGAAAATCGATAATGAAGGCATCATAATCGATTGCGGTATCCGGAATGGCCTTGCCCAGGAGGCTTTTTGCCTGAAAATGGTAGAACGATGGATTTTCCCTGTCAACGATGCGCTTTAAGCCACCTGAATCGGCGGGTGAGATCTTGGATCGCCAGAAATCGAAAAGATCGGCGGTTTCGTCGTTCCGATCGTACGAAGCGAAAATCTGAGCGGCTTCGTCGGTCGACCCCTGTTCTATATAGGTCATCCCCAGCAGAAACAGCGCGCGCTTTCGATAAGGTGAATCGGGATACCTCGACGCCAGGCGCTTGAAGATATCGTTCGATCGCTCAATCTCACTGCCCGAATAAAATTCGCCTGCTGTAAAAAGAGCTCTGGCAGCTAACCGATGGTCCGGGAATGAATCCGCGAAAGCCAGAAGCTTATCGACGGCATCGAGTCGGCGGCCTTGCCGATAGGCACAGACGGCTATTCCATAATAGCTTTCCGCCTTAATGCCGGGTTCCGGCGATTCAATCAGTTTTTCAAATTTCTCGGAAGCCTGGCCGTAACGCCGCTCGCCGAAATAAGACCAGGCCAGGTTCAGGTCGGTCGAATCCGTCACGTCAAGAGATTCGAAAATGATAATAGCCTGCGCATAAAACCGACCCCGCTCCAGGATCCGTCCCAGTCGCCATGATTGTTCCAGCTCAAGCCGCGGATATAGTGAATCAATGGCAAAATCGACGGCTCCTTTTTTATGCGAAGCTAAGTGATGAATGCCTATCAACACGTCGATCTGATCGATCGCCCGATTATAATCCTGCAGGTTGTGATAAATCCTCGCCAGCGCCAGGCGATAGCCTATCAAATCACGATCGTTCAAAATATAAGGATCGACGTCCTCCAATACCACGAGAGCCGAATCGTGCTGACCGGCGGCGATATGGATTTTGGCGATCTCCAGCGCAGCTCTGGCTCTGAATACCCTGATCGGAGAACCCATCAACCGGCGCCAGATCGCCAGATTGGCCGCAGTCTTATCAGGCGCCGACGCAGCCATAATATAATCGGCTATTTCCGCCGCGATGCCGCTATCAGCCCGACAACTGACCGCCGTCGATTCCGCCGTTGCGAATTCGCCATAGTTATAGTAAATGGCGGCCGTTTCAAGACTGGCCGTCTGGATATTCTTCAGTATTCGCAGCGCCTGCACTCTGTCGCCCACCGCCACACACGCGCGCGCCCTGACGATATTTTCAGCATCGGAGTGAGCCTCAAGCGAATCGATCAGAAAGTCATAGTGGCCGGCATCATAAAGCTCAGCGATGGTTAATTGAGAACTGCTGGCCTTCGCGAATCGGCAAAATATAAAGATACATGTAAACAGCGCGAAAACGATCCGGGCTGTCTGCAAATCCCTTTTAGTGCCTGTTATTACGATAGCCATTGGTCAGCCCCCTATCAACTTCAACATCATAACATGATTCGCCGAAACGTTCACCCAGCTTGCGTAACAACTCTGCGTTGGGCGCCACGGCAAATTTCCTGGATCGGCTAATTAACTCAACTCCGCCGTCTCGAAAATGGAAAATAACTTCGGAACGGCCCTTATTCTGCCGAAAAAGTTCATCCAGCCCCTCGATTTGGCCATTACCGATATCGCCCGCGCCGATATTCAAATGCAGGCGGCAGGGGATCTCTTTGTAGGCAGTTTTCAATAAAAATATATCATTGGCCTTGATTGAAGGCTTTTCTCCCTCCCTCGTGCTTAATATGCCCGCCACGAGAATCCCGTTCCCTTCCTGAAGCAGGCTTTTTCTTTTGTCCAGACAATCGGCGAAGATAATTATTTCGATTGAGCCGGTAAAATCTTCGATCGTCACGCGGGCATAAAGCTTATTATTGCGGCTGGTGTTGATTCTCGGTTTTTCGCAAATCACGCCCCCCACGATCAAGCGGCTGCCGTC
>Ga0299912_10005704_pt1 | contig 10234 bp, 8 predicted proteins | sample RVTome_2_FD_207667 | JGI IMG/M metagenome (GOLD analysis project Ga0299912, IMG submission 207667) | Soil microbial communities from uranium-contaminated site in the Upper Colorado River Basin, Wyoming, United States - RVT95D214 (version 2) ... | reverse complement strand
TGGCCTCTCCCATGTAATCACTTCCCAGGCCAATAGTTACATTCTGCTCAGGGAAGCAATAAAAGCGGCCAAAAGTCCCAGTGTAGATGTCTGGCACCATAAGCATGTACAGGTCTTCAGCACCTTCAACCGGATCAAACACCCGGCACATCTTGCCCCACATGTAAGCTATGTGATGATTAGCCCTGTTCTTTGTAGTCACCATGAGGTAACAATTGAAGGTAAAATCGATATCTTCCTCGCTGCCCATGACTCTGTGTACCAGGTCTATCGGAAGTTGATTGGCGTGGCCGATATATTGCTTCCCTTCGTATACGCCACCGAAGATGCGGGTGAATTCCTTGTCCATCGTTGACAAGGTCTCTGCCTGTTCAGGTATAAGGTTCTCAGTAGGTGCTTTCTCATCCAAGAGGACCACGGTGTATTTTGCAGAACGGTTCCGCACCCGGCTATCCCAGTTATAGCCGCCAAAGATATTCCTCTGGCCAACGCCCTCTGCCAAGCGCCCCAATTCTGGGCCAGTATACATGGTTACGTTCGTCCCCACGCGCCGTGAGCGCGAGATGAGCCCCCTCACCTTTTCCAACGCCACATTTCCATCGTACTCGGCCATACCCAAACTCGTCCTTACTAAGCTCGGCACTGTCTCCAGGATCGGAGTCTTAACGAGCAATATCGCTTATATTAGCGAAACTACGGGAAAATGTAAAGAGCTTATAGGCCTTGACAGCCACTCAGCAGGGACTTACCATAGCAACATTGGCACATGTGCACGGCCTGAGATAAGGAGGTCATCAATGTCCTATCAAGACGCTATCCTTGAGAAAGAAGGGGGAGTCGCCATACTCATCTTGAACCGCCCCGATCGGTTGAACGCCCTCAACGCCCGCTTAATGACAGAAATAGCCAACGCGGTGACAGAGGTGGATGAGGACGATGAGATGAAAGTGCTCATCATCACTGGCGCTGGCCGTGGCTTTTGCTCAGGAGCTGATCTTATCCCATCTCCATCTACCGGTGAGAGAGTGATGCCTGGGCGCAGGCTCCTCTTAGAGCCTATGGGTGGGTTTGGGCGGATAGCTCGGGTGCTTGCTAGCACAGATAAGCCTACCATCGCCGCCGTGAATGGCGTAGCCGCTGGCGCCGGCTTTTCTATCGCGGTGGCCTGTGATATTAGAATAGCCTCAGAAAATGCCAGATTCAGCGCCATATTTGTCAGGAGGGCACTGGTGCCCGATACAGGCATAACGTACTTCCTGCCCCGGATAGTGGGCATCTCCAAGGCGGTTGAGCTATGCATTACCGGCGATATAATCGATGCCGTGGAGGCGGAGCGCATAGGGCTAGTGAGCAAGGTCATGCCTCACGATGACCTGATTAAGGAAGCAAAAGAGTTGGCAACAAGGTTAGCCAAAGGACCCTCAGTTTCCATTGAGCTAGCCAAGCGCTCTGTCTACAAAGGGCTGGAGAACGACCTCGCTACCCAATTGGCCTATGAGACCTGGGCTTACAATGTCGCCATTCAGACCGAGGATGTGCAAGAAGGACGGCGTTCCTTCGTAGAAAAAAGGGAGCCCGTTTTTAAGGGCAGATAATGTCTCACTTCTAAAGGAGGAAGCACTAGATGCCACAACTACAAAAGATTTTCGAGCCAATCAAGTTCGGGCAGGTAGAGGTCAAAAACCGGTTAGTTATGTCGGCCATCGGCGGGGGCGGAGGGTACGGCGCAAACGACCGGGTGACGCCACGCCTGCTGCGCTTCTACGAAGAGCGGGCCCAAGGTGGCGTTGGCCTGATCGTTGTAGGCATGCTCCAACCCATAGACCTGGGTAGGCCAAATCCCCGCGGCGTGTCCATATACAAAGATGAACTTATCCCCAGTCTTCGTCAATGGACCGATGTGGTACATAAGCATGATGCCAAGATCGGCGTCCAATTATCCTTCGGCGGTACATGGTGGCGCGGTGGGGATGCCCCCGTTGAACAGGTAGGCCCATCCGATGTCGTCTTCGTTCACACCCCCGGCGTCCCCAAGCCGCGGCCCCTCACCATTGTGGAAATCCACCAGATGATAGAAGCCTTGGGAGAGGCAACGCGAAGAGCCCGCGAGGCAGGGTTCGATTGCGTGGAGTACCAAGCCTCCACCGGGGCCATCTTTGGACAGTTTCTCTCCCCACTCACCAACCAGCGCACTGATCAATATGGAGGGAGTTTCGAAAAGAGAATGCGCTTCCTCCTGGACGTCATCGCCTCCGGCAAGGAAAAAGCGGGCAATGACTACACCATTATTGTGAGATTGGGAGGCGCTGACTTCATGGAAGGAGGCAACACCCACGAGGACAGCAAGAGAATGGCCCCCATATTGGAGAAAGCGGGGATTCATTGCCTGAATGTGACCACCGGCTGGCACGAAGCGCCAGTTCCCTTCCTTCCCATGTCCGTCCCCCGTGGTGCTTACGTCTACTTAGGTGAAAGTATCAAGAAAGAGGTCAGCATCCCCGTCATCGGAGGCACTAGGATAAATGACCCCCTCCTGGCGGAGCAAATCGTGGCCGAGGGGAAGTTGGACATGGTATATCTATGTAGGCCCCTCATCGCCGATCCGGAGTTCGTCAACAAGGCCAAAGAGGGCAGATTAGACGATATTTGCCCCTGCATCGCTTGCTCACACTGCTTTGGTGGTATGGGCACCGGCATAGAGTGCACCGTTAACCCCCGGGCAGGAAGAGAGCTAGAATACACTATTGAGTCAACTCAAAGCCCTAAGAAGGTGTTCGTAATTGGCGGTGGCCCCGCCGGGATGGAAGCAGCCATAGTTGCTGCCGCAAGGGGGCATAAGGTCACGCTGGCTGAAAAGGGCAATGGTCTGGGGGGTCAACTGCTAGTGGCTGCTCTTCCACCCTATAAGGAAGAACTGGCCAACTTCAACAAGTACCTTGCTAATCAAGTTCACAAGCAAGGGGTAGAGGTCAAGCTAAATGAGGAGGTGACCCTCGAATCCATTGAGAAAGTGAAGCCCGACGCGGTTATTGTAGCCACCGGCGCTACACCTATCATCCCCGACATACCGGGTGCAACGGGGAGCAATGTAGCTACTGCCATAGACGTCCTAACGGGGCGCAAGGAGACGGGCCAGAACGTGATCATTATTGGCGGCGGCTCTGCGGGCTGTGAGACGGCGGAGTTCTTGATCCAAAAGGGCAAGAAGGTCACCATCCTGGAGATGCTAGATCGCATCGGCAACGATTTCGAGCGCAGCTATCGGTGGGTAATCATGCTCAGGCTGAGGGAGGCACAGGTAAGAATGGAGACTGACGCCAAGGCAGAGGAGATAACGGAAAGAGGGGTCGGGGTTAGCCGCAAAGGGGAAACGGAGTTCTTCGAGGGGGATAGCGTTGTCTTAGCCATGGGCATGAAGGCCGATAATAGTCTGGCGGGCAAACTGGAGGGCAAGGTAGCCAAGCTATACACAATTGGGGACTGCGCTGAACCCCATCGCATATTGGAAGCCATTCACAGCGGGTTCCGCGTGGCCCGGGAGATCTAGGCCAAAGGCTTCTCGTCTTTAGGCAGATTTTGTGCTTTCGGCCTGGTTTCATGCCAAAAGCCGGGTTATTATAGACACTCTCAACGTTGAAAGGAGTATCCTTTGGATGTAGCCATCGAGGTTACAAACCTGCACAAAACCTATGGCGACATTAAGGCAGTGAATAACATCAGCTTTACTGTGGCTCAGGGTGAGATCTTCGGCATGTTGGGCCCCAACGGAGCCGGTAAGACCACCACTATGGAGATTGTAGAAGGGCTCCGAACCGCCGATGCGGGCAGCGTGACGGTGCTGGGAATGAATGTGAAACAACATCCGCGTGAGGTCAAGGCCAATATCGGTGTGCAGTTACAGACCACTGCCCTTTATCCTCGGCTCACAGTCTCTGAGGTGCTGGATCTTTTCGGCAGCTTCTTCCCCAAGTCCCTACCGGTCCCTGAATTGATCGAGCTGGTCGGACTGGAAGACTCTCGGAATAAGCTCTGCATCAATCTCTCCGGCGGACAGCAACAGCGACTGTCAGTGGCGCTGTCCCTCGTTAACGATCCACAGATTCTGTTCTTGGACGAACCTACCAGCGGCCTTGACCCCCAAGCCAGACACAATATCTGGGACGTCATCAAGTTAGGCCACGAAAGAGGCAAGACTGTCTTCCTCACCACCCACTATATGGAGGAGGCAGAACGCCTTTGTGAGCGGGTGGCCATCATAGACCATGGTGAGATCATCGCCACGGATCAGCCGGAAAGACTGGTCGAGCAGCACTTCCAAGAGGAGGCCATAGAATTCGAGCTGGACCAGAGCGTCGCCCTCGACGAACTCCGTCAACTGGCAGGGGCAACTAATGCGCTTATAGAGAATGGCCGGGTGACAGTGTATTCTAATTCAGTGCCAACTACAATCTCGGCGCTACTGGAGCTGGCTAGACAGCGGAACATCGAATTGACTGATTTATATGTCCGCCGGGCGACTCTCGAGGATGTGTTCTTGAAACTCACAGGGAGGAGGATCCGGGAATGAAAGCATTCTGGAAACTCCTCGTTGCCAATATCAAACAATTCGTCCGGGAGCGAGCAGCCCTATTCTGGACCTTCGCCTTTCCCGTTTTCTTCATCCTCATTTTCGGCGCTGTGTTCAGCGGCAGCGAAGATGTCACCTTCTCCGTGGGCCTGGTGGTGGAGGATAATTCGCCCGCAGCTCAAAGCCTGTCCGCAGTGCTGGAGCAAGTCCCTCCCTTCGAAATACACCCGGGCGAACGGGATACGGAACTCAAAGCACTGGAGAAAGGCGACCGCCGGGCAGTTATTATCGTCCCTTCAAACTTCGGAGAGGCCATAGCTCGGGGCAATAAGGGGGAAATTGATATCTACTACGACCCCACACAAACGATGTCGGCACAGATACTGTTGCCCATCATCCATCGAGTACTAGACGAGTTCGACCGCATGTTGGGGCAAACGCCATCGATGATCCAGCTAAACGAGCGGACACTGCAAATCCGTAACCTTCGCGCTATCGACTACCTGACGCCAGGGATTCTGGCCATGGCGATAATGCAGTTGGGGCTCTTCGCCGCCATACCCCTGGTGGTGGAACGGCAGAACAGGGTACTCAAAAGGCTGGGGGCTACGCCCCTCAGGCGGTCAACAATGATCGCGAGTGTCGTCGTTTTCAGGCTGCTTGTTTCCCTGGGGCAAGCAGCGCTCATCATCGTCGTCGCTCGATTAGTATTCCATGTCCCGATGTTGGGAAACTGGCTCTATCTTGCCGGTATGATTATCCTCGGTGCATTGACCTTCCTAGCTATGGGGTATATGTTATCGGCTTTCGCCAAAAACGAGGATGCAGCCACGCCGCTGGTCATGGCCATTCAGTTCCCCATGATGTTCTTGTCAGGCATTTTTTTCTCTGTCGAGATGATGCCGGGATTTATGCGCCCGATAATGAATGCCATGCCTTTGACCTATCTGGGTGATTCACTGCGGCAGATAATGGTTCATTCCTCAGCGTTACACCCATATCTCATCAACATTGGGGTACTCGGCGGCTGGTTCCTGGTCAGTATAATAGTGGCAGTTCGCTTCTTCCGCTGGGAGTGATTTTTGTTGCTAAGGAGTAGTTCCCATCAGTTGTTTTAGCTGGTCAACCGCCGGTAGCAGCACCTCTCCTATTCGTTCATCGAACCGCAAGTGGCAAACCCGGTCGAAGGGGGTTTCCCCTTGGTTGATGATAACCAACCGTGCGCCAGATTGGAGCGCTACCCTGGGCATGTCAGCGGCCGGAGTGACCACAAGACTGGAGCCAACCACTACAAAAAGGTCGCCTAGCTGCGAATGCCTATAGGAATCAGACAGCTCCTTCTGAGGCAACGATTGCCCAAAACCAACCACGCTGGACTTCAATTCGCCACCACATGAACACCTATCCGCGCCGGCAGACCTATCCACCTGTGCTCCACAACGCTGGCAGCGCAGCTTGGCGACATTGCCATGCAGCTCTGCCAGCATATCAGGGTCAATTCCTGACTTCAGGTGGAGGTTATCTATGTTCTGTGAGATGAGGAAGCGTAACTTGCCCAGCCTGTGCAATTCGACAATGGCATAGTGTGCCGCATTAGGTTGTGCTAAGGTCCAATCCGCGCGCTGGGTAGGAAGTCCACGATCGCGACGAGTCCACACGCCATCAGGCCCCCGAAAGTCGGGCAGGCCTGAGTCAGTGCTGATGCCCGCGCCCGTGAACACCACTAAATACTTTGACTCGAACATCCAGCGCGCTAAAGTTTCTACTCTTTCGTCCAAATCCGCTGAAACCATAGTTCACCTCTGCTTCCCCTGAGGTACTTGCATCATCAAGGATTGCTTAGATAAGAAGTATACCTCAAATCGGTTTGATTCATCTTGCCCATTTTACTATACAGGCCTATAATCTGCAAAGAAAGGAGGAACGAAACATGGTCAACCTAAAAGAAGTTGATCAAGCCTGGACTCGCTATTTGCGCCCACAAACCTTTCCCGTTGCCATCAGGATGTGCGAATCCGACGAAGAGCTACCCGATAGAGTCCGAATACCTCAGCGAGACCTGGGGATAACCATCTCGTTATGTCACGCTATTGCCATGGCGCGTCGCTATGGCTGGTCCATCGCTGTTGACAAATACGTGAGTTGTTATGTGGCTGGGATAAGTATGGGATTCTTGCCTTTGCTGCCAGATATCCTTGACGGCAGCTTCCAGAAGTCTCTTGAGATCGGGATGGTGATGGGCCCTGCGGCTATTGAAAACCTGCCCAAATTTGAGTATGGCAAGTACAAGTATGTACTCATAGCTCCGGTAGAAAGGGCCACCTTTGAGCCACATGTCATCCTAACTTATGCCAGTCCTGCGCAAATATGGGTACTTCTTGGCGGTTACCTCACCGGAACCCGCAAGGCAGGAGGCCTCAACGTTACCTTGACAACAGGAGCCGGATGTACAAACTATATCACCCGCGCTATCCAAACGGACGAGGCTCAATTTGCGCTGGTAGGCACTGGCGAGCGACTGGTCCCCCATCCTCAGGACTATGAGTGCGGATTCTCAATACCCATGGGCAAAATAGAGGACACGGTTCGCGGCTTGGAGGCAGGGTGGAGGGCTGGTATCTCCAGATACCCGATCCCCACATTCCTGAGGTATAGCTCCCAGCATCCACCGGGATATGAGCAAATGAGGAGCCATTTGCTGGGAGAAGAATCTTAAGGGCTGACATTCGCCCGCACCGGCAACCCCAGCACCAAAACCCTCGGGAAGTGGCCAGCCTACGGCGATCGCCGGGAAACGATGCTACTCGGCAAGGAATGCATCCTGGTAGCAGCACCCTATGACGAAGAGTGCCGTGTCTGGGAATCCACCCCGGATACAGTCCTCGGCACGCTCTAGGCAGGCGACAACCACACACAGGGCAGTCGGCAAGAATTTGGCGTGCAAGGTGTCCCGTGCCACAATAACGGTTGAAGAAAAACAGGAAGGGGAGACAAATGCCGTTTTTCAAGAGCGAAGATGGACTCAATATTCACTTTGAGATCGAGGGGACTGGACCAGAGGTGGTCATGATCCATGGCTTTGAGTCTAGCCTGGAGGGGAACTGGAGACGCCCAGGAATGACGGATGCTCTAAAGGCGGAGAACCGTTGTGTCATGATAGATTGCCGGGGACATGGTGAAAGCGATAAGCCCTATGACCCCAAAATGTATGGAGCAAAGATGCTTGACGATGTCATTGAACTGATGGATCATCTAGGTATCGAGAAGGCCAATATCCTCGGTTATTCTATGGGATCAAGCATCTCCCTAAACGTCGCGCTGAGCCACCCCAAGCGAGTAAAATCAGTTACCCTTGGCGGTTTTGGGTTGCCAGACCCAGACCCAAGTGAGGTAGAGCGCCAGGCTCGACGTGGCCAACGTATACTGGAGGCACTTCTTGCTGATAGTATGGACAGCATTGATCCACGCAATCGTTTGGGACTGGAGTTTCGAAGAGTAGCCGAGTTAGATGGAGCTGACCTTAAGGCACTGGCAGCCATAAGGATGGGCCAAGCGGAGCGAAAACTTCCGACTCAACTAATGGATCAAGAGACGCTGGAACAAAAGATACAGTCTATATCAGTGCCGCTAATGACCGTCATCGGGAATAACGATTTGGCCCGCGGAGACAAAACCAAGTTAGCCATGCTGGTACCCAACGGTTGCCATTTTCAGATTGAGGGCAAGGACCATCTCACGGCTGTGCCTGATCCCAGGTTCCACATGGTAGCGAGGGCATTCCTCAAATATGTGAATAGCCTATAAGGGCTGACCCTCTCGGCGCGTACTTCGGGTGGCGCACTGGCACTTGGCCACCTCAATGTCTACGAACACAAACGCTGCCCACTACCGTGCCCTGACGGACAGTTAGGGCAGCCTCTTGACAATCTCCTCAAACAGCTCCCTGGGGAACGCCTTGAGCGTGGTCGTCCTCACCTGCCCTTGAGCACCCAGCGCCAGCAGGTAGCCCAGAGCCACCTCATCGCTAGGGCCTTCCGCGATGGCTACATAGTCATATTCGCCCATAGTGGCGTATAGAGCTATGAGCTTGCCTCCTATCGCTTCCAATCCCCGCACATTCTCTTGCAGGCGCTGAGGCGCATCCTTGATCTCCCTTGATACCTTGCTCCGTAAATTTCATAAGACAAATGTAAGTTGGTATTTATCTAACCCCCTTTCCAAAACGTGCCAGTGCGCCACCCCTATTTAAGCTATTGCTGGCAATGAATTGCTCCTAAAAGGATACACTGAATCATAACCCAAATCTACCATACTAGACTCACACGCCACACAACCCGGGCTTCTGTCCAAAAGTGTGTGGGTACGATCTGACCAACACTTTGCTTACGCCAGGAATGTCCCTACCCATTAGACCACATCATAAAGGAATCGGGCACCAAAATGACACTATTTTGTAACTTTATTGCCCTTAGTTTTGTGCCTTTTTTATCTTTCCTTTGTTAAGCTCATATGTGCTTCCAACAATGGCAGTTTAGAAAAGCAGCAGAATGAGTTGTTCCGTGAGGGGATAGGGAATATGCTAAGAGGTGGGATACCTTTTGGTAGAGTATTCGGCATATCTCTCAGGCTTCACTATTCTTGGTTCGTTATCTTTGTATTGATAACGTGGGCACTGACGACCAGCTATTTCCCACTGAGCCATCCAAGCTGGAGCTTACGTACTTCGATAGCCGCAGGCGTGCTCACCAGCTTGCTCTTCTTCGGCTCCGTCCTTCTCCACGAATTAATGCACAGCCTGGTGGCCGTGTCAGAAGGTATCGCTGTGCAGTCAATAACTCTCTTCATACTTGGGGGCGTGTCGCAGATCACCGAAGAACCCAAGACCGCTAAGGACGAATTCCGCATGGCGATTGCCGGACCGCTGACCAGCCTAGTATTGGGCGGCATATTCTGGGCAATCTGGTTTGGGCTACACAACACGAACTCATTCATATCTGCTATCGCCTATTATTTGGGGTTGATTAACGTATTACTTGGCGTCTTCAACCTCGTGCCTGGGTTTCCGCTCGACGGGGGACGTGTGTTCAGGTCATTGTTATGGTGGCGAAACCGAAGCCTTCAGAGATCGACGCGTATCGCCTCAAACATCGGACGCGGAGTGGGTTACCTCTTCATCTTCGGAGGCATATGGCTTCTCTTCACGGGCAACTGGTTCAATGGCATCTGGTTTGCTCTTATTGGCTGGTTCCTGGAAAGCGCTGCAGTGGGTAGCTACCGCCAGCTAGTCCTGCGAGAGATGCTTCAAGGCCACACGGCAAAGGAGATAATGACGCAAGAGTGTATGACGGTAAGTCCCGATACTACCGTTGAGCGATTAGTGAACGAGAATATCCTGACTTCTGGACGCCGTTGCTTTCCGGTTGTCGCGGATAGCGGTCTCCAGGGCCTAATGACATTGGATAACGTGAGGGGAGTGCCACGCGACCGCTGGGATAGTACAACACTGAAAGAAGTGATGAGGACATTAGACCATCTGAAATCAGTAGGCCCCAATGAAGACCTTTCTACCCTCTTGAAAATGATGACCGAAGGGAATATCGACGAGGTGCCGGTAGTTCAAGATAATAACATCATCGGCATAATAGGCCGTGACAATATCTTGAATTT
>Ga0299912_10005703_pt1 | contig 10236 bp, 7 predicted proteins | sample RVTome_2_FD_207667 | JGI IMG/M metagenome (GOLD analysis project Ga0299912, IMG submission 207667) | Soil microbial communities from uranium-contaminated site in the Upper Colorado River Basin, Wyoming, United States - RVT95D214 (version 2) ... | reverse complement strand
CGTGACCCTGCAGCTGCTTGAAGGCGTGGGCGGCCACCAGACCGGAATAGCTGTAGCCGGCATGCGGGGCGATGAGCGCGATCGGCTCACCGTCGGTCGGGCGTACGGCATTCAGATACCGGTCGACCGCCTCGGTCAACTCTTCGGGATTGCCCGGATACCAGGTCCCGGCCACCACCGGCTCTCGAATCCAGGAGGCTTCCACCGATCTGGCTAGCTCCCCTCCCCGTACAGGGTCAGAGGACACAGCGCCAGCGGCGTCGCCTGCTGCAACAGCCGAATACCCTCCAGGGCGTACTCCAGGGCGGGTTGAGGGGCAACCAGCCGCTTGTCGGCACCGAGCAGCCGCACCGGCGCCCGCCGGTCCAGGCCGGCCAGCTCGCGGGCCCGTGCAATCGCTCGCCGCAGGCCTCCCAGCTCATCCACCAGGCCGCTGTTGAGCGCCTGCCGCCCGGTCCAAACCCGGCCGCCGGCGATAGGGATTACCGCTTCAGTCTGCATGCCCCGGCTCTCGCTCACGCGCTGCAGGAACAGGTCATACACATGCTGGATTTGAGCCCATACCAGCTTGCGTTCCTCGCGGCTGAATGGGGCCTCCAGATCCATGATGGATGAGTGCCGGCCCCGGAACACTGTCTCGCGATGAATGGACAACAGGTCCAGCAGCTTTCCGGCGATCAGCTTTCCAGTGAGCACTCCGATCGAACCGGTGATGGTGCTGGGTTGGGCCAGGATGGTCCGTCCGGGGGTCGAGACCCAATAACCACCGGAGGCGGCCACCGGCCCCATGCTGACCACCAGCGGCTTCTGGCGCTGTACGCTGTCCAGCGCGGCCCGCATGGCCTCCGAGGCGGAGGCCGATCCACCGCCCGAGTTCACGTACAGCACGACCGCCGCGGCGCGTCGGTCCTTGAGCGCCCGCCGGGCGGCCTGAACAACGGTCAGGTCGCCGGCCCTGGGCTCCATGAGAATCGGGATGGGCAGGGGCGGTCTGAGCGGCGGCCGGCCGCTCTCCCCGTCGATGATGGTGCCCTCGATGACCACCAAGGCTACGTAGCGGCCGGGGCGGCCCGGCCGGAGGCCCAACAGCCGCCCGGATGCGGCCTCCCACGGCTCGATTCGCCCCGGTTTGCCGTCGGCCGCCAGGTGGCCGGGGAGGTCCTCCTCGGTCAACAAGGCATCCACCCCGTCGAGTTCCAGCGCTCGTATCTCGGTGCACGGCGTCGCGTCCACCAGCTCCTGGGCTTGTTCCAGACTCAGGCCGCGGCCCTCGGCGATCGCCTTCAAGCGCTCCTGATATCCGCCCTCGATCAGCCAGGCCGACATCTCCCGCACCTCTTCGGACATCTCCCGGCGGGTGAGGAGGTCACCGGCGGACTTGTATGGAGAAATCGGCAAGAAATCTCCCTGTAGACCGACCCGCTCCAAGGCCTCGGCCAGGTAGTGGTAGTGGTGGGCCAATCCCAGAGGTTCAATGCTCCCAGCCGGCTGGAGCAGGATCTCGTTGGCGGCGCAGGCGACGTAGTAGTCGCCGGATGTGTAGTAGGTCGACCAGGCCACCACACGTTTCCCGGCCGTGCGCAAGCCGGCGATCATCTCCCGCAAGCTTTCCAACTGCGCGCCGGGCATTTGCATCCGGCGTAGATGCAGCACGACCCCACGCACACGCGGGTCGGCCGCCACCTGCTCGAATCGATCAGCCAGCTCTTGTAAGCTCGGCCTGGGGGGACGCAGCCTGCGCAGGATGAAATTGGGCCGGGGCTCGGCGTAGTCCGAGTACTCCCCGCTCAGGGTGAAGAGCACGTAGTCCGGGGGCTTCAGCAATCGGCGCCGCAGATTGGCCAGGAACCAGAGCGCCAGGTGCAGGGTGTGAAGGAGGTAGGCCATCAGCCGGCCGCCCTTGCCGAAAACCGGGGGCCCAGCCTTCCGGATGGTGGCCGCTCCAGATCGGGAGGCATCGTCGGCGGGATCATTTCATACCGGATGCCCAGGTAGGCAGCACCCGGTCGGTCCGGGCTCTCACCCAACTCCACCCTGACCTGCAGCGCTTTGGCCTCCCCGGGACGATCGATCTCCAGCTCGATACGATCGCCGGGGCTGTGGCTGCCAACCAGGACGGACAGATCATGCTGGAACCCGAGGCGGGCACCATCGACGGCCAAAATGCGGTCGCCGGAACGCAGGCCGGCTTGTTCGGCCGGGCTGCCCGGCACGACCTCGAGGATCTCGGCGACCCTCATCTGGGCCCCGAACGGGACCTCAGGCGTAGCGAAGGCCCGCAGTCGCCCGGCCGGCAGAACCACCTGCGGCGCAGTGACCCGCCCCACGATGAAACCTACGGTGGCGGTGAGCACGAAAGCGATCCCGATCAGCAGCGTGACGCCCAGGGTGAGCAATACGATCTTGGCGGTGCGGGCCTCCATGCTGGAGCCTCCCTTCGGCTGCAGTGTGACTTGCACCTGGAGTCTACACCAGCCCCGCCTTCTGGCGAGCCCCGGTGCGGCGCCGAAATGTAAACCGGCCGGCGAAGCCGGCCGGTTTATCCATCCGGATGCGGGCCAAGTGGTAAGTCGCCCGATCAGTTAGTCGTGGTGGATTGTGTCCCGTGGTCCTGCATCAGCACCAGCCGGGCCACTCGATGGCCTGCGTTGGTCGGAGGCCCATGCGGCCAGAGCAGCTGGACCGCAGCCTGCATCAAGTCGATGCTGGAATGGTACCGAGGGCGGTTGACCCTGAGGAAGGTCTGGATGTCTTCGTCGGTGATTCCGCCTTGCATGACACCTCTCCATCGACCCCCGAGCCTGCGCCTGGTTGGTGGCCCGGGAAGCCACCCCTTCGGTTGCCCTTACCTGGGCTCCGAAGCGCCGCTCCGACTAGACAATACCAGGAGTTTGGCCCGCCGCGCCCTTACAGCCTCCTTTCAGTCACCTGCCGCCTATGGTATGTTTGGCGGGTTCACCCATGATTCCCCCAACCGCACCGGAAGCCAGCCGGGAGTTCATGCAGGAGATCGGGCGCGAGCTGGGCGAGGTCCGCTTCGACCGTATGACCCGCCTGCTCTACAGCACCGATGCCAGCATTTACCAGATGATGCCGGTGGGGGTGGCCTTCCCACGCGACGCGGATCAGGTAGTCGCGGCGGTGGAGATCGCCGGCCGGCACGCGGTGCCCGTCCTGCCGCGCGGCAGCGGCAGCAGCCTGGACGGCCAGGCGGTGGGGCATGCGCTGGTCCTGGATCTCACCCGGCACATGGATCAGGTGCTGGAGATCGATCCGGAGGCGCGGCGCGTGCGCACCCAGCCGGGCATCACGCTGGGGCTGCTGAATCAGCAGCTGCGTCGATCCGGCCTGATGTACGGTCCGGATCCGGCCAGCGCCGAGCGGGCCACCATGGGCGGTGTGCTGGGCAACAACTCGACCGGAGCGCACTCCGTGGTCTATGGCATGACCGTGGATCACGTTTTGGAGTGCGAGGCGGTGCTCGCCGATGGGACCCGCGCCACCTTTGCGGCCTTCGATCCCGACCAATGGGGCGTGCGCGGGAAGCGCACCGGCCTGGAGGGGGCAATCTACCGGCAAGTGCGGGCGATCTTGGAGCGCTATGCCGATCCGATCGCCACCCGCTACCCCAAGACCTTCCGCACCGTGGCCGGTTACAGTCTCAACCAGGTGCGAGCCTCGTACGACCCCAACCTGGCCAGATTGCTGGTGGGCTCGGAAGGCACCCTGGCCGTCTTCACCGCCATGACGGTGAACCTGGTCCCGGTTCCCAAGGCCACCCGGCTGGCCATTGTGCACTTCTCCGAGTTGCGGCCCGCCATGGAGGCCGTGCCGGCCATCATGCAGACCGGCCCCAGCGCGGTGGAGGTCATGGATCGTCTGCTCCTGGATCTGACCCGCGATCGGCTGGAGTACCGCCGCCTGCTCAGCTTCGTGGAGGGGAATCCCGGCCTGCTGCTGGCTGTGGAATACAGCGGGGCGAGCGAGGCCGAACTGGCCGCCGGTATCGAGCGGCTGCAGGCCCTGCTGAGCCGCATCGGCCACCGCGAGCCGGTGGTTATCGTGGCCGACCCAGCCCAACAGGCCAAGGTCTGGTTCGTGCGCAAAGTGGGCCTGGGTATTCTGATGAGCATCCGTGGCGACGCCAAGCCCGTTCCCTTCATTGAGGACGCGGCTGTCCCCCTGGAGCACCTGGCGGACTACGCCACCCAGATCCGCGACTTCTGCCTCGAGGCGGGTGTGCCGCAGGTGGCCATCTACGCCCATGCCAGCGCGGGTTGCCTGCACGTCCGGCCGCTGGTCAATCTCAAGCAACCGGCCGGCCTCCGCCAGATGCGCCAGATCGCCGAGAAGTCGATTGACTTGGTCGTCAAGTTCGAGGGCACGACCAGCGGCGAGCATGGGGAGGGACTGGCGCGAGGGGAGTTCTCCGAGCGCCTGTTTGGCCCGGAGCTGGTGCAGGCCTTCCGGGAGGTCAAGTCCGCTTTCGATCCGCGTGGGTTACTGAACCCCGGCAAGGTGGTGGACGTAAGCCGGATGGACGATGAATCGCTGCTGCGTTTCGGTTCCGACTACGCCATTCCGCTTGCGCCCACCAGCACCGTACTGAGCTTCGAGGCGGACCAGGGGTTCCACCGGGCCGTGGAGATGTGCAACGGAGCCGGGGTTTGCCGCAAGCTCGGAGAAGGCGTGATGTGCCCCTCCTACATGGTCACTCGAGACGAGGCCCACAGCACCCGCGGGCGAGCCAACGCGCTGCGGGCTGCCATGATGGGGCTGCTGGGACCGGAGGGGATGACCTCCCGGGAGCTGTACGGCGTCCTGGATCTGTGCCTCTCCTGCCAGGCCTGCAAGCGGGAGTGCCCGTCGGGGGTCGACATGGCCAGGCTGAAGGCCGAGTTCCTGCACGGCTATCACCGGCGGCACGGCACGCCGCTGCGGTCGCGCCTCTTCGCCCACGTGGCCTCGCTGAATCGGCTGGCCCAGCCCTTCCCTGGGCTGGCCAACTCGCTCTTGCGCGGCCCCGGGCGCTGGGCGTTGGCCGCCCTCGGCATCCACCCCGCCCGGCGGTTGCCGCCGTTGGCGCACCGGCCATTTAGCCGCTGGTTTCGCGAGCGCACCGCTGCGCGGGGCAATGGCCGCCCACCGGAGCCAGTGACTGGCGAGCGCCAGGTGGTCTTCTTCCACGACACCTTCACCGAGTACCACGAGCCCCACGTCGGACAGGCGGCTATCCGGCTGCTCGAAGCCTGCGGATACCGGCCGATCCTGGTCGAGGGCAAGGCCTGCTGTGGCCGCCCTGCTTTCTCCAAGGGGCTGCTGGATACTGCTCGCACGATGGCTATACGAAACGTACGGAGCCTAGAACCTTACGCATCCAGGGGTGTCCCCATCCTGGGGGTGGAGCCAGGCTGCATCAGCATGCTCACCGGAGAGTACCGCGACCTGGTGCCGGGAGCCGCCGCGGAGGCCGTGGCCGGCGCAGCCAGCCTGGTGGAGGACTTTCTGATGCGGGAGGGCGCGACCCTTCCCGAGTTCAGCCCGAAAGAGACCCACGTCCTCTACCACGGTCACTGCCAGCAGAAGGCCAACTACGGCACGGAGGCCGCCCTGGCGCTCCTGGGCCGCCTTCCGGGGATCCGGCTGCAGCCGGTGGAATCCAGCTGCTGTGGGATGGCCGGGTCCTTTGGCTACGAGCGGGAGCACTATGATCTCTCGCTCAAACTGGCCGAATTGACGCTGGCTCCGGCGGTGCGGGCCGCCCCGGAGCAGGCCCTCATCTGCTCCAGCGGCACCTCCTGCCGCGAACAGATCCGGCATACCACCGGCCGGCGGGCGATGCATCCGGTCGAAGTGCTGGCGGCCGCGCTGCCCCGCCAATGATCATCCCGGTCTATCAACTGAATGCGCAGGGCGAGCTTCAGGAGGTGGACCTGCAAGTCCACTCCCTGGCGGAATTGGGCAGGGTTGAGCCCCCCGGGGTCTACACCGTTGCCCGCACCTACCGAAGCGACCAGGCGGTGATGCTGGACGCGCACTTGGACCGGCTGGAGGAATCCGCCCGCCTGGAGAATATCCCCTTCCAACTGGACCGAAAGCAGCTGCGGACCGGCCTGCGCAACCTGCTGGCGCGAGCCGCGTTCCCGGAGGCGCGCTTTCGGATCATGCTGCCCTCCCGTCAGCCTGCCCCCCTGCTGTTGGCGGCCGAGCCCCTGCCGGAAACCGTCGCCGCGGTGCGCCGGGAGGGGGTGGTTGTGGCGACCCAGCACATTACGCGGGTCAATCCCAGGGCGAAGTCCAATGCCTGGATCGCGGCCCGCGAGCGGGCTCAGGAACGGCTTCCAAAGGGTGTCTACGAGGGGGTTGTGCTGAGTGAGGCAGAAGAGCTCCTGGAGGGGTTCAGCAGCAACTTCTACGGGGTCCTGGAGGGCGAATTGCGTACCTCCGAAGAGCAGATGCTGTACGGGATCGCCCGCCGCATTGTGTTGGAGGTAGCGGCGGATCTGCTGCCCGTACGCCTGGAACCGGTGCGCCGGGCAGAGCTGCCCGCCCTACAGGAGGCTCTACTTTCCAGCAGCGGTCGGGGAGTCGTGCCGATCGTGCAGGTGGATGAATACCGAATCGGCGACGGTGCTCCCGGCCCCCTCACCCGTTCGATCCAGGCGGGATATGACGCCTGGGTCGAACGGCACCTCGAGCCGATCTAGCGGTCGGAGGTCGACTCCTAGCCCTCTCCTGCCTGCTGCGCCAGATAGTTCTCCACCCCCATCTGGTCGATCTGGGCTCGCTGCTGCTCGGCCCAGTGGACATGGCCCTCCTCCATCTTGAGGATTTCGGTGAGCAGGTCAGCGGTTGACTCGTCCCCGACTTCGGAGGCGAGGGCAATCCCGGCATTGTAGGCCTTCACCGCCCCCAACTCGGCCTCCTGGTCGTTCATGATCATGTCCAAGGCCGAGTCGCCGATGACAATCGGATTGAGCTTGCTCACGACCGGCTTGCCCTGCAGGAACAGAATCCGGGCGATCAGCCACTCGGCGTGGTGCATCTCGTCCATGGCCTGCTTCTCGATCGCCGCATGCAGCCCGCCGAAGCCCCAGTTCTCGCACATCTCAGCGTGCACCATGTATTGGCTGATGGCGCTCAGCTCGTCCGCCAGCAGCTGGTTGAGAACGGGGATGAGCTTTTCATTGCCTTTCACGAAGCGTCCTCCTGTTGTGGTTTGAGCGTTTGACAGCTTGAGCATGACGTAGGAGCGCCAGAACTCAAGTGCTCATGCTCCCCGATTCGACCAGACACACAGCACCCCTGGACGCCTGCCTGCGCTATAATCGGTGGGGAGCGCAACGCCCAGCGCTGAAGTCCCCTTGCCTATGCAGAACGACCCTCCCGGCCTCCCCCCTGCCCCAACCTCTGTCAACCCGGCCAACGTTCGGGAGCTCACCCGGTACATCACCCAGGAGATCTGGAGGGCCCTGGGCCTGGACCCGCAGGCCGGGCTGCGCCATCTGCTGCGTCCGTTGGTTTGGGCGCCCACCCACCGATTCTCCGACTTGGCTGCGCGTTTCGATCAGCTGGTGGCCGACGCCGGATTCCACGAAGCAGCCCGCTGGGTGCTGCCGAAGTTCATTACCCGCCTGGAGGTCGAAGGGGAGGAGCGAGTCCCCAGACAGGGCCCGCTGCTGGTCACGTCCAACCACCCCGGCGGGGCCGATTCGATTGCCCTGGCCGCCAGCTTGCCGCGTCAGGATCTCAAGATCGTGGTGAGCGCAATGCCCTTCATCCGCGGCCTTCCCAACTCGGCCAGTCATTTCATCTACACCACCCTGGACGTGCACGAGCGCATGCGGGTGGTGCGGGAGAGCATCCGTCATCTTCGGGATGGCGGATCCCTGCTGATCTTCCCGCGCGGCCAGGTCGAACCCGATCCGGCCCACCTGCCCGGCGCGCTGGAGGCCGTGTCTCAGTGGTCTCCCAGCGTCGGCCTGATCGTCAAGTCGGTCCCCGAGACCCAAGTGGTGCCGGCGATCGTCAGCGGTGTGCTGGCGCCCTCCAGCCTGAGGAATCCTCTGACCCGCATCCGAAGCAACGCGCGGGACCAGCAGATGCTGGCCGAGATCCTGCAGATCATCCAGCAAATGCTGCTGCCGCGCCGCATTGCCGTAGCCGCCCGGGTGAGGTTCGGCCTGCCTTTCCATGCCGGAACCGGCCGGGCCTTGAGCCCCCGCGCGTTGAGCGACGAGATCATCGAGTCCGCCCGCCAGCTGCTTCGGGATCAGATGCAGCGGCTCGGCCTGGGGCCCGCCAAATAGCGAGGGCCGCCCTGCGCCAGGCACCACTCCGCGGCGCAATGGAAGTCCCCTGAGGTTCCACCTTGACGCTTGAGATGGGGCTGGTACTGGCCATCGTCGGCGCCGCCTTCGTGCTGTTGTTGAGCGAGCGCCTGCGGATGGACGTCGTGGCGCTGCTGGTGTTGGGCGGGCTGGCGCTGAGCGGACTGGTGGACACCAACCAGGCGCTGTCCGGATTCAGCAGTCCGGCGGTGGTCACGGTGTGGTCGGTCTTCATCCTCGGCGGGGGCCTGGCCCGCACCGGCGTCGCCGGCGCCCTTGGCCGCCAGGTGCTGCGGCTGGCCGGGAACACCGAGGCTCGCACGATCGCGGTCATCATGCTCACCGCCGGCTTGATGTCGGCCTTCCTCAACAACGTCGGGGTAGTCGCGCTGATGCTGCCGGTGGTGATGGACATCGCCCGCCAGACCGGGCGGGCCCCTTCCCGGCTGCTGATGCCGCTCTCCTTCGGCGCTTTGCTGGGCGGCCTCACCACCTTGATCGGCACTCCCCCGAATCTGCTGGTCAGCGATGTGCTGCGCGACTTCAGCCTGCGTCCATTCGGGATGTTCGATTTCACACCGGTGGGCGGCGCGGTCCTGCTGGGCGGAGTGGCCTTCATGGCGCTGATCGGGCGTCACTTGCTGCCGGAACGGGACATCACCCGGGAGGCCGGACAGCCAACGGATCTGGGGCAGATCTTCGCCTTCCAGGAGCGGCTGGCCTATCTGCAGCTTCCCGGGGACTCCCGCCTGGCAGGAAGCTCGCTTTTCGCCAGCCGGCTGGGCGCGGCGCTGGGTCTCAATGTGCTGGCTATCCTGCGCAGAGACGAGCGGGTGCTGGCTCCCGATCCCGGACAATTGTTGAGGGCCGGAGACCGCCTCGTGGTGGAAGGGCGACTGGATCGACTGGAGGAGCTGCGGGGACGACAAAACCTGTCCCTGGATGAGGGTCGGGTAGAAATTGGGCAGCTCGTGTCCAACGAGGTCGGATTCGCCGAAGCCTGGATCGCGGCCGATTCGGGGCTGGTGGGTCAGACCCTGGTTCAAAGCGGCTTCCGGCACCAGTTCGGCGTCAATATCCTGGCCATCCGGCACGATGGGCTGGCGAGCCGCAGCGCGCTGCAGGACCGCGTGCTGCAAGCGAACGACTGCTTGCTGATCCAGGCCGCCCAGTCCCAACTGGCGCTCCTGCGCGGCCTGCAGGATTTCGCCACGGTCGAGGCGCTGGACCCGCAGACGGTGGAGAGCCGCTACGAGCTGCAGGGGCAGCTGCTCTCGTTGAGCATTCCGGAAGGATCTGCGCTGGCCGGGCGGAGTCTGGCCGAGAGCCGGTTGGGCGACGCCTTCGGATTGACCGTGCTGGGGATCGTCCGGGACGGCCGGGCGCGGCTGGCCCCTGGTCCGGAGGACCTCCTGGAGACCGACGATCACCTGCTGGTGGAGGGTCGTCCCGAGGACCTGGATGTGCTGCGCGGGCTGAACGAGTTGGAAGTGAACCGCGATTCACCGGTCCGGCTGGACGAGCTGGAATCGGAACTGGTGGGCCTCAACGGGGTGGTGCTCTCCCCACAAACCACGTTGGCCGGCCGGACCCTGCGCCAGCTCCACTTTCGTGAGAAGTTCGGATTGTCGGTGCTGGCCATCTGGCGCGGCGGCCGGGCCTACCGCTCCAACCTGCGGGACATGCCGCTGCGGTTCGGGGACGCCCTGCTGCTGTACGGGTCCCGCAGCCGTCTCATGCTGCTCGGCGCCGAGCCGGACTTCCTGGTGCTCTTGGAGGAGGCTCAGGAGCCTCCCCGCCGCAGGAAGGCCCCTCTGGCGGCGTTGATCATGCTGGGGGTGCTTATCCCGGCCGTGATGGGAGCCGTCCCCATCGCCATCGCTTGTGTGGTGGGAGCCACGCTGAT
>Ga0299912_10005702_pt1 | contig 10237 bp, 13 predicted proteins | sample RVTome_2_FD_207667 | JGI IMG/M metagenome (GOLD analysis project Ga0299912, IMG submission 207667) | Soil microbial communities from uranium-contaminated site in the Upper Colorado River Basin, Wyoming, United States - RVT95D214 (version 2) ... | reverse complement strand
CCAACCTGGAATTTATCCCAGAAGTTGACCACTCCAGGGAAAACGTATCCCCAACCCACTCCGACGAACATCGCAAGGAAGATCCACAACGTCAGAAACCGATCCAGAAAAGAGAGTCTTTTACTAATTCGCTCATCCGTCATCTTTCATATCCTCCTCTATCATCAATTTCTCTACCTCGTTCACAAGTCATGCTTCCTTAACGACGACCTCCCGATCTTCTTCATTTTCCGAGAACATTGGAGGGACATCGTATCCAGCAGCGTGGAGGAGTTCAAACAATACTTTTCGTTTCTCCTGATACGTTTGTGAAAGGAGGGGAGTACATTTCATCACTTCGATCTCGTGTCCCACCAATCTGACAGCAAAAGCAAGGCAAGTCAGTTCTCCGCATTTCTTACAACTCGTTCCGGGAAGGAGCTTAAAAATATCCAACGCCCTGAGTTCTGCACCCTTGGAATAGTTGGGTTCGATCTGATCCCGTTTCTCATACGTTTCATTGATCAAATCCTGCAACCATTTCAGAATCTCTTCCGCCTCCTTCTCATCCTCAATCTTGGCCAAAGTAATATGGCGAAAATGGAGGGTGAAGAGCTTCCCATCTTTTTTGATAGTCAATGTCAGAGCCGGGTGGTTGTAAATACACCCTTTGAGAACGGCATTCAGATAGGGAAAGACTTCGTGAATTTCATCCGATACTTCTGCAATCACACGAATTTTCTCCGGATCGGCTAAACAAGGGAGGATGCGAGTGATTTTATATGAATGGAGTAACATTTTGGCCCCTAAAGCGTGATCCCCAAATAAAACATGTAAGCTCCTACCAAGACAACGATTGAGCCACCCATCTTCTTACTCCATAAGGTGATACTTGACATCCCTTTAGACTTGATGAAGGTTTCAGCAAAGCCTGTTGCGACCCCTGCTAAAAAGATCAGGACACAGTGGCCGAGGGCATAAATAAACAACAAGGAGGTTCCATATATAACCTCCCCTTTTGCGGCAACAAATGTCAGAATGAGGGCGAGCACAGGAGTGGCACATGGAGAAGATACAACGCCGAAGAGGAGGCCAAGAAAGAATGCTCCTAATATCCCCCTCTGTTTTGGCTGTAGATGGATAGGTATGTGAAAGTTCCAATCAAAGAGACCCATTAAGTGAAGGCCAATAACAATGGCAATTCCACCAACGACGAAATACCACGTCCGGCTGATCATGCCAAATAGACCGCCAATCAGAGAAGCGATGGCCCCCAGAATAGTAAAGGTAAGGGAAAGACCCAGGATGAACGTGAGCGAGTATAGAAGAGCCTTACGACGGTCTCCTTCTGAATAACCACCTACATACCCAATCACCAATGGGATGGTTGCCAGGACGCAGGGACTGGAGGAAGAGAGGATTCCTCCCAAGAATACTCCGAGATAGGCAAGAAGGGGGTTTTCAGTAAGTGAATGCGAGAGATGGTTGAGGAGGGTTTCCATAGGTCATTTAACTCCCATCTTATCGAATACCTTCTTAATCTGCTCTTTATCCATAAAACCCTCATGACGGAAGACTTCTTGATTCTTTGAATCGAAGAAGATTTGTGTCGGAATGAGACGAATCTTGTTTGCCCTGGAAAGTTCCTGCTCTTCATAAATCTCGATGATCTTAATGATGACCCGGCCCTTATACTCCTCAGACAGCTCTTTAAGAATGGGTGCCATCTTCTTGCACGGGATGCATTGACCCCTTCCAAAGTCCAGGAGCTTCGGGAGGGGAACTTGGGCCATCTCTTTTGGAAACCGTCGATCCATTGAAGATTGTGCGAAAGACGTTTGATATAAAAATAAAAGGATTAACAGGATCAATAATTTAATTAAGGAAATGAAAAGGAAATTCTGACTTTTTTGGGTCACGGGTTATCTCTCCTCGAAGGCTCGTACCATATGGCCACGAGCAGCCTGGTCCAGTTGTGGTTTGAGGCATTCCTTTAGAAACAAAAATGCTTCCTCTTTGTCTTCATCGAGTAGTATCCCCGTCAGTCTCAAGACTTCTTCAGGAGTCAGTTTCAGTACGATCGGGCCGATTGTCATTTCTTACCTCATTCACTCACTTCTTCATTATCAGCAAGGTAGGGATTCCCTACATATTTATTTAATCCATCCTTTAATCTCTTCCACTTTTGGAACTTTTCCCGCTACCTTCACCACTCCGTCTATCACCAATGCAGGCGTTGACATCACCCCATAACCCATGATTTTTTGGATGTCCTCAACCTTTATGACCTCAGCCTCTTTGCCACTTAATTTCACTGCTTCAAGGGCATTTTGGTATAATCTGTTGCAATTCGAGCAACCCATTCCTAAAACTTCAATTTTCATTTCATATTCTCCTTTCACCTTGATTTTTAAATCTTCCTCAGAATTGGAATTATAAAATGGCATTAAAGAGGTAGCCTGTGATGATAATGGCCACAGTCACTATTCCTGCAAAAATAGCGATAAGTTTAGGCTTGATGACTTTACGCAGAATAATCATTTCCGGTGTGGATATCGCCACAATGGACATCATGAAAGCTAATGCCGTGCCCATAGGCAACCCCTTTTCCACGAGAGCCTGAATAATTGGGATAGTTCCAGCAGCATTGGAGTAAAGGGGGACGCCGATCAAGACCGCCACAACCACAGCGAAGGGGTTACCCGGCCCTGCGTACTTCAGCACAAAATCCATGGGGACATAACCGTGAATCCAGGCCCCGAGTCCGATACCGATAAGGACGAACAACCATATTCGCCTGAGGATGTCTTTCGTATAGTCCCAGGCGTAACCTAACCTTTCCTTCCAGGTAGGGACGATCGTTTCGCTTTCCCCCATCTTGATCTGGTAGACATAGTCTTCGACCAGATGTTCCAGCTTTAATTTCCCAATAATGATGCCACCGAAAAAGGCAAGGATGACTCCAGTGGCAGTATAGATGAAAGCAATCTTCCATCCAAAGAGACCCCAAAGCATGACTAAGGCCACTTCATTCACGGTAGGCGAGGAGATCAGAAAGGAAAAAGTGACCCCCAACGGCAGTCCCGATTCTACAAAACCAATGAACATGGGCACTGCTGAACAGGAACAGAAGGGCGTAACAATGCCTAAGCAAGCGGCCAGGAAATTTCCCACATACTCCCGCCGATTACCCAGTAGTTTGCGGGAACGTTCAGGGGGGAAAAAACTCCGGATGATTGCTACCCCGAATATAATGACGACCAGGAGAAAAAATACCTTCATGATATCATAAAAGAAAAAGTCAAGGGCTTCTCCTAACATAGTCCCGGGGTCAATTCCCATCAATTGGTACACCAACTTATCAGCCAAATACTTGAACATAAAGCCTGCCCTTCAAGATAAAATAAATCAATTTGTTTGTAGTCAAATTCTTAAAAACAGTTTCTCTTGTTCTTTCATCTGGTTCTTCAAAATCTTACTGACCCTATCAAGGATATTGAAAATTTCTGGGTCCCTCACCTTCACCATGACCCTCACCCCGTCCTTTCGGGTGGTGACGAGATGGCTCTTTTGCATCAAGGAGATATGGCGGGAGATGTTGGATTGTTCTCCGTTGAGAGCTGGAACAATTTCGCAGATACATTTTTCTCCGTTCCGAAGTAATTCCAAGATCTTCAAACGGGTAGGCTGGGCCAAGGCTTTCAAAATTTCGGCCTTTAATTCGAGAATCCTTTCTTCCATAAATGCCTCCATGCAAATATGATTCATTAATCATATAATCCAAAAGAGAGGATTGTCAAGAGAGAACATGGATATTTTTTAGAAATCTGTGAGAAAGTCTTTTCCTACCGTACTGAAGATGGAGAGAAACAGGCAGACAGGTTAGAAAAAGTTTTAGAGCGGAACCGGCATTTAACCTTAATGTTACGTAGAAAATAGCTTTCAAATCCCCCCCATCCCCCCTTTGCTAAAGGGGGGTCAGTAGGGGATTCTCATGGTTCGAGGGTGGTGACCCATCATGGTTAGTTGTATTGAAAAGGCAGTTAAGTGCACTGGATAACCTTTACATCTGCCTATCGGCAGGAAGATTTAATCTACAACTTAAGATCTTCAATCTGGAATCTAAAATCTTCAATCCAAAATCTATAATCTGCAATCTAAAATTCCCTTATGTTCCCATCCCGATCTCTTTCAGCTTCGCCACAATGCTCGCCTTGTCCAAGGCCCCGAGATGTCTAAAAACCTCCTTACCCTTTGAATCGAAGAAGACAAGAGTTGGAATGAGCTGAACCTTAAATTGTCTGGCAAGATTCTCAAATTTATAAACATCAACCACAAGAACTTTGGCCTTTTCGGAATACTCTGTGCTGACTTCTTTAAGAATAGGTCTCATCTGGCGGCAGGGAACGCAGGAGTTGGCTCCGAAATCAACGAGAACCGGCTTGCCGCCCATCATGGCCTTTTTAAAATCTTCCTCTGTATTCGATTCAGGCGGTTTGACTGCCATTTTTTTCAGAAGGTCCTGGTTAATCTCAACCTTGGCGTTTTTTCGAAGGTCTCCGATGAACCGCTCCATCTCTTGCTGTTGTTTTCCCTCCCGGATGACTTGTTCGATGACAGGGGCCATATCCTTCAATGGCTTTCCTCCCATTCTGTCCTTGAAAATGGAATAGAATGTTTCTATCTCCTCACGTGTTACAGTTGGTGGGGAAGAAAACTTCTTTTCCATGAGCTCCGCGATAAGGCTGCCCTCTGGCGACAGGGCACCCTTCGGGGTATCCTTATATGTTTTTTGTGGGGCAGAAAGACCCTGTTTTTTTGCCTCCTGTAAAAGGAGTGCCTTGACGATGATGCCCTCGATGAACTTGTCAGGCTCCTCCCTGTACATATCCTGCAGAGGATTCTCCACCTTACCCAGTTCTTTATTGAATTGCTCCATGGTGATTTTTTCGCCGTTTACCGAGGCAAGGGCCTGACGGCTGGAATGGCCGAGATAAAGAAAGTAGAAAGCGGCAGCTCCTGCCAGGACCACGATGACTGCAACTGCCACGAGGATGACTTTCCGGTTTTTCCTCCTTCCCTGATCCCCAAGCGGCGGCTTGACCGGCTCCAGATGATCCGCCTCCGCGATGGGTTCCGAAGGATTTCCTTCGCTGGCCAGCTTCGTACCCTCTTCCTTGTTAACCTGTTCCGAGAGATTGCTTCCCTTTACCTGATCCTCATTTTCCATACGGATCTTCCTTTCTTGTCCATTTAATCAGCCGGATCGGCTGCTGTCGATTTTATCCTCCATCAGATATGAATCGAGTAGCATTTTTTTTATTCTATTACAAGTATCACAAACTCACGATCAATATGCCTACCAGGAAGAAGAAGAACAGAGAGGTCAGGAGTTTAATGGTAGATGCCCTCTTCTGGAGAAAAAAGGCCAACTGTTCCGAGGTCACTCCCCAGTAGACGACTCCAAAGATAATCAATAAAGGAGTGATAAACATAACATTATAAAGGAAAAGATAAAAGATAGCACTTGTCCGCAGAGACGGGGTATTGATAACAAAAAGGATAGTAGGAAGATATACCTGACCCGTGCAAGCAAATTCCAAAAGAGAGATGACGAAACCGGCTGCCATGGCAGCCAGGAAGTAGCGGGTGGACTGACTCTCTTTCCGGATGATCTGATGGATTCGTTTTTTCAGAAAATTTGGAAGTTGTAGCGTCATCTCCGAAGGTCGCCCCCTCTTCAGCAGAATATAGTCATAGAGACTGTAGATTCCCAGGACAAGGGCGATCGCCATGGTGATCAGGTAGACGACCCGAGAGAATAAGGGTAGAAATGAAAGATGTTGGATGAAAGAGAGAATGCCAAAGCCGATCAATAGATAGGTGACGAAGACCGTACCCGAGAAACCCATGCCCACCCAAAAGATCTCTTTTCGTTTCCGGCCCACTAAAGTAAGATAGGAGATGAAAAAAATCAGCGCGGCAAAGGCACAGGGATTGCTTCCATTGATCAGACCCGCTAGGATGACGTTGAGGACCCCGAGCGACTTGAAACGGTTTACAATTGACTCCTCTGCCTTTTTGATCTCGCCCTTCTCCACCACCACAGGCGATTTCGTCTCTACCTTCTCATACTTTTGAATCAATGCCTCCACTTTGGATTCTGTAATCTCTTCGGGTGAAAGGGAGTCATTGCCGATGAAGATGCTCGGCACGGTCAGACGCTTCTCTGACGGGAGATTGAGTCGGATCGAAAGGGATTCGTTCAAACGCTTTCCATCAGGGGTATTGAGATCGATCTCTTTGACACTGAGACGCGGGTACTTCTTTGTCAAGTATTTAAGCAGGTAGTTTGCTCGATCACATTTTGGACATCCCTTCTGATAGAAGTAGGCGAGATCGACTAAAAAGGTCCTCTCAGAAGGTTTGGTAGGGGACGGGCTTTCGAGGATAGGAAGAGAAGCACCACCTTTAGCCTGATACTCCAGAAGGAGGGGATTCAACCTCTCCATAATCTCCATCTCTCCAGAGAGGAGGTGATCTCCGATGAATACGACGGGAAGTTCATTTTCCCTTCGGTTAAATCGCTTCTCAAGTTTGGCAAGAGCCTCATAATGGGAGGGATTCGCCACATCAAAGGTCTTGATCTCAAGGGAAGGAAAGGTCGCTTTAAGTGTGGGAAGATAACTTTGAAGGATGATCTGGCAGGGCTGGCAATCCTCCGCATAGAAGAAATAGAGATCAATCTTTCCTGTTTCCTTAGGGATTATCGGCTGAGCAGAAAGAGGCTGGAGCAGGATGGGGAGCCCTCCTATAAAAAGGAGGGTCCATACTCCCAAGATGAATGGAAAGGAAGCGACACTTCTCTCCTTTAATTTCTTAAAGTATCTTTCTAACATTTGTTAAGCTTGCGCGAAGCCTCGATAAAAGGATCTCATTTCTTAAGCAATCAGATCGGGTCTTGGGATTTCGAACTCGCAAGGGACACCGGTCTGGCAAAGACCGCATGATGGGGGAGGGTTTTGTAACCCATATTCTAAGCGCTTCGCTTTGAGAGGTTCCGAATTGATATAGTCGTAACACCTGTCCTTGTCATGTCCTTTTTCGGTAATCGCACCGGCAGGACATCTCGAGATGCATTTTCCACACTTTTCATTCCGAAACTGAAGACAATTCTCTCTGTGGTGCCGATATCTTTTTTCACTTGGCATCAACTTCAGTAAGGTGACAACACTGCCAATTCGTATGGCCATTCCTTTGGGGGTGATGAGACCGTCGTTGAGGCTGAAGGTTCCCAGACCGCAGGCATAGGCGATGTGGCGCTCTGACCAGAGAGAAGTCCAGCCACCATTCTCATCACGAAACTGCTGGAAGGAAGGCAGAAGAATAGGAGCCACGGCCAAATGTCCTAGGTCCTCCAAAAAGCCTGTGACGTGTCTACGCAGTGCGTTATTACAGGCCTCCCCGAAGTCTCTGGTGCAGGCCCAGAGTTTAGATGGAAATTGCACCTCCTTACGGTTACTTTTGCGTGTGTCTTCAGAAATGGGGAGGATCCATGAGATGACGCTGATCTGTTCGATCTGGGATAAAAGGAGTCCTTTCCCTTTCTCTCTCAGGGTTGCTGAAATGACCTCTCGCGGAGTGAGATGAAAAGAGCCGATGATGGTCTTATATTCGAAAAAGAGGGGATCCATTCCCGAGGCGAACCCCACCAAAGGTTCCTCCCAGTATGTGCCCAGATCCAATTGTGTTCTGCGGTTTTGGTCATTCTCCAGAATAAAGTTCTTAATGAGTTGTTCCAGGACCCTATTCGGATTCTTGAGGAAAATGACGTTATCCTCTCTCATGATGGAATTGCCTTTCTAATCCTTCTCCATCTCCGTCGAATCAAAACCACCCTTTTCATGAATCCCCGCCCGCTTGCAACGGTACTCTTCGATCGCCAATTTCAGGGCATCCGTGGCTAAGGTGAAGCAAGGAATTTTCTCTTCCGGCAACTGGGAAAGGACCTCCTCTGAAGTCTCGTCTGATATCTTTAGGGCCTCGTCAAGGGTGGCCCCTGTGATCCGTTCTGTCAGAATGGAGCTCGTCGCAATAGCTGCACCACAACCAAAGGTTTTGAATTTCGCCTCGGTGATCTTGTCGCCATTCACTTTGATGAACATCTGCATAATGTCGCCGCAGGAGGCATTGCCCACCGTGCCCACGCCATCCGGATTAGAAATCTCTCCAACATTTTTTGGATTTTGGAAATGCTCCATTAAGAACTTTGGATACTTGGCCATCTTTTGTTCCTACTGAGATTAGATTCTTACTTCAGATCTTAACCTCAACCTTAACCTTGTGTTGTCAGTCTTTTTCCACCTGGTTCTCCAATCGCTTCACCCTTTCCTCCAATTTACCGTGAAGCTGGAGAAGCATCTTCATAATATCAGACAATGGGTCCGGGATGTTGCCATGCTCGAAGTCAAGCTCCTCTTTTTCCGGTGTTATGGACTCCACAATGCGGGCTGGGACGCCGACAACTGTTGCACCGCTTGGAACTGGTTTGACCACCACCGAACCTGAGCCAATTCTCGCCCCATCGCCGATAGCGATGGCTCCCAAAACGGTGGAATTGGAGCCTATAATGACACGATTTCCCAAGGTGGGATGGCGTTTCTTTTTTTCAAGGGTGGTGCCGCCCAAAACAACGCCTTTATAAATCAAGCAATCATCACCGATTTCAGTGGTCTCTCCCATCACCACACCCATTCCGTGATCGATAAAGAGTCGCCTGCCGATCTTGGCCCCAGGATGAATCTCAATTCCCGTGACCCCCCGACTAAAATGGGAGATCAAGCGGGCAATGGTATACCATTTAAATAGATAGAGGGAATGGGCAATGCGGTGGAGCCAAATAGCATGGAGACCTGGATAGCAGAGAAAAATCTCCACATAATTTTTAGCAGCAGGATCTCTCTCTTTAATCGTTCGAATATCTTCCCTTAAGCGCTCCCACATTGAAGCATTCCACTTCCTCTAAGAAGTTAGATAAGACGATCTCGTAAAAAGCCTGGATTTGTCATCCTGAACGAAGTGAAGGATCTGAAATGCATGGATATGATGAGATTCTTCGCTTTGCTCAGAATGACAGAGTGCCGTTGATCGAGTTTTTACGGGAACGCCAGATAATAAAATCACAATAATTTTAACTCAAAGATTACACTAAATCCAATGGAATTCGCGTTTTTTTTAGAGATTCTAAAGAGAGCCCTGGAAAAGACCTCGTTGTATTCAGCATGACATTTCGGCTCACTTTATGACTTTTTCAGGGATTCTAAAAAAAATCTTGACAACTAAACAAATGTATAGTATATAACAAATTATCAAATTGGGGAATTCAGGGATTGAGGAATTGCGAAATTGTGGACTCAGATTATCAAAATATCAGGTTATTAGGAGGTAAATTTCTTAATCCCCAAATTCACAATTCGAAAATTAAAGAGGTGGTTATGGAACTGACACCCCGGCAGAGAGAGATCTTCAACTTCGTCAGGACCTTTATCAAGGAGAGAGGTTATCCCCCTTCTGTAAGAGAGATTGGGGAGCACTTTAATATCTATCCCCGAGCGGCCTTCGACCACCTCAAGGCATTGGAGAGAAAAGGTTATTTGAAGCGAAGGGGTTCAACGTCCAGAGGCATTGAGGTCCTTGTTTTTCTGGAAGATAGATCGTATGGGGGACATCAAAGGAAAGAGGGAAGGCCATTGGTTCGGGAGATTCCCATCCTTGGCAGAGTGGCGGCAGGGAAACCCACCTTAGCAGTAGAGCATGTGGAGGGGACTATCCCACTTCCTACGGAATGGGCAAAAGGGGGAGAGGTTTTCCTTCTGAAGGTGAGGGGCGACAGCATGTCACCCTATATTCTCCCTGATGACTATGTGGTCGTTCGGTCCCAACCTTCAGCAGAGAACGGGGATGTGGTCGTGACCTTGATGGGGGAGGAAGCGACGGTGAAACGATTTTTTAAAAAAGGGAAAAGGATCGAATTGAAACCCGACAATGAGCAATGGGAGACGATTCAGATTGAAGAGCGTTCAGGAGAAGTTCAAATCCTTGGGAAGGTGATCGGGGTGTTTAGGAAAGTTTAAATAATAGTTCGGAGTATTTAGTTCGGAGTAATGAAAAGTAAAACGCAGAGACATTAAGAAACGCCAAACTCTATCGAAAATGGTCAATGGATTGATGAAATCCCTAAAAGGATCAGAGAAGGATA
>Ga0299912_10005701_pt1 | contig 10238 bp, 10 predicted proteins | sample RVTome_2_FD_207667 | JGI IMG/M metagenome (GOLD analysis project Ga0299912, IMG submission 207667) | Soil microbial communities from uranium-contaminated site in the Upper Colorado River Basin, Wyoming, United States - RVT95D214 (version 2) ... | reverse complement strand
TACCGCACCTCCAGGACTGTCAATACGCAGGACAATAGCCTTAATCGAGGGGTCCTTTGCATATTCCTTGATCTCATCGATAGTATCTTTTGAATCCATGATCATGCCTTCTATGCGGATAAGTGCGACACGTTCGCCTATGGGTAAATTCTTTTGTAATAATACAAATATAAGGCTAACAATAATGAGGAGCATAAACAGACCAAGAAAGACCAGAAAGACCTTTTTCATTCTTCTATTCTCTTCAGATTCTTCATACTCAGTCCTATCTTTCTTTCTTCAATATCTACCTTTATTATCCTCACAGTGATATCGTCGCCTACCTTTAAAACATCCTCGATTTTCCCTGAAGCGGGCTTTACAATCTCGGAAGAGTATACAAGTCCCTCAACCCTGCCCTCGAGTTCGACGAATATACCGAAATCAGTAATCCTGAGTACATTCCCTTTTACCTCGGAGCCAAGTTTGAAGCTTTCCGGGATATCATGTAACCAGGGATCGGCTTCAAGCTGCTTCAGCCCGAGTGCCATCTTTTCTGCATCTGGTTCTATACTCAGTATGACGGCCTCGATCTTTTGTCCCTTTCTCAGAATCTCTGAGGGGTGCTTTATGTGTTTTGTCCATGAGAGGTCAGATATATGTATAAGGGCATCGATACCTTCGGGAAGACCCACAAAAACACCGAAGTCGGTAATTGTCTTTACCTTGCCGGATATCTTCTGGCCAACCATGTAGCGCTGTGAAATGATCTCCCACGGGCTCGGTTTTAGCTGCTTTATACTCAAGGAAAGCCGTCTCTCCTCTTTATCTTTTTTTAATACAACAGTATCAACAACCTCTCCGATAGACAAATACTTTGACGGATGTTTTGGCCTCGGCAGCCAGTCTATCTCGGAAATATGGACAAGTCCTTCCAGCCCTTCTTCGAGTTCAATAAATGCGCCGTAATCGGTAATGCTAACGACCTTGCCCCTTATCGTTTTACCGACTGGATATTTTTCATCAACAGTTGACCAGGGATCGGGCTTTTTTTGTTTGTAACCTAATGTAACTTTCTCACTTTCATCGTCATACTTTAAGATAAGGACCTCAATCTCATCCCAGAGTGCAAAAAACTCAGAGGGATGGTTTATCCTCCCCCAGGAGATATCCGATATGTGTAATAGCCCGTCTATTCCACCGAGGTCAACAAACACGCCGTAATCCGTAATATTTTTAACTATGCCATTTATGAGGTGACCCTCTTTAAGATTTTCAACAGTCTCAGCCTTCTTTTTCCGTCTCTCTTCTTCGAGGATTGCCCTTCTTGATACGATGACATTAGAGAGTTTACTGTTAAGCTTTAAGACCTTAAAAGGCATTCTTTTCTCAATAAAGCTATCGTTCTCCTTAGGTGTTTTTATATCTACCTGTGAACCTGGAAGGAATGCATTTACTCCGGATATATCTACAGTGAAGCCACCTTTTGTTCTTCCGACAATCTTTCCTTCCACAGGACTTCCGTCTCTGAGCGCGTTTTCAAGGGTTTCCCATACCTTGATCTTAGTAGCACGCTCCTTTGACAGGGTTATAATACCTTCGGAATCTCTTATGTCCTCGACGTATACATTTATGTTAGAACCAAGTGTCAGTGTAGTTAGCTCTTCATCAGTAAATTCCCCTATCGGGATAAAACCCTCGGATTTGTATCCGATATCGACTATAACCCCATCCTGCTTTAACGCTAATACCTTTCCTTTCAGTATTGTCCCCTCTTGAATACTGTGAAACGTCTCAGCATAAAGCTTTTCCATTTCGTTGTTTTTGATCTCCACTAAAAAGTTATCCTCCTATATCCTTAATTCTCTTTTCTACTTCTTTTATAATCCATTTAGGCGTCGATGCCCCTGCTGTTATACCGATCTTCTTTGCCCCCTTAAACCACTCCTCTTTAATCTCAGAAGAAGTCTCAATATGATATGTTGGTACGGATAGAAACTTACACAGCTTTGTAAGCTGATTTGTATTTGCACTATTTTTGCCGCCAACTACAAACATTATATCAACCTTACATGCCATCTTTTCTGTTTCCTTCAATCTGAGGGCTGTGGAATTACATATTGTATTATATACTTTTATCTGTTTTGCATGTTCTAAGGCATCAGATAGAACTTTTTTTAATGCCTCCAGAGGTTGTGTAGTCTGCACAACTATGCCAACCTTACTTTTTAGTTTCGGAAGAGACGCTTTGCCATCAACGACTATAACATTATCATTGGCATAGCTCATTAAACCCTTAACCTCGGGATGGTTTTTCTCACCGAGTATGACTACCTGATAGCCCTCTTCCACAAGAAGTTTAGCATAATACTGTGCCTTTTTTACAAATGGGCAGGTTGTATCTATTATTTCGCAGCCCATCGAGGATATCTCTTTTAACAGATGAAGTGGTATACCATGGGTTCTGATTATCAGTGCCTTTATATCTTTTCTATCTTTAATGTCATCTATTGGGATAATACCTTTGCTCTTAAGCATTTCTACCACCTGCGGGTTATGGATTATAGAACCAAGAGTATACACGCCTTTGCGTTTTTCCTTGGCTATCTGAAAGGCAATATCTATAGCCCTCTTTACGCCAAAACAGAAACCTGCGGTTTTAGCTGTTATTATTTTCATCGAATTGGCATAGGACGTTGAGCAATGGAAATGTCAAAAGGTTAAGGTAATGAAGCCCGTATCGGTTATGTGTAGCGGCAACGTGAAAAAGCCGAATGGCATAACCGCCGGACGAAACGGGCCTCTTTGCCGTAGCCTTACCCATATTTTCCTCTTTGCTCTTCGCCATTAAGATTTTTTATTGTCTCCATTATGTCCCTGCTTATCCTATCTTGAAATTCTTTGTCTGTTTCCTTATTATCGGTCACTATAGGATTACCGAACATTACTGTGATTCTTGCAGGTCGTAAAAACCTTGCGCCTACAGGAAGGGCCTTTTCCGTCCCTTTTATAAGGGCTGGAACAACAGGCATTCTACTTATACCTGCAATTACGCCTGCCCCTTTTTTGGCATCAAGTATCTTACCGTCAACGCTTCGGCTCCCTTCCGGAAATATAACAATAAGTTCCCCTTTCTTCAGTCTGTTAACAGCATCTTTTATTGTAGAAGGCTGGGGTCTGTCGCGTCTTATAGGAACAGAAAATAACCTGATAACCGCCCCGAGTATGGGGATCTTAAAAAGTCCTTCTTTTGCCATATATGTCGCTTGCCTTTTTAGAGCTGCGCCCATAAGCGGAGGGTCAAGATAACTCACATGATTTGCCGCCACAATAACCCCTCCCTCCTCCGGGACATTTTCAGAGCCGACAACCTCAAGTCTGTTAAAGACCTTAAAAAAGATATATAAGATTACCTTGAAAAACCAATAAAGAGAGCTCAAAGGTCAGTTCTTATGAAGTCAAGTATTTTTTTCAAGACCTGCTCTGCAGGCAGATTCGATGAATCTACTAAGAGAGCACCGGATGCCATTTTCAACGGAGCAATATCACGACTGGCATCCCTTATATCCCTCTCCATTACCTTTTTCTCAGATTCATCCAGACTGAGATCAATGCCTTTTTCCCTGAATTGAAGATAACGTCTTTTTGCCCTTTCCTCTATAGATGCATCCAGATAAATCTTTTTTCTTGCGTCTGGAAATACAACTGTCGTTGTGTCCCTACCTTCAACAACAAGGTCAGAGTTTAAGGCAGTATCCCTCTGAGCATGCAGCAAAAAATTCCTGACGATCTTTCTTGCAGAAAAAACGGAAGAGTAGTGATCAATCTCCGCAGACCTTATATCTTCTGAAACATCTTTGCCATTAAGAAAAACCCTTCCGTTGTTGAAGGCTATTTGGTTCTTGCTGAGAACATCTCTAAGTTTATCGTCACTGTCTTCCGGTTTTATCCCATTGTTTATCAATGCGAGGGCGGTAGCCCTGTATAATGCACCGGTGTCGAGATAATCGAAGCCGAGTTTTTTTGCAAGGAGCCTTGCAATAGTAGTCTTACCCGCGCCAGATGGGCCATCTATGGCAATAACTCTACCCATTTTTTCTCAGCGATTCTTCTACCCTTTGTCAATTTCTTTCCAGACATCAAATTTTATTATAGAAAGGTCTACCTCACCTTAACACACTCCATTTTACTATACCTCAAAAATATTTATAATTTTTTATCCGAACATATCAATAGTTTTTACCGCTAATTTTATTTTTGACTCCGGAACTCTGATGTCATATTCTCCACGATATTTCTCATGCCGATATAACCCCTTACCCTTATATACTCAAGATTATAACACTGTTTTATATAACAATACGATTCATCGCAAGGTACAGAAAATAGTAAAATCGGGAATCTTTATCTTTGTCAAAATTGGCACAAAAAACACTTTTTCCTTGACAAAGTAGCCTGTTTTGCGGTAAAGATACAGTGTTATGGCCGGATTAAGGCTTCTTATTCTGCAATTTATTATTTTATTCTTCGTACTGCCCCTTTATGCATCAGATATTAACTATGACACACTTGATAGTCACCCTGTAATATCTTCTTCGTCTGAAGAACTCATAAATAATGGGCCCAAGACGGTATCGGATTATAGCGACAACGAACTCGCTGTAGAAGCTGTCAAGAGAAATATCACGCTTTTTACCGAAAAGATAAGAGGGAAGTTCTCACTCTGGCTTAGCAGGTCAGGTAGATACATAGATCTAATGAAGGAAATACTTAAAGAAAAAGATGTCCCGGAAGAAATAGTTTTTCTGCCTTTGATAGAGAGCGGTTTCAATCCTTATGCCTACTCAACTGCAAAAGCAGCAGGATACTGGCAGTTTATTGCATCTACTGCAAAGAGATATGGCCTGAAGATCAACTGGTGGAGGGATGAAAGGAGGGACCCTGTAAAATCCACTGAGGCTGCTGCAGACTACCTTAAGGACCTGTATAATATGTTTGGTTCATGGAACCTGGCAATGGCTGCATATAATGCAGGGGAAGGCAAGATTCTTAAAGCACTTAATAAGACAAAAACAGATAATTACTGGTCGCTGTTGGATACTGAGTACCTTAAGAGAGAAACTAAGGATTACGTCCCCAAGTTTATTGCAGCAAGCTTAATCGCAAATAGCCCGCAGAATTTTGGGTTTGAAGACCTTGAGTATCATCCACCATTAAATTATGACAGGGTGACGATAAGCTCACCTGTTGACCTTGAGGTTATAGCAGAATGTGCAGAGACGACAGAGAAAGTCATAAAGGAATTAAATCCTGAACTCAGGAGATGGTGCACACCTCCTGATGTCTCTGAATATTTTTTGCGAATACCTGAAGGCAAAAAGGATATTTTTCTCAAGAATCTCTCTCGGATTCCTGAAGAGAAGCTTTTTACAGTAGATATATATAAAGTTAAAAAGGGAGATACCTTTAAACGTATTTCAAAAAAGACAGGCATTCCTGTGCAGATTATCCTTGATCTGAATTCCCTGGAAAAGATAATGCCACTTAAGGAAGGGACAAGGATTTATCTTCCTCCTAAAGGGAAATTTGTATTAGACAGGGATGACAGATCTGCTATTAAAAAGGCTTCATATAAACACAAAAAGAAAAAGCTGAAGACTAAAAAGAAAAAAGTTTAGCCTTTCTTCTCGGTAGGAGTAGATTCCGACTTCTCAGATAGTTTTGCCTTTGCCTCATCTATGAATGGTGAATTAGGAAACTTTACAGTAAGTTCTTTATATTTTTTCTTTGCCTCATCTAATTTTCCTTCCTTTTCAAGAAGCTTTCCATATTCCATAAGTGCAAAGTCTTTGTAAATATTACTGTTGAGATTATAAAGGGTATCAAGTGTCTTCATCGCCTCGTTTATATCCCCTTTCTTTATATAGACCATAGCCATCTTCTGAAATGCAAGTGGAATAAACCTATCTTCTTTTGAATATCTCTGTGTGAAATCTTTAAGAGTGTTCAGTGCATCGTCGTATTTACCAATTTCATAGTAGCAAGATGCGATATAAAATAGTGATAAAGGTGATTTTCGGATATCGTAAGCCTTTTTGAATATATCCAGCGCCTTTTTATACTGTTCTTCTTTATTTACAGACGGTCCTTGATATTCGTTGTAATAAATCTTGTATGCCTCATATTCAAATGTACTTGCCTTTTTCTGTGAACTATAGCTGTAAAAAAGAAAGCTAATAATAGCTATAATTATGACAAGAATACCTGCACCGTATTTTAATACTGATTTTTGCCGTTCCTTTAATGTATCCCTCAGTCCGGCAAGTTTATCTTTTACCTCTGCTTCCGTAGCTATGGTCTTTTTTTGCACCCTCTTTTTAATCACCTTTGGCATCAATTCCTCCTGAGGGCCTTTTCCACAAGGGCCTTTGAATGTTCAAATATTGAAACGATGCGGTTTTCATCTATCCCTGAAGCGAGGAGTATCTTAATCGCAAACTCTTTTGTTATCAAATCTGAGGGGCTGTGGGTATCCGTGTTTATACAGAGTGGGACACCAAATCTTATTGCCTCTTTTGCAACATAACCATTTGACAAACAATGCCCTTTTCGTGAGGTTATCTCGAGTGTAACTCCTTTCTCTTTTGCAAGGAGAAGCTCCTCCTCGGAAATAATACCCGGATGTGCGAGGATGTCTACATTAGCTTCAATCGCTGCCCTGTTAGTACCCCGCGCAACAGGCTCTACTATAGTCTCTCCGTGCACAACCACTATTTTTGCACCGAGGTGCCTCGCCTCTTTCACAAGATCTTGGATAATATGGGGTGGGGCGTGTGTAATCTCAGCGCCTGGAACAGCTTCTATAGAAATAAAACCCTTGAGTTTTTTAAGTGCACTTACTATCCTTGGAACTACCAGATCAATATTCGAGGGGTCAACATGATCTGTGATAGCAATTGCCTTATAACCAATCGCCTCAGCCCTTCTGATTAACTCTGAAGGGATGAGTTCTCCGTCACTGAAAAAACTGTGTGTATGTAAGTCGATCACAAATCTGCCCTTTCTTCAAAAAGATGTGCGGACATTCTAACAGAATTCCTTCTTAAAATCACTAACCAATTGTTCATTTCTTCTCATTTGTTATCTTTTGTTTTCTTCTGTCCCTCAGATAATCAGCTAAAAGCCTCTTGGTATGCATAGGAAAAGCATACGTGAGAGCCTGCCCTGAAAGACTTGAGGGCATAATCCTTTCGTTGACACACCTTATTTTACCTGATATACTCGATTATAGTTAAAGTATTGCATACGAAAAAGAGAGGTTGCGTAGAAAAAACACTGATATTTGCGACTTTAGGAGGTGGGGAAGAAGGCTAAATTATGATGTTTTTTTAAATTTAAATCTGTTAGAATTTAATATAAGATGCAGAGAGAAAGACGCAGCAAATCCATTCTTATTGTTGAAGACTCAGCAACAACAAAGGCGCTAATCAAGGCCATTGTCGAAGAGATGGGAGACTTTAATACAGTTGAAGCCGGCTCCGGCTTTGAGGCCTTAAAAATCCTGCCGACACAGGAATTTGACCTTGTCATAACTGATATAAACATGCCCGATATAAATGGTCTTGAGCTTATAAGCTTCATGAAGAATAACCCGAGATACAATAACCTCCCTGTAATAATAGTCAGCACAGAAAGAAGCGAGGAAGACATAAAGAGGGGGATGTCATTGGGTGCTATGGCATATATTACCAAGCCTTTCAAGGCATATGAACTTCAGGAAGTTATAAAGAAGGCAATTGTGTATGAAGGCATCTAAGAAAGAGTTTATAGCAGAGGCAGAGGACCTCCTGTTTGAGTCCCAACAGATGATACTCGAGATCCAGGATACATATCAGACGGCCTTGAACCCTGATACAATTAATGCACTCTTTCGTTCGATGCATACACTCAAGGGGCTTTCCGGGCTATTTGGAAACCAGGACATAACAGACCTAAGTCACGCCCTCGAATCATTATTAGATGATATCAGACTTGGAAGAATAGACGTAACAGACGATGTAGTAAATTTCCTTTTTAAGAACCTTGATGCACTGAGGTCTGCAGTTGACGGGGTTAAGGAAGATAAGGAACAGAATTTAACAGAACATATAAATGAGATAAAGTCCTTCAGGGAATCAATGAAAGAGGGCGCTATCGGCCCGGATATAAAAGGTCTTATTGATGACTCTATAATAAAAGTACTCTCGGAATATGAAGAACACAGACTCAAGGCGAATATAAAAGATGGCAAGGGCATTTATCTTTTAAAGGCAATACTTGAACTTTCTACCTTTGACAAGTCACTCGAGGAACTAACAAAAATAATAAAATCGAAGGGTGAACTCATATCCACTCTGCCTATGTCTACAGATATACCTGATGGCTCTATAGGGTTCAACCTTATGTTTGCCAGCGATAACCGGTTAAGCGAGCTAAAGGATGAAATGAAAGGTGATATAGAAGTACTTGTTCAATCAAAACGAATGATGCCTCAACCACAGAAAAAAGAGGAGCCGTCTCTTAAAACTACGACAACCACTATAAGGGTTGATATAGATAAACTTGACAGGATACTCAATACGATAGGTGAACTTACCCTTGCAAAAGACGCCGTAAAGAGGATCGGAACGGAGATAGCTGAGGTGCAACGCTATTCTCCATTTGTTCGTGATGTCCACAAGATTTCGCGGACATTTGAGAGGAGGCTTGCAGAGCTCCAGGATGAGGTCCTCGAGATAAGGATGGTCCCAATAGGCCAGATATTCTCAAGGCTTGCGCAGGTAATCAGGCGTTATTCGAGAGAGATAGGGAAAAAGATAGACCTTACGCTGTACGGCGAGGATACAGAGCTTGATAAATCTCTTGCTGAGGAGATAGTCGATCCACTTATGCACATTGTGAGGAATTCAATTGACCATGGTATAGAACCTGCCGAAGAGAGGAAGATGAAGGGCAAGAAGGAACACGGCAGTATTGTTCTTAAGTCATTTCAGAAAGGAAGTCACGTAGTGATCGAGGTTACAGATGACGGCGGGGGCATAGATGTTGAAAAGGTCAAGAAAAAGGCTATAGAAAAAGGACTACTTGAACCTGATATCGAGCTCGGAGAAAGAGAGATTATCGACCTCATCTTCACCCCTGGTTTCAGTACAAAGGAGGTTGCGAGTAAAATTTCCGGAAGGGGTGTCGGCATGGATGTCGTCAAGGAAAAACTGTCTACCTTGGGAGGCTATACAGAGGTCTATACAAAAAAGGATTCGGGAACAACCTTTACACTTACACTCCCGATCACCCTTGCAATTATAAAGGCGCTTATCGTAAGAGTCGGTAAAGAGAAGTTTGCCTTGCCTTTGACAGCGACATCCGAAACCGTTGTGATAGAACACAAAGATATTCAGACTATAGAATGGAAGAATGTATATTACATCAGGGGCGAGATGCTACCGATAATAAGTCTCTGGAAAATCTTTAACATAGAGACTGAGCAAAGCGACAGATCATTTGCTGTTGTTGTAGGGTTTGGCAGGAGAAAATTGGGACTCCTTGTGGATGAGTTCCTGGGGCAGCAGGAGATTGTCATAAAGTCGTTGGGTGAATATCTTAAAGGCTTAAGCGGTTTTGCAGGCGCTGCAGAAACAGGAAAGCACGAGGTCATTCTCGTGCTTGATATTGAGTCCGTCATAGAAAAATCTTTAGCAAAGCAGGTCGGAATAGACTCGCAACGAGAAGGCATTTCATATGTATGAGGAATTCTATGGATTAAAGGAGAGACCTTTTGCCAAAACACCTGATCCTAAATTCCTTTTTCTAAGCAAGAATCATGAGGAGGCCCTGGCGAGGTTGCAATATGCTGTTGAGGAGAGGGAACTAATCTTGCTTACAGGGGAAGTCGGCAGTGGCAAGACAACCTTAACCCGGGTCCTTTTGGATTCCCTGGGCGAGAAATACAGGGCAACAGTAATAATAAATCCACGGCTTACACCGGTTCAATTTCTAAGGACTATTGCAAAGCGTTTTGATATAAGTGTTCCTTACAATTTCAGGGACAACCTGCTTGACGCAATTCATGAAAAGGTCTACAAGGACTACGAGGCAGGAATATTTCCAATAATCATAATAGACGAGGCCCAGCTTATACCTAACAAGGATACATTTGAGGAGATAAGGCTTCTTACAAACTTTCAGCTTGATAACACAAACCTTCTTAGCCTTATACTCGT
>Ga0299912_10005700_pt1 | contig 10239 bp, 10 predicted proteins | sample RVTome_2_FD_207667 | JGI IMG/M metagenome (GOLD analysis project Ga0299912, IMG submission 207667) | Soil microbial communities from uranium-contaminated site in the Upper Colorado River Basin, Wyoming, United States - RVT95D214 (version 2) ... | reverse complement strand
TCACTCCGCTCTCCTCTCGGCAAGCCGAGAGGAACCGTGCCCGCTGCGCTGCGGAGGGCTTTCGGATGGACTCCCCGTCGCTCTGTCAACAAAGCAAAAAGTGGCCGCGTGAACCTCCGGGGAAATCCTCTGCCTGCCGCTCCTCACGGAACTCTGGACCGCCGGTCCTGATGTTCCCCTCCCTGCCCGGTTCCTTGATTTTTCGGGCGAAAGGGATTAAAAGGACAGTCCGATGGGCATTCTCGAGGTTAGGAATCTGCGGGCCGGCTACGGCAGGGGCGATGTCGTCCGGGACATAGACCTCAACATCGCCAAGGGTGAATTTGCCTGCATACTCGGGCCCAACGGGTCGGGAAAGAGCACGCTGGTCAAAGCCCTTCAGGGCCTCTTGAAGGACGTCAGCGGAGAGGTGAGTGTCGACGGCGATGACCTCTTCCAACTGACGCGGCGCGAGGTCGCCCGGAAAATCGCCTTCGTCCCCCAGGTTGCCGATTTGACGTTTGAATTCAGCGTGCTCGAAGTCGTGGCCATGGGCCGTTACTCCCGGCAGGGAAGGATGGCCGGCGTCTCGGCCGCGGACCGCCGCGTCATCCAGGCCGTCCTGGACATGGTCGAGATATCGCAACTCCAAGAAAAGAAAGTCGCCCATCTGAGCGGCGGGGAGCGCCAGCGAGTTCTCATCGCCCGGGCACTGGCCCAGGACACTCCTCTTCTTTGTCTAGATGAGCCCAGCTCCCATCTCGACCTCAACTACGGCCTCGAAGTCTTCGCGATCCTGGAGAAGCTCCAGAAGGAAGAGGAAAAGACGATCCTGGCAACCGAGCATAACATCAACCTGGTCATCCCCTTCGCCCACAAGATCATTTTCCTCAAAGAGGGAAGGATCCACGCCCAGGGAGACCCTGCCGGCATGATCACACAAGACCATATCAAGGATGTTTTCCGGGCCGATGTGGATATTCGCGAGAACCGCTATTCGAAGCTTCCCGAGATCTCGCTCGTTCCCAGACTGCCTGATAAGAGGCGGGACGGAGAATGATCGTCTCCATTTTGGTTCCTTTTATCGCGGCGCTCCTGCCTCTGCAGGAGACCGTGATATATGACGACTTCAATACGCCCTTCACGCTGGCGGGACCGCCCCAGCGCATCGTCTCTCTGGCTCCGAACATCACCGAGATCCTCTTTGCCCTCGGCCTCGGAGGCCGGATTGTCGGTGTGACCCGCTACTGCGACTATCCGGCGCAGGCGCTCCAAAAAGAAAAGATCGGCGGAATGGTGGACCCCAACCTGGAAAGGATCCAAGCGCTCCGGCCCGACCTGATCATCGGCTTCAGGGGAAATCCCCTGGGCATCTTGGGCAAGCTCCGGAACCTCCGTTTTCCCGTGTTTGTGCTGGACCTCGGGAGTTCACTGGACGGACTCTTCCAAACGATCGAAAAGGTCGGCCGGGTGACGCGGGCGGACGGGCCCGCTGCAGCGGTCGTTGCCAACCTCAGAGAAAAGCACCAGGCCGTCCGCCAGGCCTTGGGCAACAGCTCGAAAAGGCCCAAGGTTTTTCTTTCCGTCTACGGCCAGGGACTCTGGACCTGCGGTGCAGGAAGCTATCTCAACGACCTGCTGATCCAGGCCGGAGGTTTGAACATCGCCGGAAAGACCGGGCGGCGCTGGCTCCAGCTCAACCGCGAACAGCTGATAAACGAAAACCCGGACGTCATCATCATCATGGCCAAGGACAAGGAGCGGTTTTCCCAGGCCGGGGAATCGTTCCGGGCCGATCCGCGCCTGAAGGATGTCCGGGCGGTCAAGGACAACAACATCCACCTGCTGGATGAGAATGTCGCCGGCCGCTTCGGGCCGCGGCTTATCGACGCCCTTGAGGCGGTTGCCCGCATCCTTCATCCTGAGATATTCGAGGCCCGAAAATGAGGCCCGCAAGAAAACGAGAAACCTTTTTGATCGCGCTCCTCCTCCTCCTGGTCGCAGCGGTCTGCCTCTCCCTGATGATCGGGGCTGTCCGCACCAGCCCCGCCGACCTCGCCGACTTCATCCTCCACAAAGACCAGACCTACAGGACGATCTTCTTTGATTTGCGTCTTTGTCGCGCGCTCTTGGCCTTTCTCGTCGGCGCCAGCCTTTCCCTTTCCGGAGCCATCCTGCAAGGGTATTTCCAGAATCCCATGGCTGACCCGTTTGTCGTCGGGGTTTCTTCCGGCGCCTCTTTTGGCGCTGTGCTCTGTCTCTCGCTCGGCTTCGGGGCGGCGAGCGTTTTTGGGTTTTCTCTCCAGAGTCTGTTTGCCTTCGGGGTGGGTTTTGCTTTGGTATCCCTTGTCTATCTTCTCTCCCAGACCCAATCCGTTTTCAAGGTCGAAACTCTTCTCCTGACCGGGATCGCCGCCGGCGCCGTGGCCTCATCTCTGACTTCCTCCCTGCTTTTCATGAAGTCAGACTCGTTCGAGCAGGCCGTCTTTTGGCTGCTGGGGAGCGTCACCCTGGCCGATTGGCGGCAGGTCGGAATGGTCGCGCCCTACCTGGCCATCTGCCTGCTCATCGCCCAATGGCTGGCCAAGGATATGAACCTCCTGGTCTTGGGTGATGAGACGGCCAAATCGTTGGGGAGCCCGGTCGCCAGGGTGCGGCGGACCTTCCTGGCCGTCTCGACACTGCTCGCTGCCGTGTCGGTTTCAGTAAGCGGAGTCATCGGGTTCGTGGGGTTGATCGTCCCGCACTGGGTGAGGATCATCATCGGCCCCGACCACAGGTATCTATTCGGTCTGTCCGCTCTGACCGGCGGAACGTTCCTCGTCCTCTGCGACCTCCTCGCCCGGACCGTGCTCTCCCCCACCGAACTTCCCATCGGCATCATTACCGCACTCTTCGGCGCGCCCTTCTTCATCTATCTCCTGCATAGACGAAGATAGAACCTGCCGCCCTCCTTGCCTCGGCTTTGAGATAAGTGATAGAATGCCATCACTCGATGGAATTCTATTTTGTCCGCGACCGCCAAGAGAAGTACCGTTTTTTTTCTTCCGAGCCCGAAAAACAGATCTCCATCCCTGTCTCCCGCACCAAGAGGGCTTGGGAGCTGGCCCAGAAAAAGCTCACCCTCCTCCCCCCGAGAACCCTCCGCCAAGAGCAAGCCTTCATCCACATCCTGAAAAGCGGAGACGAGACCATCTCGATCCGCCACTCCGGCTTGCGGTCGGCGAAGCGCACCCGGCTGCGGTTTTCCCTGTTTCTGTACAAGCAGAGATCCAAGCACATCCTGATCCTCATCGGAGAGACGCTCCTTCTTCCGCTCAGCGGGCTGGCCGCCCTGCTCCCCGGCCCCAACGTCGCCTTTGCCGCTCTGGCCCTGCTGATCCTCACGCACTGGCGGGCCTTTAAAGGAATCAACAAGCTGGCCCACAGGAAACTCGACTTCCCTGTCGCTCCCCTTTTCGCCGAATGGGAGAGGGCCTGCGGCCGGGCTCAAGAGGACCGCTATGCCGAAATCCTCAAAAGAATCGAGACAGAATACCGTCTTTCCCAGATCAACAAGATACTTTGGAGGTAAAAACTGTCAGGGCGCGGCCTGAGTGGGGCTGTTGGATATATTTTAGCTTTGGTCGCCGGCCGTTCGGGAAGGGAAAAGCGACTTCGCAGGCGCCTGGCAATCTCTTTTTCAAATTGACAAAACCTCCGTTTTATTCTATTTTGGGAACAGAATGCCTTTGACCCTTAACCAGTTCCTGCTTCTCGTCCTCACCTTCGCCGCCGTCGTGGTCGCGGTTTACCTCGTCCGCTTCCTGGCCCAGCTGCGACGCGTGACCGAGGAAGGCAAAAAGACCATGGTCGAGGTCCGCAAGCTGGCCGAAAACCTGAACGAACTGGACGGCATGGTCAAGGACAGGATCGTCAGCCTGGGAGAGCTCATGGAGGCCTCCAAGAGAACCGCGGTCAACCTCTCTGAAGCTTCCTTTTTCCTGACCACCAAGGTCTTGCGGCCCAGCTCAAGATTCTGGCCCGTGATGCTCCCCTTAATTACGTTCTTCTGGAAACAATTCCGGAAAAGAAAGGAGAAGAAAAATGGGGGATAACAAGGGATCGAGCGCCTTGGAAGTCGCCGTCTCCTTCCTCATCGGCACGGCAACCGGCTTCGTCCTGGGGATCCTCTTCGCTCCTGCCAGCGGCAAAGAGACTCGCCTGAAGATCAAGACACAAGCCGTCAAGACAGGGGAGAAAGCCAAGGATGGCTACGACAAGATCAGCAAGGAAGCCGAAAAGGGCATCCTGGTGGTCAAGGAAAAGGCCCAGGAGGGCATCGAAGCCATCAAGGAGTTCCTCGAGAAAAAAAAAGAGGAATACGCTAAGAAGCCGCCCCAGGGCTACGACGAAGGGAACGTCAAGGAATAGAGACGATTTCCGGCCAATCCCTCAATTGGCGCTCCTCCGTCGGGCTAACACGGTCGGCTGCTCTTCCCCGGTTCCCAGAAAAATAGCCGGCCGCAGAAACTCATTTTTTTCCGGCCCGGGTGCGGAAGTCGCATATCTCCGATGAACAAGGCCCGCAAAGCCAGGTTCGAAACCTCTTCCGGCATCGAGGTCAAGACGGTTTATGGGCCCCGCGACCCGGCCGGGTTCGACCCTAAAAAAGACCTCGGCAATCCCGGTGAATTCCCTTTCACCCGCGGCGTCTATCCGACCATGTACCGCGGCCGCCTTTGGACCATGCGCCAGTATGCCGGGTTCGGTTCGGCCGAGGAATCCAACGAGCGCTACCGCTTTCTTCTCTCCCAGGGGCAGACGGGACTGAGCGTCGCCTTTGACCTCCCCACCCAGCTCGGCCTGGATTCCGATCATCCGCAGGCCCGAGGCGAGGTGGGCAAGGTGGGTGTGGCCATCGACTCGATCGACGATATGGAAACGCTCTTCCAGAAAATTCCTCTCGATACAGTCAGCGTTTCGATGACCATCAACGCGACGGCGGCCGTCCTTTTGGCCATGTACCTGGCTGTTGCCGCCAGGCGTCGCATCCCCTGGCCCAGCCTGAGCGGGACCATTCAGAACGACCTTCTGAAAGAATATATAGCCAGGGGCACGTACATCTATCCTCCCCGAGCGTCTGTCCGGGTCATCGTCGATATCCTGACCTTCTGCCAGGAAAAAGTCCCCCGCTGGAACAGCATCAGCATCAGCGGCTACCACATCCGGGAGGCCGGAGCCACGGCGGTCCAGGAGCTGGCCTTCACCTTTGCCGACGCCGTCGCCTACATCGAGGCTGCCATCAAAGCGGGGCTGGACGTGGATGCGTTTGCGCCCCGTCTCTCTTTTTTTCTGGCCGCCCACAACCAGTTCTTCGAAGAAATCGCCAAGTTCCGGGCTGCCCGACGCATCTGGGCCAAGCTGGTGCGCGATAGGTTCCGGGCAAAAAACCCGCTCTCCTGGGCCTTCCGCTTTCACACTCAGACAAGCGGAGTGACCCTGACCGCCCAGGAGCCCGAGAACAACGTTGTCCGGGTGACCCTCCAGGCGCTGGCGGCGGTGCTCGGCGGCACTCAGTCCCTTCACACCAATTCCAGGGACGAAGCCATGGCTTTGCCCAGCGAGGAATCGGTCCGCATTGCCCTGCGCACCCAGCAGATAATCGCCCACGAGAGCGGCGCGGCGGATACCGTCGATCCCCTCGGCGGGTCCTATTTCCTGGAAAACCTGACCACTTCCATCGAGGAAAGAGTCTGGGCCTATCTCCGCAAGATTGACGACATGGGGGGAATGTTCAAGGCCATCGAGGACGGCTACATCCAGCGCGAGATCCAGGAAAGCGCTTTCGCCTACCAGAAAAAAGTGGAGAGCAAAGAGCAGGTCATCGTCGGCCTGAACGAATACGCCGGCGCCCGGGAAAAGATCCGGTTCCCGCTCCACGCCGCGGCCAGGAGGATCGAGAAGGCCCAGGTCGAGAGGCTGCGGCGCTTGAAGATGAGGCGCTCTGCCCGGCGGGTTAAGAAAAGCCTCGACGCGTTGCGCCGGGCGGCCGGATCCCCTGACAACCTCATGCCCTTCCTGATTGACGCGGTCAAGGCCCAGGCAACGTTGGGTGAGATCTCCGACGTGCTGAGAGACGTCTATGGTATCTATCAAGAATCCGTCACCGTCTGAGACCTCATGCTCTTTCCGTTTCTCTTTCTGGCCGGCGCGCTGGCTTCGGGCATTTTTCTAGCCTCCCTCCTGTCTGCGGCTCTCTATATCCCTGTCGTCTCATTCCTGGTGTTCCTTGCCGCGGCCTGGCTGGCCTATTTGCGGAAAAGACACAAGCTCGGTTTGGCCCTGGCCTTGCCCGCCGCCCTGTTTCTGGGATGGAGCCGTTATGCGCTGCACGATATCGACTACGGGAGAAACCCCGTCCATAAGCTCGTCCTGGACGGCTACTCCGATTTCTCTGGCCGGTTGTACCGATCACCCTCCTTCAGCGTCGGCCGGACCCATCTCTTCCTCCGTGTGGAGAGGATCGGCGCTCAGGGCAAGGACATTAAAGCCCGGGGAAACCTGCGGGTCGCCATCCTTCACCCCTCCGCCTATCCCTCCCCGCTGAGGCTCAGGACGGGAGACAAGATCACCGTCTCCGCTCAGGTCCTGACCGGCCGCGACTTCCGGAACTTCGATGAGTCCCGGCTGGCCAGCCTCCGGAAAAACCAGATGGTCCACAACCAGGCCATAACGAAGAGCGCCCTCCTCATCGAGTTGAAGCAGCGGGCGCGCCGGACTTCGCCCCAGGCCCTGATCTCAGCCCTACGCCAGGATCTGCAGAAGAGGATCGAAGACCGCTTCTCAACCGTTGACCGGAGCGCACTCTCCCAACAGGGCGCAGTCCTCGAAGCCCTGCTCCTGGGCGAGCGCGGCCGGATGGACGAAAAAACGACCTCCGCTCTGCAGAGGTCGGGCCTCTTCCATCTGATCGCCATCTCCGGCGCCCATATCGGCATTATCTCGTTCCTTTTTTTTCTTGTCCTTCGGGTTTGCCGTGTGCCCAAGCGGGCTTCCTATTCGGCCCTAATCGTCCTCCTGCTTTTCTATTCCCTGCTGGTTGAGGGCCGGGCCTCGGTTTTCCGGGCGACGATCATGGCCCTGACCTTCCTCACAGGCAAGCTCCTTTGGAGGCAAACCCACCTTCTCAACACCATCTCCTTCAGCGCCTTCCTCCTCCTTCTCTCCAACCCTTTCTCTCTTTTCGACCTCGGGTTCGGCTTGACCTTCGCGGCTACCCTGTCCATCATTCTCTTCTACCCGAAGGTCTTGAGCTTCCTGCCCCGCCTTCCCCTGAGGGGAAGCGAGCTATTCGCGCTCTCTCTGACCGCCCAGCTGGGCGTCCTGCCGCTCCTGGCCGCTTCCCTCAACCGGGTGACCTTCGCTGCGCTTCTCCTCAATTTTCCAGCCATCCCCTTGATCGGCCTGGTCATGAGCGCCGGGTTCGTCTTCTTGGCTGTCTCACCCGTCAGCCCCGGCCTGGCCGCTTTGATGGCCCCCATCATCAAATTCTTGATAGACGTCTTCTTGTGGATATCCGGCTCTCTTGATGGCGTTCCCGGTTTCTCCTATCGACTCCCCACGCCGCCGCCGGCGGTCGTCCTCGGATATTTTCTTTTTTTCTCCCTACTTCTTCTCCGGACCCGGTTTAAACTCCAGAAGCCGCTGACGGCCTTCCTCTTCGCACTCTTCCTGATCACTCTCGTCACCTACCCCTTTGCGCCCCGCTTCTCGTCCACGCTCCGGCTGACGATGATCGATGTCGGGCAGGGAGATAGCATCCTGGTCGAATTTCCCGGCCGGAGAAAGATGCTCATCGACGGAGGAGGAATCCCGGAATCGAACTTCAACATCGGCGAACACGTCGTCTCACCTTTTCTCTGGCGTCGCGGCATCAAGAAGATCGATTACCTGGTCCTGACCCACGCCCATCCCGACCATCTCAACGGACTTCTGGCTGTGGCTAGGAACTTCAAGGTGGCCGAATTCTGGGAAGCTTTTTCCCCCGCTAAGAGCCCGGTATATGAGGAACTTAAAAGAAGCCTTTCCAAGTCAGCGCTCCGGAGAAGGGCCTTTCGCGGGCTAAGTATCCGGGAAGGCCCGGTGACCGTTGAAGTTTTGCATCCCGAGCCGTCGGCTCCGCTGGAAAGAGAGGTTGACAACGACGATTCGCTCGTGCTGCGCCTGACAGAGGAGAACCTGTCTTTCCTCCTGGCGGCGGACATCGAGATAAAGGCCGAAAAAGACATCATTGACTCCGGGCTCGACATCCGCTCTCAGGTCCTCAAGTCGCCGCACCACGGCAGCCGCACCTCGAGCTCGGAGGCCTTCCTGGCCGCCGCCTCACCCCGGGTCATAATCATCACCGCCGGCGGGGGCAACATCTACGGGGTCCCTCATCCGGAAATCGTGGAACGATACCGGGCCTCTGGAGCCTATGTGTTGTGTACCGGCCAAGACGGGGCCATCGAAATGTCCGCGAAAGGCCGTTTTCTGGGCATCCGGACCGCCGTTTCCCAAACGAGACAGGATTGACAGGCAGTGAAGCATGCATTAGCATACCCTTAGGATGTCGGCGCGAAAACTGATGGCCTTGGCCTTTCTTGCGGCCGTGCTGAGCTCTCTCCTTTTCCCCCAGTCTTTGGCCGAAATCGCCCAGAAGGAGCGAGAACGGCGGGCCGCATTGAAGGGCAAGAAAGGCGCCGTCATCACCAACGCCAGCCTGGCCAAACTCAAGAAAAAACCCGCTCTGGAAACGCCAGCAGCCCCGCCCGCGCCCGTGACCGAAGAGATCGTCTCGCCTGAAGCGGCCCCAGAGGCCGCGGCCCGATCTCAAGAGCCCCCCGCAGCCGCTCTCCCCGCCTCTGAGAACCCGGTCCCTCCCGACCTCAGGGCGTTTCAGGAAAGATGGGAGAAGGCCAAGGAATACGTGGAGCTTCTGACCCTTAAGATGGGCGCGCTATGGCAACAATTCTACAACATCGAAGACATGACCACCAAGGACGCCATTCAGCAGTCCATCGCGGAGACTTTCATCAAGCTGCAGAACGCGCAGGAAGAAGAAACCCTGGCCCGGCAGGACCTGGAGAAATTTCTCGGCCAGCAGAAGAAAGAACCGGGTTCTTCGATCTGGATTCGTTAGGGAAGGCAGCCGACTGATCAGCGAAAATAGATAAAGGAGACCGCACAGCCCAGTTCCCGCTGGTCTATGTTCTGGGGGAAGACCTTCGACGGGATGAACGTCTTGTCGACAGCGACGGTCAGCGTGAACTCGTCTTTCTCTCCGAGCATCTCTTTCTTCACCGTGTAGCTCTTCTCGAAGCTGGCCTCGTCGGGGATGAACTCCTCGAGCACCATATCGTTGATCTTGAAGATGACCTTTTGATCGGTGAAGACCTCTTTGTTCACTCCCCCCCGGATAACAAGCAGGCTGTCCTGGTGCGGGTTATCGACGATGCAGCGAGCCTCGCCGCTTGTCCAGCGCCACTTCCTGAGAGGAGATTTGGGGTCGATCTCCTGCTCGTGCCAGCCCTTCTCATAAACGATCTCCGGCACGTCGGGTGGCGGGGGCACAACCTTCAGGCTGGTATTCAGGACCTCGCGTTGCGACTCGCCGCTCCGGTCATAGGGATTATAGAGGCCGACGCTCAGCCGGAGTGTTTCGTCTCCTTTGAACGTGGGGTCAAACTCATCGATGAACGACGGGATGTAGATCCGCCGCTGGTATTTGTATTCCTGGCCCGGCTCCCACTGCGAAGTCGGGACGGGGGGGATATGGTCGTCCTGAAATAACAGGTTGCTGCCGTGCCAGAAATGGACAAAGACGGTCAGGTCCGTCCCGGCCTTGATGAAATCGGCACCGGTCTTCCATCCATACTGGATATCCGTGATCAGGTTGTCGGTGAGCGTCTTAGCGGAGAAACCAACCGCCAGCTCAACCCCCTTGACCTGTGTCTTCTTCTGACAGGAGAGCGTGGCCGATAGAAGCAGCCCTAAGGTTGCCAGCGCCAGAAAGATTTTTCTATTCATCGCTTTCCTCCTCAATGGGCCCATCTATTATACTGGAATGAGAACCCGTTCTCAACGCCTCCTGTTGCCCATTGCGTTTTTCCCCTGATGGGAGATCGCCCTGTTCATACTAGTGTCCCGTCTCGTAAATTCCTTGCTTAAGTCTTCTGCATAGACGGGACACTTCCAGGGGGGAGTCAAGCTCCCCCCTCGGCGCTTCGCTTTGCTATG
>Ga0299912_10005699_pt1 | contig 10239 bp, 5 predicted proteins | sample RVTome_2_FD_207667 | JGI IMG/M metagenome (GOLD analysis project Ga0299912, IMG submission 207667) | Soil microbial communities from uranium-contaminated site in the Upper Colorado River Basin, Wyoming, United States - RVT95D214 (version 2) ... | reverse complement strand
AAGAAGGGGGTAGCGCTGGGTAACATAGACAACATCTCCGAATGGCACATGGACGTCATGGAGGACGCGGTCCGCAGATTGAAAGATGAGTTCCCCCGCAAGGTGGTTGGCCTCAGCTTGTGGGGCACCACCAACAAGGATCACTGGGAGGGGCTCACCAGACGCTCCGTGGATGTGGGAGCCGACCTGGTGGAGATCAGTATGTCCTGTCCCACCGATTCCCCGTTCGCCAAGACGTCGTTGATGGTCGGCCAGGTGCCAGACGAGGTGAAGAGGGTCCTCGGTTGGGTGAAGAAGTACTCCGGCAAAATGCCGGTAGTCGCCAAGCTGACCTCACAGGTCACGGACATCACGGAGATAGTCGAAGCCGTGGAGGAAGCGGGCGGCGACGGAATCTGTGCTAGCGACACCGTGCACGGGCTGCTGGGCATAGACCTGAACACCTTCGTCCCCTTTCCCAACATCAACGGCAAGTCCACCTTCTGCGGTGTCAGCGGGCCGGTGGTCAAGCCCATCACCCTCCGGACGCTGGCCATGATCGCCAAGAGCTCGGGCATCCCCCTGGCGGCTAGCGGCGGCGCTACCACCTGGCAGGACGCCGCCGAGTACATGCTCGTGGGGGCGTCAACCGTCCAGTTCTGCACCGCAGTCATGCACTACGGCTACGACATCGTGGAGGATCTTTGCGAGGGCCTGGCTTACTTCCTGGAGGACAAGGGTCTCCGTAAAGCCAGCGACCTGGTCGGCAAGGCCTTGCCCAGCATCGTCCCCCACGGCGAGTTGCTGGTCAAGAAAGACGTGGTAGCCAGCGTCGATGAGGTTATCTGCACCAAGTGCGGGATGTGCTACTATGCCTGCCGTGACGGTGGACATCAAGCCTACGAGCTCCGCGAGGACGGCCTGCCCAAGTCAGACCCCGAGAAGTGTTACGGCTGTGGTCTCTGCGTGGAGATCTGCCCTGTGGAGTGTATCTCCCTGGTGCCCAGGCCTAGTTGAGGACCGCTGACTCCGTGAGCTCTGGAGGGAAGCCGTGAAAGAGGTCAAGCTGCATCTCACCGTGAACGGGGAGCCCATGGCCGTGCGCGCGCCGGCCGACATCTCCCTGCTGGACCTCCTGCGCGAGAGGCTGGGGTTGACGGGCGCCAAGAACGGGTGTTCGGAAGGAACCTGCGGAGCCTGCACGGTGCTGTTGGATGGCCATCCAGTGCGCTCGTGCCGGACGAAGGTGCAGGGTCTGGACGGCGCTTCGATCACCACCATCGAAGGCCTGTCCAGAGAAGGAAACCCCCATGCTCTGCAACTGGCCTTCGCGCGTCAAGGAGCGCCGCAGTGTGGTTTCTGCACCCCCGGCATGATCCTGACGGCCAAAGCTTTGCTGGATGAGCACCCACAGCCGACCCTGGAGGAGATGAGGAGGGCCCTCAACCCGGTGTTGTGTCGATGTGGCTCTTATCAGGCCATCTTCCGGGCCATCCAACAGGTAGCTAAGGAGATGGGTGGAGCGAAGAGGCCTGCGCCGGATCTTTGGACCGACGTCGTAGGCGCACCGGTGGAGAAAAAGGACGCTTTGGAGAAGGCCCTGGGCGCCGTCGAGTATGGGGACGACATGCAGCTTGAGGGCGTGCTCCGGGGCAAGGTGTTGTGGAGCGCCCATCCCCACGCGGAGATTCTCAGCATTGACACCAGCGCGGCAGAGGAGATGCCAGGGGTCCAAGCCGTTCTTACCGCCAAGGATGTCCCCGGCGACAACGTCTACGGCCCGATGGTGCGGGACGCTCAGGTCATGGCCCTGGACAAGGTTCGCTTCATAGGCGAGCCGGTGGTAGTCGTCTTCGCAGAGACGGAGGAACAGGCAGAAGGGGCCAGAGACGCCTGCCGGGTCGAGTACCGTCCTCTGGCCGGCGTATTCACCCCCGAGCAAGGCCTGGCGCCAGACGCGCCCCCGATCCACCCCCAGGGGAATATCCATCACCAGGCCCAGGTTCGGAAGGGCGACGTAGACCAGGGCTTCGCTGTCGCAGACGTAGTTGTCGAGGGCACCTACGCAACCCCGTTCATCGAGCACGCCTACCTGGAGCCGGAGGCCGGCCTGGCCGAGCCGACCCTGGATGGCGGCGTGAAGGTGATGATGAATACCCAGTACCCCTTCGGCGACCAGAGACAGATCGCGGATGCGCTAGGCATACCCACGGAGAAGGTGCATGTCGTGCAGATTCCCGGCGGCGGCGCCTTCGGAGCCAAGAACGACATCACCTTGCAGATCTTACTGGCTATGGGAGCTCTGGCCACTGGGCGCCCCGTAAAGATGGTCCTCACTCGGAGCGAGTCTCTGCGCATGCACGTCAAGAAACACGCCGCCACCATGCACTACAAGACTGGCGCCACCAGTGATGGCAAGCTCGTAGCTCTACAGGCGCAACTGACCCTAGACACGGGAGCCTACGGCTCCTGGGGGATCGAGGTCACGGAGCAGGCCACCGTCTTCTCCACCGGCCCGTACGAGATCCCCAACGTCCGGGTGGAGTCCACAGCCGTCTACACGAACAACGTCCCCTGCGGAGCCATGCGCGGCTTCGGCATCAATCAGGTGACCTTCGCCATGGAAGCGCAGATGGACGCACTGGCCGAGAAGCTTTGCCTGGACCCCTTTGCCATCAGGCGTATCAACGCCATGCGGCCAGGTTCGACGACCAGCACCGGCCAGGTGTTGGGACCCAGTGTGGGTCTGCTGGAGACCCTGGAGCAGGTGGAAAAGGGTATCGCGAACCTACCGCCTGCCAAGGCGGATGGCCGGAAGATCGGCATCGGAGTGGCTTCCTGCTTCAAGAACGTGGGCCTCGGACTCGGCGCCCACGACGTAGGGCGAGCCACGGCCCAACTCCTGCCGGACGGAAAGGTACTGGTCCGGGTGGCGGCCTGCGAGATCGGGCAGGGCTCCATGACCGCCGCCGCTCAGATCGCTGCCCAGACCCTGAGCCTGCCCTACGACAAAGTGGAGATCCATCACGGCGACACCGGAGGCCCTCTGGATACGGGTCCTACCTGTGCGTCTCGCACCACCTTCATCGCCGGCAACGCCGTGGTCAAGGCCAGTCGCAGGCTGCGCGACTTGCTGTCAGACTACGTGGCAGAGGAGTACGAGATCCCCTACGACGGGCTCCGGTTCGAGAATGGCCTCTTCGTGGATGCCCGAACTGGCCGTCAACTGACCACTCTTGCCAACCTGGCCAAGAAGGCGGAAGAGGCCGGTCAACCCTTCATCAGCCAGGGCGAATACGTGGTGCCGAAGACCTACGCCACCGCCGCTCTGAAAGGGAAGAAGCCCGACGACTACATCAATTACATCGCTTTCGGCTTCGGTACTCAGGCGGCCCGGGTCGCCGTCGATGAGAAAACAGGTGCGGTAGAGGTGCTGGACGTAGTCGCGTGTCACGATGTGGGCAAAGCCATCAACCCCCAGAACATCAGGCTCCAGATCGAGGGCAGCGTGATGATGGGGCTGGGCTACGCCCTCTCCGAGGAGTTCAAGATGGAGGAGGGCTGGAATGTCACCGACACCCTGGGCAAATGCGGAGTCCCGAGGGCTCGCCAAGCGCCCAACGTCGTCTCCTCCGTGGTCGAGGTAGCCGACCCCAACGGGCCGTTTGGAGCCAAGGGCCTGGGTGAGATCGCTTCACTGCCCACTGCCCCTGCTATCATCAACGCCATCCATGATGCGACTGGAGCACGTGTCTACGACTTACCAGCCACCAAATCGCGCATCTTGGAGGCCCTAGGAAAGTCAAAGACCGATCACAGTTAGAACGGAGCCGGCCGGTCAGCCATTTGTGAGCCATAGCTGAGACGAAGGAGAGCAGATCATGGGTGGAGTCGATATGAAGATTCGCATTGGCAGCCTGGAACTGGCCAACCCTTTCATCCTGGGAGCTGGCCCTCCCGGCATCACCGGGGCCTCCCTCAAACGTTTCGCCGCTACCAAGCCAGGAGCCGTGGTCACCAAGTCCATTGGAGTCAAACCATCGCCCGGGCAAAAGCTCAGCCTGTCCAGGAGTGCTCTGAGCGAGGATAGCCTGGTGCTCACCGACCCCTGGTCGTTCAAGTCCTTCGAGCAGTGGGTGGAGCATGAGATACCCTTCGCCCAGGAGGGCGGGGTGCCCGTGATCATCAGCCTGCAGGCGGTGACTGACACGCCTGGGGATGACATCAAGCGTATGGCCGGCCGTGCAGAGCAGGCGGGGGTGGCAGCAATCGAACTGTCAGCCTTCGGCTCGGCCCCCAACGTGGTCACCGGAGAGGGCATCGGCGCTGTCCAGGACGCCAAGCGGACCTACGAAGTGGCCAAAGCGGCCAAGGAGTCAGTCAACATTCCTGTCATCGTCAAGCTGCTGCCGGAACCCTCTAACCTGGTAGATCTGGTCAAGGCAGCGGAGGATGCCGGAGCGGACGCCATCGCCTCGAGAGACACCATCTTCCCGGCCATCACCTTCGATATCTACACCAAGGAGCCACCTCTGGCCCGGAACATCGGCACTTGGATGCCGGAGCTATCTGGCAGGTCCATCAAAGAAGTGGCCCTGGCCTATGTGGTGGAGATCTTCCGGCGCACCGACCTTCCCGTCATCGGCCTGGGCGGCGTGGCCCGGTGGCAAGATGCAGTGGAGATGGTCATCGCCGGGGCCACCGGTATCGGGGTCTGTACGGCGGCCATGACCCGTGGACCAGAGATTTTCACAGAACTGAAGAAGGGACTGGCGGCCTACCTCCGAGACCAGAAGGTCACCCTCGACCAATTGAGGGGCACCGGCCTGGAGGGCATGAAGCGGGTCAACCAGCGCGGTCTCGCAGAACTGCTGGTGGAGATAGACGCCGGAGAATGTACGATGTGTGGAACCTGCGCCACCGTCTGCCAGGTGGAGGCACCGCGGGAGAGAGAGGACGCCTATTGGATCAATCCCGACGTCTGCGTCAAGTGTGGGATGTGCGTCCACTACTGCCCTGTGAGCTGCATTGAAGTGCGAGAGCTCTAGGCATCCAAGGGGGATAGCAAAGTGAGCAAAGTCAGGATCGCTGTGGTGCAGCCACAATCATACCTCCGCTCTGCCGCTGGTCGCGTGATCGACGATCCCCACGCGCCGGAGGAGAAGAACCTGACCCTGGCCTTCGACTACATCGACGAGGCAGCGAGCCAAGGCGCGCAGTTGGTCGCCTTCCCGGAGCTCTACCCCGGTCCATCGCCTGCATCGGACGCGCTGGTCTACGACGATGTAGTCGCGGGAATGCGCCAGAAGGCCAAGGAGAAGAAGGTCTGCGTGCTCTTCGGGGGAGCAAAGGAGGAGGGGAAGGGCTTCTACAACCTCTATCACCTGGCAGACCCCCATCGGGACAGCCTCTTCGTCTACGAAAAGATCGTCCCGGCCATGAACGAGGAAACGATGTTCAGGGGAAAGGAGCCCGGCCTGGTGGAGACCGACCTGATGAACATAGGGCTGCTCATCTGCTGGGAGGCCTGGTTCCCCGAGTTGGCCAGGACATTGGCCATGCAAGGGGCCGACATAGTGTTCTTTCCCACCGGGGGCCTGATCTACGAACTCCACGACGTGTGGAGGGCCATCCTGCAGGCCAGGGCGGCGGAGAACACCATCTATACCGCATCCTGTGTGAACATCTGGGGCGTGGAGGCGGGCATGAGCTACGTCTTCAGCCCCGAGGGTGAGGTGGCGGGCCTCACCACCGAAGGTATCAACTACGCCGAGCTGGACCTGGACCGCTTGCGCCGCATGCGAACCGAGGACGAGGAGTTCACGGTGCCGAAGGCCTATCGTACCATCCCCGGCACTCTCCGCGTTCTCAACGACCAAGTGTCCACAATCTACCATCAGGCCGCTAAGGCCCACTTCAAGCAACGGGAGGGCTAGATTGAGCATTCTCATCAGGGGCTGCGCCGTACTGGACGAAACCCAGCCCGATGGATACGCATCGAGCCAGAACGTCCTCATCGAGGGGAACAGGATCTCCAAGATCAGCTCAGCGAACATCTCAGAGCAGGGTATTGATCGAGTTCTCGAGGGCAAGGACCGGCTGGCCATACCGGGCCTGATCAACGCCCACACCCACTCTCTCGAGAACTTCTCGAAAGCCACGAAGGAGAAGGTACCGCTGGAACTGTGGCTCCTCGACCTCTCTCTCCTGGAGGGGTTCTCTCCCAGAGAGATCTACCTGGCCGCCACGCTGGGTGCCATGGAGATGCTGAAAACGGGGACCACAGCCGTCTTGGATCATCTCGCCCTGGGTAGCGATCTGACCGCGGAAGCTCTGAGCGCGGCCATGCAAGCCTACGCCGACTCCGGTATCCGGGGTGGGGTGGCCCCTCTGATCCAAGACAACGACCAGGTCATGCAAGCCGCCGTGGCGGCGCGACCTGGACTTCGCCCGCTGCTGGGGGAAGATCAGGAGGCCATGGCCGCCAGCGAGTACATCGAGTTGCTGGACTGGTTCTTCCGCAAATGGCATCGCACTGAAGGAGGAAGACTGCTCTGCTTTGCGGGGCCTTCTGGATTCCAGTGGTGCAGCGATGAGCTGCTCCAGGGTTCTCTAGAGGTGGCCAAGCGGTACGGAGGTGGCTGGCACATGCACCTGGTAGAGACCAAGATCCAGGCCATGGTCTGCTTTGACGTCCACGGTAAATCGGCAACGGCAGCCATGAAAGAACGAGGTCTCCTCGGGCCTGAGGTCTCCCTGGCCCACTCTGTGTGGCTGGACGAGGCCGATCTCGACATGCTGGCAGAGACCAACAGCCGGGTTGTCCACAATCCGGCCAGCAATCTCCGCATAGGGAGCGGCTTCGCACCCGTCATCGAGATGTTGGAGAGGGGCGTGAAGGTGGCCCTGGGCACCGATGGCTCCGCCAGCAGCGACAATCAGATCATGTTCGACGCCCTGAAGCTGGCCGGTCTGATCCACAACTTGCGGAGCACTGACCATCACCGCTGGCCCTCGTCGCGGGACGTCTTCCGCATGGCCACCCTGAATGGCGCCGCTGCTCTGGGTATGGAGAACGAGTTGGGCGAGTTGAAGCCGGGAAAGCTTGCGGATATTACCCTGCTGGACACCAACACGCTACTCTTCACGCCTTTCAATGACGCCTTCCACCAGTTGGCATACACGGAAAACGGTAGTTCGGTGCGCACGGTGATCGTAGACGGCAAGATTGTGGTACAAGATGGCATGATCCTCACCGTCCAGGAGGAGAGCATCCGCAGTGAGGCCAACGAGGCTTGGGCCGATTCGTACAAAGAACTACCGCGCCTCAGGAAAGAGGCTGAGCCTCTGGTCCAGGAGTTCGAGAAATTCCAGCAGTACATGATAAACAGAGAGTTCTGTCTGAACAGATACTGAGAAGACGCGATGAACAAGAAGTCAATCGTGCACCTCTCCACGAGGCAGATCCTCCGTCCCTTCAGTGTGGAAGAGAGCCTCGCTTTCGAGTGTCCACAGGAGAACGTGGGGGCTTTCGGCGAGCCCATCGTGGCGCAAGTGCGACACTCCATGACCACGGGTTGTGAATCGCCCTTCGCCAACGGCCCGAACGTTATGCCGACTCTCGCCTGCACGATGGACAAACCACAGACACTGGGCGGGGAGCACCCCCGCGTGAACAGCCAGCAGCAAAGTGGGGGATTCGTGCCCATGAGTGGGGTGGAGATACCCACAGGCCTGGATGAGCATTCTGTTGCACAGTACGATCGCAAAGTGCTGAACAATGGCCCGACGTTGCATGTGCCAGTGTGCCTGCCAGGACGGAGCGAGTCAGGGGTAGGAGTTCGATGAAGATGAGCTACTCACTGTGGGGCCTGACAAACACTACAGTTGCAGCCTGGGCGTTGAGACACACCCTACGGAGTAGTAATCCCACGTACCTAGTCCTAGGTCCGACACTTATGGCACCCCGGGAGGAGCTGTGGCCGAAGTTGAGGTAAGCTTCACTGTGAATGGGGATCCTTTGACAGTCCAGGTAGCGTCAAATCTATCGCTGCTGGCTTTTCTGCGTGAGAAGTTGGGGCTCACAGGAGCCAGGAACGGCTGCTCGGAAGGAACCTGCGGCGCCTGCACGGTCCTTGTTGACGGACATCCCGAGCGATCATGCCGCTCGCAGATGAAGGACATGGACGGCAAGTCCATCACTACTATAGAGGCCCTGAGTGCAGACGGAAAACCGCACCCCCTGCAGGAAGCTTTCGCTCGGCACGGAGCGCCCCAGTGCGGATTCTGCACGCCAGCAATGATCCTCACTGCCAAGGCCCTGCTAGATGAGAATCCCAGCCCTACCAGAGAACAGATGAAGAGGGCCTTCAGTCCCGTCATGTGCAGGTGCGGGTCGTATCCAGCCATCTTCCGAGCCGTACAAGAAGCCTCCGAGGTGATGGCTGGTGTGGGAGTGTCCGGTCCGGCCTTGCCTGAAGGAGGTGTCGGTGTATCGGTCCAGAAAAGGGACGCGATGCCGAAGGCGCTGGGCACGCTGAAGTATGGTGATGATCTGACACTCGAAGGCATGCTTCATGGCAAGGTTGTCTGGAGCGCGCATCCCCATGCAGAGATATTGAACGTCGACACCACTGCTGCAGAAAAGATGCCAGGGGTGCGGGCGGTTCTCACAGCCAAGGACATTCGCGGCGACAACGTGTATGGACCGATAGTCCGTGATGCTCAGGTCATCGCTGCGAACAGGGTCCGGTTCATAGGAGAACCTGTGGTTGTGGTTTTCGCCGACACCAAGGAACAGGCCGAGACGGCCAGAGACATCTGCGAAGTATCCTATCTCCCTTTGGAGGGCGTGTTCGATCCCGAAGAGGCCTTGAAACCTGACGCGCCAAGAATCCATCCTGAAGGGAACATCCACCACCAGGTTCAAGTACGTAAGGGCGACGTAGACCTGGGTTTCGCTCAGGCTGATGCCATCGTGGAGGGCACGTACACCACGCCCTTTGTGGAACACGCGTATCTTGAGCCAGAGGTGGGCATGGCCGAACCGACTGCTGACGGCGGCGTCACAGTCATGATGGATACGCAGGATCCCTTCTCAGCACAACGCCAGATAGCGGATGCCTTGGCCATCGACTGCAGCAGAGTACGTGTAATGCAACTGCCGAGCGGGGGCTCTTTCGGGGCCAAGAGCGCCGTCACGCTGCAAATCCTGCTGGCTATGGGGGCCCTCTACACGGGCAGACCTGTCAAGATGGTTCTCGATCGTTCTGAGTCACTCAGGGTGCATATGAAAAAGCACGCCGTTACCATGCTCTACAAGACGGGCGCCATGAGGAACGGCAAACTGGTGGCCCTGGAAGCGAAGCTTCTACTTGATACGGGCGCTTATGCCTCCTATGGCCGGTCAGTCACCAATAAGGCTGCCATCTACTCTACTGGGCCGTACGACATCCCCCATGTCCGCGTGGATGCCACGGCAGTTCATACCAACAACATCCCATGCGGGGCAATGCGTGGTTTTGGCATAAACCAGGTGACCTTCGCCATGGAGTCCCAGGTGGACAAGCTCGCCGAGAAGCTGGGACTGGACCCCTTCACCATCAGACGTGTGAACGCTATGAGACCAGGTTCTTCCACCAGTACCGGGCAAATCCTTGGCCCCAGTGTAGGTTTGCTTGAAACCCTGGACGTTGTAGAGAACGGTGTAGCCGAGTTGCCTCCTGTGGAGGCCAATGGCCGCAAGATCGGCATCGGCGTGGCCTGTTGCTTCAAGAATGTGGGGCTTGGGCTGGGAGCAGAGGACGTTGGGCGAGCCACGGCGCACTTGTTGCCAAATGGAAAGGTTCTGATCAGAGTAGCCGCTTGCGAGATAGGTCAAGGATTCACAACCGTCATTGCCCAGATAGCTGCTGAAACCCTTGGCCTCTCTCTTGGGGCGGTGGAGATCTCGCATGGTGACACCAGAGACGCACTCGATACTGGCCCCGTCGTGGCTTCTCGGACTACATTCATGGCCGGCAATGCGGTCATTCGAGCTTGCCAAAGGCTCAAAGAGACGCTGCTCGACTACGTGTCCGAGGAGTATGAGGTACCCTACCAGAGCCTCTCGCTTGCTGACGGGCGTTTTGTGGACACGGACCACAGCACAGAACTCATCTCCTTAGCAGGCCTGGCACAGCTCGCCGAGCGGCGGAAACAGAGATTCGCTAGTGAGGCCCAGTACGCGGCCTCGACGAAGCCCTATACGGTTGGCGAAGC
>Ga0299912_10005698_pt1 | contig 10239 bp, 12 predicted proteins | sample RVTome_2_FD_207667 | JGI IMG/M metagenome (GOLD analysis project Ga0299912, IMG submission 207667) | Soil microbial communities from uranium-contaminated site in the Upper Colorado River Basin, Wyoming, United States - RVT95D214 (version 2) ... | reverse complement strand
CCTCCGGCACAAATTTCTGGCTGTGGCAGGATTCCTCACGTAACCGGGATTTTGGTTTTCGCGATCTCAGGACCTAACGTCGCGAATCCTGCACGAGCCACGGGGGCGCGGCTCGAGTGAACGTCGAATCCGGCCGAAGACGGGAGCGACATGAGAACGAGCAAGCGTCGGATCGTCATGGCGACCGCGGCCGCGGTCGTCGCCCTCACCGCAGGCACGCCCGCCCTCGCCGTCAACAACGGCGTCGTACACAACGGCACCCAGCACGACTACGGCGACATGGTCGACTACGACCTCACCTTTCCAGTGGCCGGCCCCAGTCACTACACCGACAGCTTCTGGGCGTCGCGGGCCAGCGGCATCCATCACGGCCAGGACATCATGTCCGACAAGATGACGCCGGTGGTCGCCGCCCACGACGGGGTGGTCACCTCCTACAACGGCTCGGGCAATCAAGCGTGGGTAGATGCCCACGGGGTGTGCTGCAGCCTGCACATCACCCATACCGACGGTTGGGAGACGGTGTACATCCACCTCAACAACGACACGCCCGGAACCGACGACGGCCAGGGGTGGGGCATCGCCCCCGGGATCGGCATCGGGTCCCACGTCAGGGCCGGCCAGGTGATCGGATACGTCGGTGACAGCGGCAACGCAGAATCCACCGCCCCGCATCTCCACTTCGAGCTGTTCGACCCGGAAGGGATCCCGGTCAACTCATACAACTCGCTCCGAACTGCCGAGGGCAACGCGCCCGCCGCGGTGTGCCAGGCTCCCGATGCCGGGACCCTCGATGCCCTCCTCAAGGAATCCGGCCTCCTCAAGCTCGGCTCGACGGGCGATGCGGTCAAGCAGCTGCAGCGCTTCTTGACCGCCCTCGGCTACGACACCGGCCCGGCGGACGGCGTTCTCGGCTCGCTGACGGTCGGCGCCATCCGCACCTTCCAGGAAGGCCGCGGGCTCAATCCTGACGGCGTGGTCGGCCCGGTGACCCGGTCCCACATCAAGACCCTTTCGGGAGTGATGCCGGCGATGCCGGTGCTCGATCCGCAGGGACGGATCATCCGCCCCGGATATCGCGGCGAGGACGTCAAGGACCTCCAGCAGCTGCTGGCGATCGCCGGATACGACGCCGGACCCCTCGACGGGGTCTACGGGCCGCGCACCCAGGCGGCGGTGGCGGCGTTCCAATCGGCGTACGGCAGCCTGACCGTCGACGGCAAGCTCGGCCCAAGCACCCGGGACGCACTGGCCGCCTACCTGGGCCTCGGCGACTACGAGGCGTGCTCGTAGGCCTCGTTTCCGCTCGGCAGCAATTCGCGATTCGACATTGGCGATTCGACAGACCCGTCAGGAATGGCGGACATTCGCGGATTCTTAACCGGTAACGGGCAAACGGGCAACCGGCCGCGGGTACCCTCCTGCCCCGATGCCCTCCGATCACTTCTCCCACGCGGTCGACGTGGCGGCGCCCTCCGCGGCGGTCTGGCAGGCCCTCCAGTCGGCCGAGACATGGAAGGGCATCGGGCCGATCGACCGGGTCTGGGACGCCGTCAACGATCCCGACGGCACCCTGGCCGGCTACCGATGGAGCGCCACCGCCGCCGGTAGGCAGTGGGAGGGCACCGCGCGGAGAACCGCCCTGGATCCCGGCCGCTCGCTCCGCCTCGACCTCGACTCGTCGGAGATCGTTGGGGCGATCGAGGTGTCGGTGGCCCCGGGTGGCTCCTCGCGGCTCACGGTCACTCTCGAGGCGTCGCCGAAGGGAGTGCTGGCGACGGTGTTCTGGGGTGTGGCCCGAGAGGCGCTTCGTCGCGGGCTCGATGACCACGTCGAGGAGTTCGCCCGGCGCTTCTCGCCGACCTAGGTCTCGAGGTCTCTCTCCGCCAAGGCCTGCGCCAGCCTTCGGGCGTCCTCGACGCTGCCCTCGGTGATCTCGGCTCGGTCGGTGAGCAGGGTCACCTCGTTGCGGAAGATCTGCAGGAACCCGCCGTGGATCGCCAGCGTCACCGTCGAGCCATCGGCCGCCCGGATCACCGACGAACCGGTGGCGAGCGCGGCCATGGTGGGCTCGTGGTCTGCGAGCACCCCCATCTCACCGTCGGTGGTGCGGGTGATGAGCGTGGTCACCTCACCCGACCAAACCACTGCCTCCGGGGAAACGACGTCGAGGTGGAAGGGCTTAGCCAAGAGCCGACCTCCGGTCGGCGGTCACCCGTCGCCCGTCGCCAGCAAGAACCGCCCCAGGCACGGCGGGAAACGGGCGTCGGGAGACGGGCGACGGGCTCATGCATCCGCCATCTGCTTGGCGGCGGCGAGCACGTCCTCGATGCCGCCCTGGTTGTAGAACGCCTGCTCGGGGATGTGGTCCACCTCGCCGTTCACGATCATCCGGAATGAGCGAATCGTGTCCTCGAGCGGAACCGTCTTTCCCGGGACCCCTGTGAACTGTTCCGCGACGTAGAACGGCTGGGAGAGGAACCGCTGGATCCGCCTCGCCCGAGCGACCACCAGCTTGTCGTCCTCGGACAACTCGTCGATGCCGAGGATGGCGATGATGTCCTGCAGGTCTTTGTACCGCTGCAGGATCTGCTGCACCTGCCGGGCCGTGTCGTAGTGCTCGACGCCGACGACGCGCGGGTCGAGGATTCGAGACGTCGAGTCGAGCGGGTCGACGGCCGGGTAGATGCCCAGCTCGGAGATCTTCCGGGAGAGAACCGTGGTGGCATCGAGGTGAGCGAAGGTTGTCGCCGGGGCGGGGTCGGTGAGGTCGTCGGCCGGGACGTAGATCGCCTGCAACGAGGTGATGGCATGGCCCTTCACCGAGGTGATCCGCTCCTGGAGAGCGCCCATCTCGTCGGCCAGGGTCGGCTGGTAGCCGACCGCCGACGGCATCCGCCCGAGCAGGGTCGACACCTCTGAGCCCGCCTGGGTGAAACGGAAGATGTTGTCGATGAACAACAGGACATCCTGGCCCATCTCGTCGCGGAAGTACTCGGCCATCGTGAGCGCCGACAGGCCCACACGGAGGCGCACGCCGGGCGGTTCGTCCATCTGGCCGAACACGAGCACCGCTTTGTCGATGACCCCGGAGTGCTTCATCTCGCCGAAGAGGTCGTTCCCCTCACGGGTCCGCTCCCCCACGCCGGCGAACACCGACACGCCGCCGTGCTCGGTGGCGACCCGATGGATCATCTCCTGGATCACGATCGTCTTGCCCACCCCGGCGCCACCGAACATGCCGATCTTGCCGCCCTGGACGTACGGCTCGAGGAGGTCGATCACCTTGATACCGGTGTGGAACATCTCGCGCTGCGATCCCACGTCGGCGAACGCCGGCGAGGGGCGGTGGATCGGCCAGCGGATGTCGAAGTGGAGGGTCGACGGGTCGACGTCGAGCGGCTCGCCGAGGACGTTGAAGATGTGGCCGAGCACCTGCGGTCCCACCGGGACGGAGATCGGGGCGTCGGTGTCGTGGGCGCGCGCGCCCCGGATCAGGCCGTCGGTCGGCTTCATGGCGATCGCGCGCACCCGGCCCTCGCCGATGTGCTGGGCGACCTCGGCCACGACCCGCTGGGTCTTGCCCTCGACGGTGACGTCGAATTCGATGGCGTCGTGGATCTCCGGCATGGCGTCGGGCGGGAACTCCACGTCGACCACCGGGCCGGCCACCCGGACGATCCGGCCGCTGCTCACTCTGTCGGTCACTGGGTCTCCTTCTAGCCTCTGGTGAGCGCCTCGGCGCCCCCGACGATCTCGGAAATCTCGGTGGTGATCTCGGCTTGCCGAGCCTGGTTGGCCTCGCGGCTGAGCAGCCTCACCAGTTCCTCGGCGTTCTCCGTGGCGGCCTTCATCGCCCGGCGGCGGGCGGCGTGCTCGGAGGCCGATGCGTCCAGCAGCATCCCGAAGGCCGTGGCCTCGACGTAGCGCGGGAGCAGCTTCCCCAGGATCTCGTCGGCCGACGGCTCGTACGCGTAGCCGATCGGCCCGGTCGGCTCGGCGCCCGCCACCGTCGGCGGAGGCTCGATCGGAAGGAGCAGCTGGGAGGTGGCCCGCTGGGTGAGCGCCGACACGTAACGGGTGGTGAAGACCTCGACCGAGTCGATGATTCCCTCGGCGTAGTCGTTCATGAGGACGTTGGCGACCGCTCTGGCGTCGCCGTACCCCGGTGCGTCGGTGATCCCGAGGAACGCCTTCTCGATCGGGTACCGCCGGTAGCGAAGGTAGGACTGCGCCTTCCTCCCCACCACGTACACCCGGGTGTCGGTGCCGGCCCCCTTGAGCTCGATGAGCCGCGTCTCGGCGAGCCGTAGCACGTTCGAGTTGTAGGCGCCGGCCAGCCCCCGGTCGGAGGTGACGACGAGCACCCCGGCGTTGCGCACCGGCCGGGCCTCGAGCAGCGGGTGGGACACCCCTCCCGATGCGGCGGCGACGTTGCGGATCACCTCGGTCATCTTGCGGGTGTACGGCTGGGAGGCGACGACCCGCTGTTGTGCCTTGACGATCCGGGACGCGGCGATCAGCTCGAACGATCGGGTGATCTTCATCGTCGACTGGACGCTGCGGATGCGTCGTTGGAGCAGGCGGAGTTCGGCGCTGGCCACGTGTCAGCTCCCGAGGAATCTCTCGACGTACTCGTCGATCGCCGCGCCCAGCGCCTCTCGATCGGGCAGGGTGCCGGAGGAGATCGTCTCGACGAGGTCCGGGTGCCTGGTGCGCACGTAGTCGACCATGCCCTTCTCGAACTCGGCGATGCGTTCGACCGGGATCCGGTCCATGTGGCCGTTGCTGACGGCGTAGATCGACAGCACCTGATCGGCGATCACGAAGGGCTGGTACTGGGGCTGCTTGAGCACCTCGACCACCCGGCGGCCCCGCGCCAACTGCGCCTGGGAGGCGGCGTCCAGCTCCGAGCCGAACTCGGCAAACGCCTCCAGTTCGCGGAACTGCGCCAGGTTGAGCCGCAGGGTCCCGGCGACGCTGCGCATCGCCTTGATCTGAGCGTTACCGCCGACACGAGACACCGAGATGCCGGCGTTGATCGCCGGGCGGACGCCGGAGTAGAACAGGTCGGTCTCCAGGTAGATCTGGCCGTCGGTGATGGAGATCACGTTGGTGGGGATGTAGGCCGCCACGTCGTTGGCCTTGGTCTCCACGATCGGCAGCCCGGTGAGCGATCCCCCGCCCAACTCGTCGGAGAGCTTGGCACACCGCTCCAGCAGGCGGCTGTGCAGGTAGAACACGTCGCCGGGGTACGCCTCCCGGCCAGGCGGACGGCGGAGCAGCAGGGAGATCTCCCGGTAGGCCACGGCCTGCTTGGAGAGGTCGTCGAAGATCACCAGGGCGTGCTGGCCGTTGTACATGTAGTGCTGGCCGATCGCCGATCCGGAGTACGGGGCGTACATCTGCAGCGCCGGCGCCGACGACGCCGAGGCGTGGACCACCACCGTGTACTCCATGGCGTCGTGCTGTTCGAGCACCTCCACCACCTCCGCCACCGTCGAGGCCTTCTGGCCGATGGCGACGTAAATGCACTTCACCCCGGTGCCCCTCTGGTTGATGATCGTGTCGACCACCACCGCGGTCTTGCCGGTGCCCCGGTCGCCGATGATCAGCTGGCGCTGGCCGCGCCCGATCGGGGTCATGGCGTCGATCGCCTTGATCCCCGTCTGCAGAGGCTCCTTCACCGGCTGGCGCTGCACCACCGACGGGGCCTGCACCTCGAGCAGACGGCGCTCGGTGGTGTGGATCGGGCCCTTGCCGTCGAGCGGGGTGCCCAGAGGATCGATCACCCGGCCGAGGAGGGCGTCGCCAACCGGCACCGAGAGCACCCGTCCGGTCTGGCGAACGGGGTCGCCCTCCTGGACGTGAGAGGCCTCGCCCATGATCACCGCGCCGATCGAATCCTCGTCGAGGTTGAGGGCGACCCCGAGCAGTCCCCCGGGGAACTCGAGCAGCTCGCTCGACATGGTGTTGGGGAGCCCGGCGACGCGGGCGACGCCGTCACCGATCGTCGTGACGTACCCGACGGTCGCCGCCTCGAGCGACGGCTCCCACCCCTCGAGGTTGCGGCGCAGCGCCTCGGTGATCTCCTGGGGATTGATGGTCAGTTCGGCCATGGATGTCTCCTCAGCGCCCGATCAGGGTCTCTCGAAGTTCTTGCAGGCGATGGCTCACCGAGCCGTCGATGACGAGGTCCCCCACCCGGGCGACCACCCCGCCGAGCACCGTGGGGTCGACGACGACCTTCACCTCGATGTCCTTGCCGGTGGCCCTGCTCAGCGATGCCGCCAGGCGGGCGATGGTCTCCTCGTCCAGGTCGACGGCGGTGCGGACCTCGGCGAGCACCCGATTCTGCGCAATGGCGGCGCGCTCGGCGAGGCGGTCGGCGATGGCCGGCAACTCGGCGGCGTGGCCGATGGAGACGACGAAGTTGACCAGGCTCACCGCTAGTGGTGAGGACTTGCCACCGAGCAGGTCGTCCACGATCGCCTTCTTGCGTTCGTGCGGAAGCCGGGGATCGGTGAGGGCGTCGCGCAGCTCGTTGGACGACTCGAAGGCGCGGGCAATCCGGAACAGCTCGTCGCCGATGCGATCGAGCTCGCCCTCCGCTTTGGCGATCTCGAGGATCGCCGCCGCGTAGCCGTCGATGCGGTCGTCGGTGCCGCTCATGCCTTGAGAGTCCCCAATTCGGCGATGTACCGGTCCACGAGCGCCTTCTGTGCCTTGGTGTCGACGGAGCCGGCGACGACCTTCTGGGCCAGGTCGAGCGACAGCGACGCCACCTCGTCGCGGATCGCGGAGGCGGCGCGTTCCCGTTCGGCGGCGACCTCCTCGCGGGCACGCCGGGCGATGGTCTCCGCCTCGCTGTGCGCCTTGCCGACGATGTCGGTGCGCAGGCTCTCCCCGGTCTTGCGGGCGTCTTCCACGATCTGGTTGGCTTCGTCGCGCGCCCTGGCGAGCTGCGCCTTGTAGTCGGCAAGCAGGCTCTCCGCCTCCCGCTTGGCCTGGTCGGCGGCGGTCAGCTGCCCGGTGATCGCCTTCTGGCGGGCTTCCAGGGTGCGATTCACCATGGGGAGGACCCACTTCCAGACGAACACAAAGATGATGGCAAAGGCGATGAACCCGGCGATCAACTCCGACGGCGGCGGGATCAGCAGGCGCGCCCCGCTCGCCTCGGTCGTGGTCGTCGTCTCCTCCACCTGTCCGAGCAGGAGGATCGGTGCGAATACGTGCATCACGATCGCAGCCTCCTCAGGCGATGAAGAACAGGACGAAGCCGATCAGGGCCAGCGCCTCGGTGAAGGCGATTCCCAGGAACATCGTCGTGCGGGCGACGCCGGCCGCCTCGGGCTGGCGAGCCATCGCCTGGATGGCGTTGCCGACGACGATGCCGATCCCGATGCCGGGGCCGATCGCCGCCAGCCCGTAGCCGATGAGAGCGATCGCTCCCTTGATCTCAACCATGTCTCTCTCTTTCCTCCTCAGTGCTCCGGATGCACCGACGTCTGGATGTACACCGCCGACAGCAGCGTGAAGATGTAGGCCTGCAGCACGGCCACGACGAACTCGAACAGGAAGATGCCCAGGCCGAACAAGAACCACGGGAGCCCAATCACCGGCCGGAAGTGATGCAGCCATGCGTACGCCAGGAAGGTGATCACCCCGAAGACGCCGGCCCAGAGCTTTCGATGCTTCATGGCACTGCCGACGGCCGCCGCCAAGCTGGTCACACCGATCGCCACGGCGATCAGCACCATGGTGGTGCTCGGCTCCCCACCGGTGTAGGTGAGGAACACGTATCCGCTCACCAGCAGGAGGGTGAGCATCAGGTGCCCGGCCACCAGGTTGGCGAACAACCGGACCGCCAGGGTGATCGGGCGCAGCACGAACGTCGAGAAGAACTCGATCAGCCCGACGAACCACCGCAGCGCAACCGGCACGCTCTTCGGCCAGATCACGCTCAACAGATACGAGAAACCGTTCTTGGCGAACCCGACCACCACGAAGATCAGGTAGGTGAACACCGACAGCATGAGCGGGATCGCCATGCGGGAGGTGATCGGGAAGTTGACGCCCGGGGTGAGCTCGAAGAGGTTGCCCACGAGGATGAAGAGGAAGATCGTGAGCAGGTAGGGGACGTACTTGGTGCCCTCGGGGCCGATGGTCCCCTTGGCCACGTCGTCGCGGACGAACGCGACCACCGACTCCATCATCACCCCGAACTTGCCCGGCACCACCTTCGGCGTGCGGAAGGCGACGTAGAGGGCGCCGACCACGATCAGCGTCGCCAGGAAGATCAGGAACACGGTACGGGTGAAGTCGAACGGGCCGATCGAAAAGAGCGCTTCCTTGTGCTCGAACAACTCGACGACGTTGCCCGGCCGGCAGATGATCTCCTTGGCGGCATCGCAGGCCTCGGCGGCCAGGATCACGACGTCCACTCCAGCTCCCTTTCTCGTCCCCGGGCGACCGCAGCCGCCTCCAGCGTCAACAGCACCAGGTAGCTGACGACGGCGGCAACGCCGAACGCGATTCGATCGATGTCGAACAGCCGCGCCACCACCAGCATCACGACCGTGATCAGCACGAGGCGGAGCAAGAAGCCCACCAGCGCGGCGGCATGATAGAGGGTCAGGGAGATGCGCGCCGCCGCCGACAGTACGAGGCCGGAGACGAGGAAGTTGGCCACTACGACTGTCACGCCGACGGCGGCGGCGACGGCACCGTCGACGCCCCGCAGAGCCCATGCGCCGGCAACGACGAGCGGGCCGACGACGACGGCGCGGCGCACGAGGTGACGGGCCAGGGTCGCCTCGACGTCAGCGGTCATCGTCTCGGGTCGCAATCGTCCACATCCTCCAGAACCCGATCACCGACCCGGAGATGATCCCGATCACCACCAGCAGCGGGTAGGTGCCGGCCAGCTTGTCGGCGATGGCGCCGAGCAAGAGCCCCGACATGATCGACCCGATGAAGGCGGTCGAGTCGACGGAGGCGGCCGTGTGCTCGGCCACCCGGCGGTGGACGGAGTCGCTCACCGTGCGGACCCCCTCGAGGCGCGTTTGTGATTTCCTTCACAATAGGTCCGGGCGGAGAAGACGAGACAAGCAGCCATCACACGTGCCCCGGGAAGTCGGGCGGATAGGCGGGGTATGCCGCCGTCAGCTCGCCGATCCGGGTGCGCACCCGGCCGAGGGTGCCCTCGTCGCCCCTCCCCTTGAGGGCGGTGGCGAGGAGCCGCCCCACCTCGGCGACCTCCGCCTCCTTCATCCCGCAGGTGGTGGCGGCGGGGAGCCCGATCCGCAGGCCCGACGCCCGGTACGGCGGGCGCGGGTCGAACGGGATGGTGTTGAAGTTGCAGGTGATCCCAACCCGGTACAGCAGGCGGGCGGCGTCCTTGCCGGTGAGGTCCTCGTCCACCGAGCGGAGGTCGACGAGGAACAGGTGGTTGTCCGTCCCCCCCGACACCACCCTGACCCCCTCGCCGGCGACCGCGGCGGCCATCGCCTTGGCGTTGGCGACGATCTGGCGGGCGTACTCCCGGTAGGCGGGAGTGGCGGCCTCGCCGAAGCACACCGCCTTCGCCGCGATGTGGTTGTTGAGCGGGCCACCTTGGGCGTTGGGGAACACCCCCTTGTCGATGGCCGCGGCGTGCTCGGCGGTGCTGAGGATCATCCCGCCGCGCGGCCCGCGCAGCGCCTTGTGCGTGGTGGCGGTGACCACCTGGGCGTGCGGAACCGGATTGGGATGGGCGCCGCCGGCGATCAGCCCGATGATGTGAGCCGCATCCACCATGAGGATGGCCCCCACCTCGTCGGCGACGGCGCGGAACCCGGCCCAGTCGAGGATGCGCGAGTACGCCGAGTACCCGGCCACGATCATCTTCGGCTGCTCGCGGCGGGCCACCTCCGCCAACTGGTCCATGTCGACCACCTCGGTCTCGGGGTCGACCCCGTAGGCGACGAAGTCGTAGAGGATCCCGGAGAAGTTCACCGGCGAGCCGTGGGTGAGATGGCCGCCCTGGTCGAGGCGCATCCCCAAGATCTTGTCGCCCGGCTTGAGCAGCCCGTAGTACACGCCCATGTTCGCCTGGGCGCCGCTGTGGGCCTGGACGTTGGCGTGCTCGGCGCCGAAGAGCGCCTTGGCCCGCTCGATCGCCAGCGTCTCGATCTCGTCGACGATCTCGCAGCCCTCGTAGTAACGCTTGCCCGGGTATCCCTCGGAGTACTTGTTGGT
>Ga0299912_10005696_pt1 | contig 10241 bp, 7 predicted proteins | sample RVTome_2_FD_207667 | JGI IMG/M metagenome (GOLD analysis project Ga0299912, IMG submission 207667) | Soil microbial communities from uranium-contaminated site in the Upper Colorado River Basin, Wyoming, United States - RVT95D214 (version 2) ... | reverse complement strand
TGGATTCGATGCCGTCGGCGACCAGGGCATAGGAGTGGCCGAGGATGCCGGTGGCGATCTTGACCAGCGCCAAGAGGGTGTTGACGGCGATGGCCACTTTCGAGAGCAGGAGCCCCGTGGCGAGGGAAGTCATGCGGCGCGCGCCTCCCGCCGGGCGCAGAGGGCGGCGCGCGGGCGCCGCCCTCCCACCGGCAAGACTAGGACGCCCGGCCCGTCTGGATGCGCATCGCGTAGAAGGAGCGCCAGACGAAGACCAGGGCCACGAGGAAGAATACCGCGCCGAGCACGTGCGTCAGCAAGGCGTTCTCCACAGCCATCGACACGGCCAGCTCCACGGCCAGCAGGCCGAAGAGGGTCGTGAATTTGATCACCGGGTTCATGGCCACCGACGAGGTGTCCTTGAAGGGGTCGCCCACGGTGTCGCCGATGACGGTGGCCGCGTGCAGGGGCGTGCCCTTCTCCTTGAGGTCGGTCTCGACGATCTTCTTCGCGTTGTCCCAGGCGCCGCCCGCGTTGGCCATGAAGATGGCCTGGTAGAGCCCGAAGAGCGCGATCGAGATCAGGTAGCCGATGAAGTAGAAGGGATCGAAGAAGCCGAAGGCCAGCGTCATGAAGAACACGGCCAGGAAGATGTTGAACATGCCCTTCTGGGCGTACTGCGTGCAGATCTCGACGACCTTCTTGCTGTCGGCCACCGAGGCCGCCGCCGCCGTGTCCAGCTTGATGTGCGCCTTGATGTACTCCACGGCGCGGTAGGCGCCCGTGGTGACCGCCTGCGTCGAGGCACCCGTGAACCAGTAGATCACGGCGCCGCCGGCCACGAGGCCGAGCAGGAAGGGCGCGTTGAGCATGGACAGCTTGTCCAGGTTCGTTTCCAGGCCGTTGGTGAGCACCATGATGATCGAGAAGATCATCGTGGTGGCGCCCACCACGGCGGTGCCGATCAGCACCGGCTTGGCCGTGGCCTTGAAGGTGTTGCCGGCGCCGTCGTTCTCCTCGAGCATGGCCTTGGCATTGTCGAAGTTGGGTTTGAAGCCAAAGTCCTTCTCGATCTCGGCGCTCACGTTCGGGATCTGCTCGATCGTGGACAGCTCGTAGACCGACTGCGCGTTGTCCGTGACCGGGCCGTAGGAATCCACCGCGATGGTGACCGGCCCCATGCCCAGGAAGCCGAAGGCCACCAGGCCGAAGGCGAAGACGGCCGGCGCCAGCATCAGGCTGCCCAGGCCGGTGGTCGAGACCGCGAAGGCGATGGCCATCAGGCCCAGGATGGCGCCACCCAGCCAGAAGGCGCTGAAGTTGCCGGCTACGAACCCGGAGAGGATGCCCAGCGACGCGCCGCCCTCGCGCGCCGAAGTGACCACTTCCTTCACGTGCCGCGAGCCCGTGGACGTGAAGACCTTGACCAGCTCGGGAATCACCGCGCCGGCCAGGGTGCCGCAGGTGATCACCGTGGCCAGCTTCCACCAGAGACTGCCGTCGCCGATGTCCGCGATGAGCAGCTTGGACACCAGGTAGGTGAGGGCGATGGACACCAGCGAGGTCAGCCAGACGAGCTGGGTGAGCGGGTGCTCGAAGTTCATCTTGTCGGCGCGGGCGTGCTTGGCGTGGACGAGGGCGTTGTTGATCAGGTAGGAGCCGCCCGAGGCGATCACCATCATCACGCGCATGGCGAAGATCCACACCAGGAGCTGCACCTGGACCAGCGGATCGTGCACGGCGAGCAGGATGAAAGTGATCAGCGCCACGCCCGTGACGCCGTAGGTCTCGAAGCCGTCGGCCGTGGGGCCCACCGAGTCGCCGGCGTTGTCGCCCGTGCAGTCGGCGATGACGCCCGGATTGCGCGCGTCGTCTTCCTTGATGTTGAAGACGATCTTCATCAGGTCGGAGCCGATGTCGGCAATCTTCGTGAAGATGCCGCCGGCGATGCGCAGCACGGCGGCGCCCAGGGACTCGCCGATGGCGAAGCCGATGAAGCAGGGCCCGGCGTAGTCACGCGGCACCCAGAGCAGGATGAAGAGCATGATGAACAGCTCGACGCTGATCAGCGCCATGCCGATGCTCATGCCCGACCGCAGCGGAATCGCGTGCAGGGGGAAGGGCTTGCCCTTCAGGCTGGCAAAGGCCGTGCGCGCATTGGCCAGCGTGTTGATGCGGATGCCGAACCAGGCCACGCCGTAGCTGCCGCCGATGCCGATCAGGCTGAAGAGCAGGATCACGAGCAACTTGACGATCGAGAAGTGCTGGAGCAGGCCGTAGTAGAGCGTGATGATGGCGCCGATGAAGAGCCACAGGATCAGCAGGAAGCGCCCCTGCGTGAGCAGGTAGGTCTTGCAGGTCTCGTAGATCAGGTCGCCGATCTCCCGCATCGAGCGGTGCACGGGCATGTGCTTGATCTGCTGGTAGATGACCAGGCCGAACACCAGCCCGAGCAGCGAGATCAGGATGCCGAAGGTGAGCAGGGTGCTCCCGGAAACCCCCAGGAACTCCGCCTGCCCCAGATCGGGTAGCACAAGCGAGGCTTCACCGCCGTGGTGGACGGGCCGCCCGGCGTCGTCGGCGGCGACAGGCGTCACCGCCTGTGCGGGGAGCGCCAGGACGAGGCCTCCGATCAGGAGCGGGAGCAGGACGGCCAACGCCGCGAGGCAACGGACACCCCTACGGCCGAGCCTGCGCGAGCAGGAAAGCAGGACTTCGGTCATCACGACCCTCCAGCGATAGACGGACACTGTGCTTGAGAGCGAAGCGAATGCCAGGGCGCAAGGTCCCCACGCCCGGCGCCGCCGCCGGGACGGAGCCCGAGATTCTATAGCAGAAGCGACCCGGGATGTCGATACGAGATCCGCGGCCGGGGTGCCGGCACCGGCGGCCGCTGCGCGCGCCGCGCAGGCCCCAGGGCGAAAGGTCCGGGCGCGGTTGACCCGCCTGCCGCGATGCTCTACCTTCCCGCGGTCGTCAGCGGCAGGGATGATGAGGAGGAGGCCGCCATGCCCGTACACGAGGCGCCTGCCCTGGGCGAGCTGCTGCCGCTCTGGAGCGTGCTGCCCTTCGTGGGCATCCTGCTCTCGATCGCGCTCTTTCCCCTGCTCGCGCCGCACTTTTGGCACCGCCACTTCCCGAAGGTCTCCGCGGCCTGGGCCATCATCCTGGCCGTGCCCTTCCTGATCGCCTACCGGGGCGAGGCCCTGCAGTCGCTCATCCACATTGCGCTGATCGACTACATCCCTTTCATCATCCTGCTCTGGGCCCTGTTCACGATCGCGGGCGGCATTTACGTGGGCGGCGCCCTGCGCGGCTCCCCGGCCGTGAACACCCTGCTGCTGCTGATCGGCACCCTGCTCGCCTCGTGGATCGGCACCACCGGCGCCTCGATGGTGATGATCCGGCCCGTGCTGCGCGCCAACGCCTGGCGCCGGCGCCAGGTGCACGTGGTGGCCTTCTTCATCTTCCTGATCGGCAACATCGGCGGCTCGCTGACGCCGCTCGGGGATCCGCCGCTCTTCCTGGGCTTTCTGCACGGCGTGCCCTTCTTCTGGGTGACCAAGGGCTTGCTCGCGATCAGTGGCTTCGCCGCCGCCATCCTGCTGGTGGTCTTCTACGTCATCGATCGCCTGCACTACGCCCGGGAGACCGAGCGCCCCGCGGCCACCCCCGGCGAGCGCGGCCTGCACATCGAAGGCGCGCACAACCTGCTCTTCCTGCTCGGCGTGATGGGCGGCGTGATCTTCTCCGGCTACGTGAAGATGCGCCACCTGCCCATCTACGGCCACGTCGGCGTGGACCTGCAGAACTGGGTGCGCGACGCTGTCCTGATTGGCATGGGCCTGCTCTCGCTGGCCACCACGCGCAAGGCGATCCGCGCCCAGAACGGTTTCACCTGGGGGCCCATCGCAGAGGTGGCCTACCTCTTCGCTGGGATCTTCGTGACGATCATTCCGGCCCTCGCCATCCTGCAAGCCGGCGAGCACGGGGCCCTGGCCGGGCTGATCCGGGCCGTGCGCGAGCCGGTGCACTATTTCTGGGTCGCGGGCGGGCTGTCCAGCTTCCTGGACAACGCGCCCACCTACCTGACCTTCTACAACACGGCCCTGGGCAGCCTCGGCCTACCCGAAGACGCTGTGCCGGGTTTGCTAGGCTATTCCGGCGAGGCCCTGCGCAACGAGACCTTCATCGGCTACCTGACGGCGATCTCGGCCGGCTCGGTGTTCATGGGCGCCAACAGCTACATCGGCAACGCGCCCAACTTCATGATCAAGTCGATCGCCGAGGAGGCCGGCGTGCCGATGCCCAGCTTCTTCGGCTACATCCTGCGCTACGCGATTCCCTTCCTGATCCCGGTCTTCGTGCTCGTCACGCTGGTGTTCTTCCGCTGAGGAGGTCATCGCCATGGCCAAGAGCGATCGTGAGTCAACGCCAGGCACCTACTGCGAGTTGGTGCTCGCCGGCGATGACGAGGTGGCCCGCGGCCTCGTCGTCGGCCTCCAGATCGGCGCCTGCGCGGAGGATCCCGCGCTGATCGGCATGGAGGAGGAGCTGGCGGAGGGTTCTCTCAGCGTCCACCTGCGCGAGCTGATCGGCGGCAAGGGCCGGCTGACGCACTTCGTCGTCAGCGCGGGCCTGGCCGCACGCGTCCAGTCCGCAGCGCCCCGCCTGGAGGCCCAAGCGCGCCTGCGCGTCGTCGCCGTGAAGCCGATCGCGAGCGCCGGCTTCGACCTCGCCTTCCACGCCTTCACCCGCGCCCAGGCCGAGGCGATCGAAGCCCTGCTGGCCGCGCTGCCGGCGGCGGCTCGGCTCGAGGGCTACGCGGAGAATGAGAAGGTGGACGCGGACGCGGCCGGCCTGGAGGCTTACTCGCCGGCACATGAGTACGAGCTGAAGGGTAAGGGCCGCGTGGTGGGCCGCGTCGACGCGGTCGTCGCGGCGCGACGGGCCATGGCCGCGCAGCCGCTCTTGCAGCTCGCGCGCATCGAGCTGGTGCTCGCCTGAGGTGGACGGTCAGGGGCGGCACGGCCGGCCCAGCGCCGCCCGCCGCCTCAGTACTCCGCCGGCATCCGCCCCACCTGCTCCGCGGTGAACACCGGCCCGTCCTTGCAGACGTAGATCTCCCCGATGTTGCAGCGCCCGCACTTGCCTAGGCCGCACTTCATGCGGTTCTCCATCGTCGTGTAGACGTTGCTCCGCGCAAAACCCAGCTTGTCGAGCACGGGGAAGGTGAACTTGAGCATGATCGGCGGTCCGCAGACGATGGCGATCGTGTTCTCGCTCGCCGGCGCGGCCTTCTCCAGCACCGTCGGCACAAAGCCGATGTCGCCTTTCCAGTCTGGCGTCTCGCCGCCGGGGTCCACCGTTTGGAGCAGGCGGACGTCCGGACGCGCGTCCCACTCGGCCAGCTCCTGCTTATAGACCAGATCCCCCACCGTGCGCGCGCCGTAGACGATGGTGACGTCGCGGTAGTCCTCGCGCAGGTCCAGGCAGTTCCAGATCAGGCAGCGCATGGGCGGCAGCGCGATGCCGCCGGCGATGAAGAGCAGGTTCTTGCCGCGCCAGTCGGCGATGGGGAAGGTGTTGCCGTAGGGCCCGCGGAAACCGCAGGTGTCGCCCTCTTCGAGATCGCGCAGGGCCTTGGTCACGCGCCCCGCCTTGCGGAACGTGCACTCGATGTGCCCGTTGCGCGTGGGCGGATTGGCGATGCAGAAGGTGCACTCGCCGGCCCCGAACACCGAATACTCGCCGAACTGCCCCGCCCGGAAGGAGAAGGCCTCGGCGGCCGCCGGGTCCTGGAAGCGCAGGTGCAGCGTGCGCACGTCGTGCGTCTCGTCCAGCACGCGCTCGACCGTCATCAGGTAGGGCAGGTAGATGTTCTCGCTCGCCATGTCTCGCTCCTAATCGCGGCGGGCGCCGCCGACGGACTCGGCGCCGCCGGCCAGCGCCTGCAGGGGCTCGCGGATCCCGATGCCCACCGGGCAGGCCCGCTCGCAGCGCCCGCAGCCCACGCAGGCGGCGGCGCCGAAGCGATCGGGGTAGTAGAGGAACTTGTGCCGCAGCCGCTGCCGCCAGCGCGCATCCTGACCGGGCCGCGGGTTGTGGCCCGAGGTGTGCCGGGTGAAGAGCGCGAACTGGCAGGAGTCCCAGTTCTTCAGGCGGGCGCCGCCGGCCAGGCTGCCCTCGTCGACGATGTCGAAGCAGTGGCAGACGGGACAGAGGTAGGTGCAGGTGCCGCAGCCCAGGCAAGCGCGGAACTGCTCCTGCCAGAGCGGGTGCTCGAAGTTGTCGGCCAGGAACTCGCGCGCCCGCGCCTGATCGAAGCGGACCGGCGGCGCCGCCACGCGCTCGGGGCCGGGCTCGCCCGCCGTGAAGAGGTCCGCCCACTCGGCGAGCAGCGCCTCGCCCTTGGCGGTCACGGCCGCGACCCGGTACGTCCCACCCGCGGCCAGCGGCACGAGCAGGACGTCGCTGCCCGCCGCTGAACGCGGGTCGAGCCCAACCGAGCTGCAGAAGCAGGCCTCGTCGCAGCGGTCGCAGACCACGGTGACCACCGTGCTCGCCTCGCGGCGCTTGAAGTAGAAGCTGTCGCGGTAGTCCCAGCCGAAGAGGCGATCCAGGCGCTCCAGGCTGGCCGCGTCGCAGGCGCGGCTGCCGACGATGAGCGTGCGCGGGAAGTCCGCCGGCTCGCGGAGCGCCACCCCGCCGCGGCCGAGCGTGTAGTGGAAGAGGAGCTCGCAGCGCGGAAAGAAGAACTCCTTGATCGAGTTGCGCGCCATGAGCACGCCGAGGTTGAGCTGCTCGGCGGCGGCCAGGGGTGCGAGCAATGTCAGCTCGCCGTCGCGCCGCGGCCCCACCACCCGGTACTGCTGGCTGAGCGCGCGGCCGACCAGGGCCGTCAGGTTCGCGCTCGTGAGCAAGGTCGCCATGCTGCCGCTCTCCTTCGCCGCCGGTTCAGCGGATGAACGCTTCCTGGTCGCTGGATCGATAGCTCGCCATCGCAGGCGGTGCCGTGTGGTCGTAGCCCGCCTCGTAGGCGAAGTTGTCGCGCACTTCCCGGGCCAGCTTCCGATTGAGGAGGCCGAGGGGGATGTCCATCGGGCAGGCCTCGGCGCAGGCGTCGCAGAGCACGCAGCGGCCGGCCAGGTGGAAGGCGCGGTAGAAGTGGAAGAGCGTGTTGCCCAGGGGGTGCGGACTGGACGGCACCCATTGCGGCTGGTTCTTTTCGACGATGCACTGCTCGCAGTAGCACAACGGACAGGCCTGCCGGCACGCGTAGCAGCGGATGCAGCGGGCGAATTCGGCCTCCCAGAAGGCCCAGCGCTCGTCGGCGCTCTGCGCCTCCAGCGCGGCGACGCGGGCAAGGGCGGCTTCAGTCAGTTCCTGCCCGCGCAGGCGGCCGGCCACTTCGGCCTCCAGCTCGGCGAGCGTCGCGCCCGCGAGGAGCGCGCAGGCGGTCCCCGCCGTGCCGGGCGCCTCGCAGCAGACGCCGATCAGCACGAGGCCGTCGGCGGCGAGCTGGTTCTCCTGGACGAGCACCGCCACGGCCTTGATCGTCGGGGGCGTGGCCACCAAGGCTGGCCGCCCGAGCGCCTGTACGTCCTTGCGCGTCAGGTAGCGGGCCAGGTTGTCCACGCAGGCCGGCGTGAAGACGAGCCGCGCCGTCTCGGCCGGCTGCGTCACGAAGAGCGGCACGGGGCGCCCGTCCCCCGCGCGCTCGCCGTAGCCGATGACGACGGCCGCCTGGCCCGTCTCGAGTAGCTCCCTGGCGCGCTGCCGCAGTTGGTCGATCATCTCCTCACTCCTCGCTGCCGGTGCACGAGCGCGTGATCGCGTGGAAGGCGCTGAAGGGACCCAGCGCCCGCACGTCCTCGGTGACCCTACCCACCAGCTCGGACCACTTGCGGCCCTCGGCCGCCGACACCCAGGAGAACTGCACGCGGCGGGAGTCGATGCCCGCGAAGTCGAGCAGCTGGCGAAAGATGGTCCAGCGCCGGCGCGCGTAGTAGTTCCCGCTGGTGTAGTGACAGTCGCCGGGATGGCAGCCCGAGACGAGCACGCCGTCGGCGCCCTCTTGGAAGGCCTTGAGGATGAAGCCCGGGGCGATGCGCCCGGTGCAGGTCAGCTTGATCACGCGGATGTTCGCCGGGTACTTGAGCCGGCTGGTGCCGGCCAGGTCCGCACCCGCGTAGGTGCACCAGTTGCAGACGAAGGCGGTGATCCGCGGCTCGAAGACTGCGTCCGGCGCCGGCGCGCCGGCTGCCTGGTCTAAGACTGCCATGCGTGCAACGCTCCAATCTCGGCGTAGAGCTGCTCGTCCGTGAAGCCGTCGAGGTCGATCGTGTGCGAGCGGCAGGTGGCCACGCAGGCGCCGCAGCCCTGGCAGAGCCCCGTGTTGATCCGCGCCACGCGGCGCAGGACCTCGCCCGCCTTGTTGGTGATCGCGAAGCGCTCGATGGCGTGATAGGCGCAGACGGGCTCGCAGGTGTAGCAGCCGATGCAGTTGGCCTGGTTCACCCGGGCGACGATGGGCTCGCGCTCCAACTCGGCGGCCGAGAAGAGCGCCAGCACCTTAGCGGCAGCGCCGCTCGCCTGGCTGACGGCTTCCGGGATGTCCTTGGGCGCCTGGCAGGCCCCGGCCAGGAAGATGCCCGCCGTGTTGGTCTCCACCGGGCGCAGCTTGGGGTGCGCCTCGGAGAGGAAGCCGTACTCGTCGTAGCTGATGCTGAGCTTCTGGGCCAGCTTCTCGATCTGGCGCTGCGGGCGCAGGGCCGTGGCGAGGACGACCATGTCGGCCTCGATCTCCACCCGGCCCTCGCCGCCGCCACCCAGCAGGGTGTCGGCGCCCACCACCACGAGCTTGTCGCCCTTGGCGTAGATCCGCGAGACGCGGCCGCGAATGTAGGTGGCCCCGTCCTCCTCGATGGCCCGGCGCACGAACTCGTCGTAGTTCTTGCCGCCTGCCCGCACGTCCATGTAGAAGACGTAGGCCTTGCCGCCGTGCACCTTGTGCCGGTAGAGCATGGCGTGCTTGGCGATGTACATGCAGCAGATCTTGCTGCAGTAGCTGATGCCCTTGGCGTTGTCGCGCGAGCCGATGCAGGCCAGGAAGACCACCGTCTCGGGCGCCTTGCCGTCGGAGGGACGCTTGATCTCGCCGCTCGTGGGGCCGGAGGCGCTGGCCAGGCGCTCGAACTGCAGGCCGTCGATGATGTCCGGGTGTTTGCCGTAGCCGTACTCGCCGTAGCCCGCGATGCCGTATTCCCGCTCGCCCGTCTGCCAGTCGTAGAGCCGGTAGCCGGTGGCCACCACGATGGCGCCGATCGACTCCTCGACGAAGCTGTCCTCCTGCTCGTAGTCCACGGCCCCGGTCGGGCACAGCTTCTGGCAGACGCCGCACTTGCCCTTCTGGTAGTGCGTGCAGTGCTCGCGGTCGATGACAGGCTTGTTCGGCACGGCCTGCGCGAAGGGCGTGTAGATGGCCGTCCGCCGGCCCAGCCCCGTGTCGAACTCGCTGGGGATCTTCTTCTGAGGGCACTTCTGGGCGCAGAGGCCGCAGCCCGTGCACTTGGCCAGGTCGATCGAGCGGGCCTTGAGGCGGATCTTCACGGTGAAGTTGCCGATGAAGCCCGCGACTGATTCCACCTCGGCGTAGGTGTAGAGCGTGATGTTCGGGTGGGCGGCCACCTCGACCATGCGCGGCGTCAGGATGCACTGCGAGCAGTCGAGCGTGGGGAAGGTCTCGCTGAGCTGGGCCATGTGGCCGCCGATCGAGGGCTCCTTCTCCACCAGCACCACCTGCTGGCCGCCGTTGGCGATGTCGAGGGCCGCCTGGATGCCGGCGATGCCGCCGCCGATCACGAGTGCGCGCTTGGTGACCGGCACCCGGATCGGAAAGAGCGCCTCGTTGCGCTTGACCTTCTCCACCATCACGCGCACGAGGTCGATGGCCTTGCGCGTGGCCTGGCCGCGATCCTCGTGCACCCAGGAGCAGTGCTCGCGCAGGTTGGCCATCTCGCAGAGGAAGGGATTGAGGCCCAGCTCGGCGCAGGCGCGGCGGAAGGTGGGCTCGTGCATGCGCGGCGAGCAGGCGGCGACGACCACCCCGGTCAGCCGCTTCTCACGGATGGCTTCCTTGATCATGCCCTGGCCGGGATCCGAGCACATGTACTTGTAGTCGACGGCGTGCACCACGCCCGGGAAGCTGGCGGCGACCTCGGCCACCGCTGCGCAATCCACGGTACGGCCGATGTTCTCGC
>Ga0299912_10005694_pt1 | contig 10241 bp, 10 predicted proteins | sample RVTome_2_FD_207667 | JGI IMG/M metagenome (GOLD analysis project Ga0299912, IMG submission 207667) | Soil microbial communities from uranium-contaminated site in the Upper Colorado River Basin, Wyoming, United States - RVT95D214 (version 2) ... | reverse complement strand
CTTGACAGACTTAATTTGTCTTTGTCTTTAAATCGTAAATCATCCTCTTTTTGAGTTGTTTTTTGTCTCAAAGACCGTCAAGTGAAGCCTTTTGCTCCATTCCCATTACAGAAACTTCATCACTACTACGGTTTCATCCGCCACAGCCTTGTACGTCTCTACCTTTGACCTTACGGTGTCTCCGCTTGGGTCGTTTTGATTTCCATTGCAAGGCTGCTTCCCGTGTTCCGTTGCAATGCCTGTGCACAGTTCCTGCCACCTATGTGCCGAACGACTGCCTGGATAGCATTTCAGGTCTCTTCCGTGCTTTTCCTTTGCCATTAAAATGCGTAGTTATAGTCGTTACCTAAATCAATTTTCGACACTTTACAGGCTCTTTACTTTCTTTATACTCTTTTAGTAAAGATTGGAAGATCTCCTTTACTGATGATATTTTAGTTGCTCTGAAAGCATTACTTCCGGCAAAAGCAAAGCCATTTTCAAAATTCCCCTTAAGTGCATTTATAAGTGCAATGATAATGCAATAAGGGCTTTTGGTAATGTCGCATGTTTTGATACACTTAAACGGACATTTTTTAGGTTGCTTTTTACCTGATTTCACCTTTGTGAGGAAATTGCTTAAAATAGCTCGCCCAGGCATACCAACAGGGCTCTTTATTATTTCAATATCCTTTTCATCGGCATCAATGTAAGCCTGTTTAAAGGCCTGCGATGCATCACATTCATCGGTGGTTACAAACCTGGTTCCCATTTGTACTCCCGAAGCTCCCAGGTTCAGGATGTTATGAATATCTTCACCTGTATATATCCCTCCTGCTGCAATAAGCGGTATAGTTTGATTGTATTTTTCTTCAAAAGGTTTCAATTCATTAACAATTTCCGGAACAAGCTTTTCAAGTGCATAATCCTTATCCTCGATTTGTTCCTCCTTAAAGCCCAGATGACCGCCTGCCTTCGGTCCTTCGACAATAACAGCATCGGGTAGATAATCATAATTAGCTTTCCACTTTTCACAGATTATCTTAGTCGCTCTGGCCGATGAAACGATAGGTACGAGTTTTGTAATACTGTCTTTCTTTAAAAAGGATGGCAAATTAAGTGGAAGTCCTGCACCTGCTATAATGATGTCGACTTTTTCGGAGATTGAAGTCTTTATCATATCCGCAAAATTTGTCATGGCAACCAGAACATTAACGCCAATGACACCAAGCGTTTTCTCCCTTGTTTTCCGTATCTCCTCCTTAAGTCCGAGAATGCTGGCCTCAAGAAAATTTTCAGAAAAGTCCTTGTATAAAAGTCCGAGCCCAGCACTTGAAATAACACCTACTCCGCCTTCGTTGGCCACTGCTGCGGCAAGACCCGAAAGCGATATACCAACTCCCATCCCACCCTGAATGATCGGAACAGCAATTGAAAGACTCCCGATTTTTAATGCCTTCATTTATTCTTTTCTTTTTAAACATTTTACAAATTTAAGTCCTTATATAGGCTGACATCTTAAAAATAGATAATTAATATAAAATGATGATGAAAACTCTCTTTGTTTAACACTTGCCGGCATTTTTCCCTGGCAGGTTTACTTCTTTATTAATAATCCGAGAAAATCATAATATTAACCAAATTAAGTGTTGGACTTTCTCTATAACTCGGTCCTCTGTGTTATTTTTATTCGTTTTGCAGAGTTTACTTCGGCCGCCAAAAGTTTGCCCTCACCGAAACAATAGAACCAGGTTTTATCGGAGTGTAGTAAACCAGCCTTATTATTAGACATCAAGTTCCCACTATCCCATATTAATGGTATTTTCTTCATATCTACACCAAATATCATTTGAATAATCTTCATGAACTTATTAATTATTGCTACTTCTTTAAAGCACTTAAGGTAAAATCCGGATTTGAAAATTGGTCAAACGATATAAGCACCATATTAAAGCTTTAAGTAATATCTATTTCCTGATTTTTCTGATAAATCCATGAATATTCTCCGGTAGTGTTCCATCTCCATCAAGGGCCCTGATAAATGAACTTCCAATTATTGCCCCGTTCGCAAAATTACAGGCTTGAATAAAAGTTTCATTATTTGAAATACCAAATCCTATCAACCTTGGTGTTTTCAGGTTAAGATTATTAACCTTTTTAAAGTAGGTTATCTGCGATTCGTCAAAATTTTTTATTGCTCCGGTAGTGGCAGATGTGGAAACCATATATAAAAAGCCTTTTGAAATAGAATCCAGGTAAGTAATCCGCTCATCCGGCGTTTGGGGCGAAATCAGGAAAATGTTAAAGATATTATACTTTTCAAAAAGTGCTTCAAATGGTTCACGGTACTCCTCAACCGGGAGATCAGGAATAATGACGCCATCAATACCACTCTTCTGGCATTTGTGGAGAAATTTTTCTATTCCAAATCTAAAAACCGGATTTATATACCCCATGAGAATTAATGGAAGGTCTGTTGTCTCGCGCACCCAGGTTAATTGTTTAAACAGTAGTTTTATGGTCATGCCATTAGAAAGAGACTTTTCGTTGCTTCGTTGTATTACCGGTCCATCTGCAACCGGATCAGAAAAGGGCATTCCGATCTCAATCATATCTACACCTGCTTTATCCAATTCCTGAATCGTAAGAAGTGTGTCATTGAGTTCTGGATATCCTGCAGTAAAATAAATGGAAAGTATATTTTGCTTTTTAGCCTGAAAAAGCTTCTCTATGCGGTTCATTGAATTTAATTTTTATGTTTTGGCTTCCAAATAGGCCTGCATATCCTTATCTCCCCTGCCGGAGACATTTACAACAATAATATCAGTTTTTTTAACTTTTAATTTACCAAGAGCTGCGAGTGCGTGTGCTGATTCGAGGGCAGGAATTATTCCTTCGAGCCTCGTGAGTTCATATGCAGCAGTAAGAGCTTCTTTATCAGTAACATTCAAATAATCTGCTCTGCCCGTACGTGCCAGCCACGCATGAATTGGACCTACACCAGGATAATCGAGACCAGCAGAGATCGAATAAGGTTCTGTAATCTGTCCGTCCTTATTCTGCATAAGCAGGGTTTTGCTGCCATGGATGATCCCTGTTTCACCAACTGCAATTGTGGCTGCTGTAAGACCAGTATTTATTCCTTCACCTCCAGCTTCCACACCTACCAGCCTGACGTTTTTTCTGTTAATATAATGATAAAAAATCCCTGCTGCATTACTTCCTCCGCCAACGCATGCAAGAATATATCCCGGGTTTTCTGTCCCTTCTGCTTCCCTGAGTTGAGAAAGCAATTCTTCGCTAATAACAGACTGAAACCGTGCTACAAGATCAGGGTACGGATGAGGACCTACAACAGAGCCGATGATATAGAAAGTGTTTACAGGATTACATATCCAATCACGCAAAGCTTCATTCGTCGCATCCTTGAGGGTTTTGTTGCCACTCCTGACCGGTACTACTCTGGCCCCAAGCATCTCCATCCTCTTTACGTTAGGTTCTTGTCTCACCATGTCGGTCTCGCCCATATAAACCACACATTCCAGTCCCATAAGTGCACATACGGTAGCCGCAGCCACTCCGTGCTGACCAGCACCTGTTTCAGCGATGATCCTGGTTTTCCCCATATTTCTTGCAAGTAATATCTGACCGATGGTATTGTTTATTTTATGGGAACCTGTATGATTTAAATCCTCTCGTTTCAAATAGATCTTTGCCCCATACTTGTTACTCAACCGCTTAGCAAAAAATAAAGGAGATGGCCTTCCGGCGTAGTTGCGGAGTAACCCGGTAAACTCTTTTTGGAACTCTGCCGATTCAATGATCTTGTGATAAACAGCCCTTAATGATTCTACATTCTGCCTGAGCATTTCAGGAATGAATGCACCCCCGAACTCACCATAATACCCATTCTTGTCAGCTGTAAATGTCTCGTTCATAATGATTTGTTTTTATTCCGAACGTCGTGAATAAATTTTTTCAGGATTTTAACGTCTTTTAATCCCGGCTTATCCTCAAACATGCTGTTAAGATCAATTCCATAAAACGCCGGGTTGGTAATCTCCAGAATTTTGTAAACATCCCCAGGAGTAATACCTCCGCTAAGAAAAAACGGTTGGCCTAATTTATATTTATCAAGTATTTTCCAATCGAATTTATATCCCGATCCACCATATTTTGAGGTGGAAGCATCAAATAGAAAATAGTTTGTATAAGGGATGTATTTAGCACATAATTTGAATCCGGTACTGTCTGTCATATTGAAAGATTTAATAACATGAATACCTGCTTCACTGAGCTGGCGGCATGTTTCTGGGCTCTCATCTCCGTGTAACTGTACCATATTGAGGGAGTACTTACAGAATATTTCATTTATCTCATCAAAACCAGTATTCACGAATACGCCTACTTTTCTAATGCCAGGAGGAAATTTGGTAAAGATTTCAGGATTTAATATTTTGGCAGCATAACGCGGGGAGGCCGGATAAAAGATGAATCCCATAAGGTCAGGTTTAAGATTTGCCACCTCAAGCATATTTTCCGGTTCACGCATTCCGCATATTTTTATCATTAAACTCATTCCATATTCTTTTTTAAATCCTTCATAAACCGTGCAGCAGCCTTTCCTGGATTTTTCGACCTCATAAATCTCCCACCGATCAAAAAGGCATTATACCCTGTATTAAATAACTTTATTACTTCTTTATATGTCTGAAAACCGCTTTCTGCTACCTTAAGGCAATTCTCAGGCAAACGTGAGAAAAGTTCTTTGGAATGATCCATATTAATCTCAAAAGTCTTAAGATTACGGTTGTTGACACCTACAATCTTTATTTTGTGACTCATCTTTTCCAGATCCTTCTCATCATGGATTTCAAAAAGTACATCCATGCCAAGGTCTAAGGATAATTCCGTAAGCGTACGTACTTCCTTTTTACTTAAGACAGCTGCAATGAGCAAGATTGCGCTTGCACCGATCGATTTTGATTCTACCACCTGATACTCATCCACAATAAAATCCTTTCTTAGGAGAGGGATCTTAACAAAACCTGCCACCGTCTGAAGATCATGATCCTCTCCCCCGAAAAATTCCTTATCGGTAAGAATTGACATGGCAGCAATTCCTGCTTCCTCAAATCCCTTCGCAACTTGTTCAACTTCAGCACTAATGTTGATCATACCATTTGAGGGAGATTTTCTTTTAAACTCGCCAATGATGGAAAGTCCTGACTTTGCCAGTGCGTCATGAAAGGAAGGCATTTCACGCTTAAAAAACGGCGAATCTTCAAATTTACTTACAGGAAAACACCTTTTTTTGACTTCAAGTTCACTCCTTTTAAAAGCTATAATTTTATCCAGCACGTCCATTTTCTTAAAGTTCTAAAAGTGTCTTTAATGCATAAAATGCCTTACCTCCCTGCAATGAACTTTCTGCTATTTCAAAACATTCCTGGATGCTTTTTCCGGGATGAAGCTTTCTCAGGGCCATCCCTGAATTAGCAATTACGACTGCCTTCTGTGCTTCAGAACCTTTCCCTTCCAAAATATTTAAAAAGATCTTAACAGATTCTTCTACTGTTACACCACCTGAAAGATCCTCATGAGTAAGTCTGGGGAAACCAACCTTTTCCGGAGAAAGAAGTTCTTCTTCATGATTAGAGATCATCTTAAATTCACTGGTAAGCGAGATTTCATCGTACCCGTCCAATGAATACACGATTGTATAATTCTTATCGGTTTGCTGGTAAATGTAATTGTAAAGCCTTGCTGTCTCCAGACTCCATACGCCCACGAACTGGTTATGCGGGAATGACGGATTAACCATTGGACCGAGCATATTGAAAAAGGTTTTCACACTAAGTTCCCTTCTGATTGGGGCCACAGCTTTCATGGCCGGGTGAAATAAAGGTGCATGAAGGAAACAAATATTCGCCTTTCCCAACTGCTTCCTGAGAGTATCCCGGTTGTTTGTGAATTTATATCCCAGGTATTCCATTATATTGCTGGAACCACAGGCTGATGAGACCCCGTAATTGCCGTGCTTGGAGACTTTGCCTCCGGCCCCTGCAACAACAAACGACGACAGAGTGGAGATATTAAAAGTATTCTTTCCATCTCCGCCTGTCCCGCATAGATCGATCGTTTCAAATTCAGAAAGGTCTGTTACCAGACACAAATCCAGTAGCGCATCGCGAAAACCGGCCAGCTCCTGAACAGTTATCATACGCATCATAAAAACCGTAAGAAAAGATGATACCTGTGAATTATTATATTCACCATTAGCAATTTTTTTCAATATATTCCTCGCTTCTTCCCTTTCAAGGGTAAGGTGGGATGTTAATCTTTGGAGAATATCTTTCATTTATATAAAAGTATCAATAAAATAATTTCTAAATTGTAATTCACTGTAATTCACTGTAAGTTCTTGAGGTTTATTTTTATAAATTACAGTTCTTTCATAGTCTCATTTTCAAATTTTTAAATTTACCTGACTTAAACATTCAACCAGTTAAGTAACATTTGTTTCCCATACCCGGTAAGAACCGATTCGGGATGAAACTGGATTCCTTTAACATCGTAAGTTAAGTGTGTTAAAGCCATAATCATTCCTTCATCATCCTTTGCTGTTATTTTGAGACCGGCTGGAAAATTATTTTCATTGATCACCCATGAATGATACCTTCCAGCAGTAAAACTTACCGGAATCTCCCTGAAAATTCTGTCGTCCTCATCCAATACAAATATGTTAGTTGCCACCCCGTGGTACACATGGTCAAGGTTAATCAGACTTCCCCCAAAAACCTCTGCTATGGCCTGACATCCCAAACAAACTCCCAGAATGCTCTTTTTAGGAGCAAAATGTCTGATCATTTTTTTTGTAATACCTGCCTGATCTGGAACTCCCGGCCCGGGAGAAATTACAATTTTGTCATATTTACTCATATCTTTCAGGCCGATCTCATCATTCCTGTAGACATCTACACACCCCTTGCTCAACTCTTTTAGAATATGAACCAGGTTGTAAGTAAATGAATCATAATTGTCCAATACCATTATTTTCATTGTTGCCTGTTTTAAGTTATCATATCCGTGAGGCCATTGCGATAGCTGCTTTCAGGGCACCAAGCTTATTATTCACCTCATTAAGTTCGTTTTCTTCAACAGAGGCAGCCACAATACCTGCCCCAGCTTGATAATAGAGAGTATTGTTCCTGCTAAGAAATGAGCGGATAATGATGGCATGATTGATATCTCCGTTAAAGCCAATATATCCAAGGGCGCCACCGTAATATCCACGGTTTCGGTTCTCGAAACTATCGATAAGCTCCATTGCCTTAAATTTGGGGGCTCCGGAGAGGGTTCCTGCCGGAAATGAGTCCCCAAAAACCTTTATGGGATTAAAACACTCCTTAAGTTCACCAGTCACCTCAGAAACCAGATGAATAACATGTGAATAAAACTGCACTTCCCGATAGGTTTTTACAACCACGTTATCCGAATTACGGCTAAGATCATTTCTTGCCAGATCGACCAGCATAACATGCTCGGCGTTCTCCTTTCTGTCATTGGAAAGATCAATAGCCAATTGCCTGTCTTGTTCATCATCACCAGATCGTTTAAAGGTTCCAGCGATGGGATTTATCCTGGCTACCCCCTTCTCAATAATCAGTTGAGCTTCGGGAGAAGATCCGAAAAGTTTGTATCCCCCATAATCAAAATAAAACAGATAGGGTGAAGGATTAATATTCCGTAAAGCCCTGTACACATTGAACTCATCGCCAAGAAACTGTTGACTGTATTGCCTGGACAGAACTACCTGGAAAACATCTCCCAGGAAGCAATGTTTTTTCCCTTTTCCTACCATTTCGATATATTCCTTATCAGTAATATTTGAACTTTCATTATTCAGGGATTCAAATTGGAAAGCTCCAAGACTGCGGCTGCGCAAAAGGCTTTTAATATCTTCATTTCTGGTTTCTTCTCCTTCGAGAAGATTTTCGACAAGAAAAATGCGGTTGTTAAAATGATTGATTGCTATAATATACCTGTAAAGGGAATAGTGAATATCAGGGATATGGCAGTCTTCTCTTACTGTGTTATTAAAATGAATGTTTTCGAAATATTTAACTGCATCATAAGTAGTATAACCAAAAAGTCCGTTAGCTGATACTCCAGTCAGGTCGGTACTCCTGTTGATATGGAATGACCTTAAAAATGTATTAAATGTATCGGATAAACTGGATTTGTCTACTATCCTGATTTGTTCCTTTTCGCCATCGGGGTAAGTGATGTCTATCGTGTAATCCTCTGCTTTAAATACCGCTAAGACATCAAAGCAGATGTAGCTCATACTATTACTATTGCCGTGATAGTCAGAGCTTTCCAGTAATATGGCATTAGGAAACTGGTCCCTGATCTTAAGGTAAATAGTAACCGGCGTGATAATATCAGCGAGGCCCGGAGGAAAAGGATGTAAACTCGTGAAAAGTTTTGTTTCTCTCATATCGAATTTATTTGATGCCTGGGTCAAAAACAAAACGACCTGCCGAGAGTTCGACAGGCCGTTGATATATCATTACAATATAGCAGTGCTATCTTACCTCCCGTATGTTACCGGTAAGATTTGCCACCACCAATTGTTAACTAAAAACCTCATTTCTGTGTTTTTCTTAAAGCAAAGGTAAGAATTTTTTTAATAATATAAAACAAAAACTGAAAGTTATTTACATTATTGGAAAAACCAGTGGCCTTGACCAACTTTGGCCGGAGTAAATTGACCATCCTCAATTGGAGTTGAGCGCTTGTTGTTTTGTTATGTATGTTCTGTGTATTCAGACCGCATTTTAATGGTCAAATAAGGACGGATTTTATACATAGTATCAGGTTACAGGAAGTTTTATTCTTTTCTCAAAATGACGTATCTTATTATTTTACCACCAAACGTCACCAGTTTGATTCTCTGTGATTCTGGTCTATTCTGGGACATTTTGTAGAGATGATAAAGCAAAAAGGGTCGGCAAAAATTGATCTGTCATAAAAAGTCTTTAAAATATATTTCAGGACAATCTTTGAATACTATCATTATTCATATCGAAGCGAAACAACTGGATTTTTCATTGCAGCCCTGGCAATTTTAAAGATAATTGTAAGTATTGTTGCAACGAACATTATTGATGCGACAAATACCAGCGTCCCAAATTTTATCTCAACAAAATAATCCCATATGCTATCAAGCAGCATTATTGACATATAATAACCTCCAACACATCCAATCAATGATGAAACAAGAAGTACGATCAGAAATTTCTTACCTGCCAGAAACATAATTAAAGAAATCGGGGCTCCGTGTATCTTCCTTATTCCTATCTCTTTTGTCCGTTTTATTATATCCAGTGAAACCATGTTGTACATACCAATAAGTGATAACAGGGTTGCTGTTATGGCAAGGAATATATTACCCTTCATTATGCTCCCGTTAATATCTTTTTCTTCTTGCATTGTATCTTCCTGAAGTATTCCCTTAAAATAATAATTTGTGGTTTGTTTTTTCCATTCCAACTCAAGATATCCAAGGACATCAGTTAAATCTTCAGGATTAGCTCTGACTGCTAAGGCACCATATTGATCATTTGGTAATAACCTGAGCATTGCAGGCTCAATCTCTTTCCATAATCCATTTGTATAAAAATCCTTTACAACTCCTATTACTGTCAGTTTTGTTGTGTCATAAAGTGTAATTGTTTGCCCAACAGCTTCTTTCCATCCAAAATCCATAACAAGCTTCTGATTTACAACTGCTGAGCCATTTGTACGGTCAGCGGGAGCTCTCGATTCATCAAAAAGACGTCCTGCAACAAGACGGAGACCCATTGTTTGCGCATATGCGGGGCCTATATCCAAAACATCAACCTCCAATTGTTTGTCTTCATCTTTTATCGGCCTGCGATATCCTCCGAATCCAATATGATTCAGGGTACCTTCAGCAGAAATTATCTTGGGATTTGAGAGAATCTCATTACGGAAAGAGGTGAAGTACTCAGGAGCGATCGGAACAACAATCAGTTTATCTCTGTCATAACCAAGATCAAGAGTCTTCTGATATTCTGCATTCATTACAAAAACGATTCCCATTACTAGGGCCATAACTGAAAAAGTAAACTGTAATGTGAGAAGAACGACTGAAAGCTTACTCGATCCTTTAAAAATAGAATCACCCTTCAGGACAGCTATCGGGCTGAATGAACTCACGTAAAAAGCAGGAT
>Ga0299912_10005692_pt1 | contig 10242 bp, 7 predicted proteins | sample RVTome_2_FD_207667 | JGI IMG/M metagenome (GOLD analysis project Ga0299912, IMG submission 207667) | Soil microbial communities from uranium-contaminated site in the Upper Colorado River Basin, Wyoming, United States - RVT95D214 (version 2) ... | reverse complement strand
GCTTTTTTTTAGACCTCACTGTAGATTAAATCTCAAAGATCAAAAGAAAAACTAGCAAATTCAAATAATTAAAAAATAGGCAAAAATTGGCACTTATCTTGCAAATAAAGTTTATTCTTGACAAAATTTTTCCTTTTTTGTAACTTTTTAACCTTATGAAAAACGAAGTTCAAAATCAAAAGAATTACAAAGAATCGCTATGAAATCTCCCTTCATCCCCCTGAAGGTGTGAAAAAATTGAAGATTGAGAAATCGATTATTTGAAATCATTGATGAATTTTTTCCCTTAACCTTGTTTTCCCTATTTTTTCACAACTTCCCTTTATTAAAGGGAGGATGTGAGGGATTTCAAATATACACAACCACATTAATCATAGCAAAGGCCGTCATTCCTGCCCCGTATCAAGTACGGGGTAAACTCCAGCAGGAATCCAGACCCCGTCCCTGCGAAGGCAGGGAACCATTATTTTAGAAACTTGGATTCCCCCGTATCAAGTACGGGGCAGGCTCAGTCGAGCCCGGAATGACAAACCGTATAAGACTTATGTCGTCATGTATAGTTAAACAATTACTCTCTTTTCAATAAGTATTAAGAAAACCAAAAAGGAAACAGAAATTGTCTGAACGTCTTGGTGAGCTGCTCGTCAAAAGGAATTATATTACTGCCGACCAATTCAAAAGGGCACTAGAGGAACAGAAACTTAAGGGGGGTCGCTTAGAATCAAACCTAATAAGATTGGGGTATGTAAAGGAAGATGAACTGCTATCTTTTCTGAGTGCCCAGTATAGGGTTCCAGCCATCAAGCTTTCTAAAATGGAAATCAATCCAAATGTTGTTAAGTTGATCCCATCCAGCACTTCTAAAAAGTATTTCATCATCCCTATCAGCCGGGTCGGTCCAAAGTTGACACTGGCAATGGCTGACCCTAGCAATATCGTTGTGATCGATGAGATTAAATTCATGACCGGCTTCAATGTCGAGGCAGTGGTGGCTTCGGAGACCGAGATCATCGATGCGATAAAAAAATATTATGGAGGGGGAGGCAGTGTTGCTGGAAAGGGAAGCGCCTCATTCCAGGCCAGTGATTACTCTTTGGAAGAGGAAAGGACGCCGACCTCGGATGACGAGTTTACCATCGAAGATGATGTAGTTAATGTCGATGATTTTGATGCCCTCGTCCATGGAGCAGTGGATAATGTTGAAGTCGTCGACACCCAGGCGCAGCTTGAAGACGGCGTAGAGATCGAAGGCCCCATTATAAAGATCGTCAATGGAATTCTGATCAAGGCAATAAAGATGGGGTCCAGCGATATCCACTTTGAACCTTATGAGAAAACATATCGAGTCAGGTACAGGATCGATGGGGTATTGAGACGAGATATGGTACTCCCCATTCAGATAAAAAATGCCATCGTCTCCCGTATAAAAATCATGGCAAACTTGGATATTGCTGAAAGACGACTTCCCCAAGATGGAAGGATCAAGTTACGGATGGGAAAAGGACGGGAAATGGATTTCCGGACCTCTACCATTCCAGTCCTTTATGGTGAAAAAGTTGTTCTCCGCTTGTTAGACAAATCTGCTTTACAATTAGACATGACAAAACTGGGATTTGAGGAATCATCTTTACAGGATCTACAAAACGCCATTCATCGACCTGTTGGAATGATTTTGGTGACCGGCCCGACGGGGAGCGGAAAAACCACGACCCTGTATTCCGCCTTATCCGAATTGAATAAAGAGACTGAAAATATCATCACCGCTGAAGATCCGATCGAATACAATTTTATGGGGATTAATCAGGTCCAGATGCATGAAGAAATTGGACTCACCTTCGCCTCTGCCCTCCGTTCCTTTCTCCGCCAAGACCCCGATATCATTATGGTGGGGGAAATCCGAGACTTTGAAACAGCACAGATCGCAGTTCAGGCAGCCTTAACAGGGCATCTCGTCTTGAGCACGGTCCACACCAATGACGCTCCGGGAACGATTACCAGGTTAATCGATATGGGCATCGAGCCCTTCTTAATCTCATCTGCAGTCATTTTGATCCTTGCCCAACGGCTGATCCGAAAGATCTGCATGGATTGTAGGGAACCTATCAAAGTCCATCCTCAACTTCTAATCGACTTGGGCGTTCCTCCGGATGAAGTCAAATCCCTCACGATTTATAAAGGGAAAGGATGTCCCATTTGCAATAATACTGGATACAAAGGCCGCGTCGGCCTCTATGAAGTGATGCCGATGAAAGAAGATATCAAGGAGCTTGTGCTATCTCGTGCTTCGACCTCCGAGGTAAAAAAGGAAGCCATCCGCTTGGGGATGAAGACATTGAGGCAAAGTGGAATTCTTAAGATAAAGAATGGGTTGACGACCATTGAGGAAGTACTCAGGTCAACCATTGACGATCGATGAGAGCGCTTATATTTTCGATTTTGGATTTGCGATTTTAGATTTAAATCGAAAATCGGCAATCGAAAATCTAAATTTGTTTCTGTTACCATTGTCTCAGCCTGTTCCTCTGAAACAGTGGGCCAAGCTTAAAAAGAGAATGAGGAGAATCGTATGGCTGAACTACAAAAATTACTAGAAACTGTGATCGAGAAGAAAGCCTCTGACTTACATCTTACTACAGGAGCGCCACCACAATTCCGGATTGACGGAAAATTGACGAGTTTCGATACGATATCTCTCACCGCACCAGAAACCAAAAGGCTCTGTTATAGTGTATTGACCGATGCCCAACGGCATAAATTTGAGGAAGAAAATGAATTGGATTTTTCATTTGGGATAAAGGGATTGAGCCGATTTAGAGGCAACATCTATGTGCAACGAGGAGCGGTTGCGGGTGCATTTCGAGCCCTCTCGTTCGATATCCTCAATTTCTCTGAATTGGGAATCCCTCCCATCGCCAATGAACTGCTCAATAAACCCAAAGGCCTTGTTTTAGTGACGGGGCCAACAGGGACAGGAAAATCCACGACATTAGCGGCGATGATCGACAAAATCAATAGTGAGAAAAATGCCCACATTATTACTATCGAAGATCCGATCGAATACCTTCATCATCACAAAAAATGTATGGTCAACCAGAGAGAGGTGAACTCCGATACTAAAAGTTTCTCCTCTGCACTTAGACATATCCTCAGGCAAGATCCGGATATTATCCTTATTGGTGAGATGAGGGATTTAGAAACGATTTCGGCAGCCCTCGTCACAGCTGAAACAGGACATTTGACCTTCGCTACATTACATACGAACTCCTGTACGGAAACGATCAATCGGATCATCGATGTCTTTCCCCCTCATCAACAACAGCAAATACGGACACAGCTCTCCTTTGTTCTGGAAGGGGTTTTGGCCCAACAGCTCATCCCTAAAGCAGGCGGCAAAGGACGTGCATTGGCCATGGAGGTGATGATTCCGAACCCTGCCATTCGAAACCTTATTCGGGAGGATAAGATTCAGCAGATCTACTCGCTGATGCAAGTGGGACAAACAAAGTTTGGGATGCAGACAATGAACCAATCCCTTCTTTCACTCGTCGAACGTCGTCTCATCTCCCTGGAGGATGCCATGGAACGAAGCCACAATCCTGATGAATTTCGACAAATGCTTTCCACCTCCAACCTTTCTGCAGGGAGAAAAGAAAGACCGTTGAAGACAGCATGAATCGGTCAGAAAGGTAAAGAAAATGCCAGTCTATAAATGGGAAGGAAAGACACTTAAAGGATTAATCAAAAAGGGGGAGACGGAGGCCCCCAGCGAGGCCGCGCTTCGAATTCATCTCAGACAGCAAAGCATCATCCCGACCAAAATCCTCCTAAAGGGAAAAGAGATTAAAATTGCCCTGCCGTTCTTCAAGAAAAAAGTGAATCGGCGGGCCATTGCAATCTTTACGCGCCAACTTTCGACGATGATCGACGCTGGATTGCCTCTCGTTCAATCCCTTGAGATTCTTTCCCAACAACAAGATAGCCCTGTCTTTAAAAAAATTATCCGAGAAATTAGAGAGGATGTGGAGGGAGGTTCCACCTTTGCAGGGGCCCTCAAGAAACATCAGGCCACCTTCGACGATTTGTATACGAACTTAGTCGTCGCAGGGGAGGAAGGGGGTATCCTTGATACTATTTTGACCCGTTTGGCGAACTACATCGAAAAGGCAGAGGCCTTGAAAAAAAAGGTCAAATCGGCCCTGGTCTATCCGTCTGCCATTATGGGGGTAGCCATCGTCGTTGTAGGAATCCTGATGATCTTTGTCATCCCTGTCTTTGAAACGATGTTCAAATCGGCAGGCTCAACATTGCCTCTTCCAACACTCGTTGTCGTCACAATAAGTAAATTGATAAAGAAATACACGATCATCTTCATCCCAGGACTCATCCTTTTTTTCTACCTCTTTAGAAAATACCATAAAACTGAAAGCGGGAAGACTGTGATCGACCGTCTCCTTCTAAAAATGCCTGTATTTGGTCCGCTCTTTCAGAAGGTTTCCGTGGCCCGGTTCTCTCGAACGTTGGGAACCCTCGTCAGTAGCGGGGTTCCCATCTTAGACGGATTAAATATTGTCTCAAAGACCGCTGGGAACAAAACCGTTGAGATAGCCATCCTCAATGCGAGGTCCAGCATCCGTGAAGGTGAGACCATCTCAGAGCCATTAGGCCGTAGCGGGATCTTTCCGCCCATGGTCATCCAAATGATCGCTGTTGGAGAGGCGACTGGAGCATTGGACGCCATGTTAAACAAAATTGCAGATTTCTATGATGAAGAGGTAGATGTCGCTGTGGGGAACTTGACCTCCCTTCTTGAGCCACTTCTCATGATCTTTTTGGGAGTCGTGATCGGAGGGGTTGTCATCGCAATGTATCTCCCCATATTCAACATGGCGTCTGCAGTAGGTTAGACCTACATTATTTAGAATAATAGAAGTTACGTCCTGGGGTAATGGCAAAGAGGCCCGTTTCGTCATTCGGTTATCCCGCTATAGGCGGGATTGGTCTTAGGAACTTCACGTAACCCTACACCCTTAAACCAAACGGGCTTCGTAACCGTAGCCCTAACCTAAAAAATATGGATTCAGATTCAACATTTTCAAGTGATACTCATCAAAAAATGTTAAAAAATGCGAAAGGATTAATGCTTTGGCGTATCATCATCCTCACCCTTCTCCTAGCCATCACGCTCCTTTTCCAGGTTTCTGAAAAGAAGTACTTTTTTATTCCCCTGACCAACGAATTCTATTATTTTATCAGTATATTTTATCTCATAACGATCTTCTATGCCCTTCTTTTAAGAAAAATCGAGCACTATAACAAATTCATTTTTATTCAACTTTTCGTGGACCATCTCTTTATCACCTGTTTGATCTATTTTACCGGTGGGAAAGAAAGCTTCTTCCCGATCACCTATATCTTCACGATTATTGGAAGCAGTATTCTCTTCTATAAACGAGGGGCCTTCTTCTCTGCTTCCCTTTCCACCTTTCTTTATGGTCTCCTCTTATTATTGCAACTCCATCATTGGATCAATCCTTTGGGTCAAGTTTCCACATACGAAGCGAGTCAAATATTCTATTCCCTCGTCACCTATATGACCGCTTTTTATATTGTCGCCTTTTTGAGTAGCACGATTTCTGAAGAACTGAAGAAGAAAAGAAGAGAGCTCATACAAAAGCAGGTTGATTACGATCAACTTGAGACTTTCAATCGAAATATTATCCAGAGTCTGGATGCCGGTCTCCTAACGATTGACCTCTACGGGAAAATCAATTTTTTGAATCGAACCGCTGAGAAGATGTTAAACCGGAGTGGCGAGGAACTGAAAAACATTTCCATTTACAACGTTTTTCCAGAGATTAAAGAATTGAAAGACGAAGTCAAAATGGAGCCATCAGATCCCTTATCCGATTATCAACGTTATGAAATGGTATTTTCAAATCATGATGGGAGAAGAATCTATTTCGGGTTCTCTATCTCTCCTCTAACCGATCCAGATGGGTCATTGATTGGACATACCTTAATCTTTCAAGACATCACAAAATTTAAGGAAATGGAGGAACAGATCAAACGGTCTGATAAGATGGCAGCCATTGGCTTACTGGCTGCAGGGATCGCACATGAAATCAGAAATCCTCTGGCTTCTTTAAGCGGATCCATTCAATTGCTATATTCTGAACTCATATTGGATCATCGCCAGCAGCACCTCATGGAGATCTCATTAAGAGAATCCGAAAGGCTTAATGCATTGATCTCCGATTTTATGCTCTTTGCTCAACCTCCACAAACCAATAAAGTGCCGTGGGAGGTACGGAAGATTATCGAGGAAACTGTCGAATTATTTACCCATTCCCCCTCATTTCATGAGGGAATTCATATTATCCCACCAAACCCCTGTGAGAATTTTGAGGTGATGGTCGATCCCTCCCAGATGAAACAAGTCCTTTGGAATCTTCTGATCAATGCATCTCAAGCGATGGGCAATGGAGGAGAAATCCGTATTCATTTGGAGAAAGGAGAAGACCACCTCTTGTCGATGGTTCCTCCTTGGTCGCCTCAGCGAAAAGTCAAAGAATGGGTGAAGATTGCGATTACTGATTCTGGGAATGGAATTGCCCCAGAAGAAAAGGAGCAGATTTTCGAGCCTTTTCTTACGACCAAGGACGGTGGGACGGGCCTCGGGCTTTCAATAGTTCATAAAATCGTAGAAAACCACAGTGGCGTGATCAAGGTGGACAGTGAGGTGGGCAAGGGGTCTACGTTCACCATTTTTTTACCGGTTAGTTGAGACGAGGAGAAGACATATGTCAAAAGAGAAGATTTTAGTGGCTGATGATGAACAGAGCATGAGAGAATTTTTGGAAATCATGCTCAAAAAGGAAGACTATCGAATAACACTGGCCTCCAATGGTGAAGAGGTGCTAAAACTGGTCGAGAAGGACATCTTCGATTTGATCCTCATGGATATCCGTATGCCCAGGATGGACGGGATCACCGTATTAAAAAAGGTGAAAACCATCTTACCGGAGACCATTGTCATCATGATCACCGCTTATGCCTCCGCCGATTCAGCCATCAAAGCGATGAAAGAGGGAGCATATGATTACATCACCAAACCATTTAAAGTCGAAGAAATCAAATTGATCATCAAAAATGCTTTGGAAAAGAAGAATCTCCAAAACGAAAACATCCTTTTGAAACAGGTGGTCAGAGATCGGTATCATTTTGGGAATATCATCGGACAAAGCCCTAAGATGTCAACCTTATATGACCTCTTGGAAAAAGTGTCTGGTACGAAAACAAATATCCTGATCACTGGTGAAAGCGGAACAGGCAAAGAATTGGTGGCCAAGGCGATCCATTATAATAGCCCCAGAAAAGAGAAACCTTTCGTGACCTTGAACTGTGGGGCGATTCCTGAACCTCTCATCGAAAGTGAACTTTTCGGTCATGTGAAAGGCGCCTTCACCGATGCCATTGCGACCAAGAAAGGGCTTTTTGAGGTAGCCGATGAAGGAACAATCTTTCTAGACGAAATCAGCGAGCTCCCCCTCCTGATGCAGGTGAAATTACTTCGTGTGTTGCAGGATAAAGAATTCAAGAGGGTGGGAGGGACAGATGACATCCGGGTCGATATTCGAATTATCTCAGCAACGAATAAAGATTTGGAAGAGGGGGTAAGAGAAAAGCGATTTCGAGAAGATCTGTTTTACCGGCTCAATGTCATCCAGATCAAACTTCCTCCTTTAAGAGAGAGGAGAGAGGACATCCCACTCCTGGCCACCCATTTCTTAAAAAGATACTCAGATGAGTTAAACAAGAATATTTTGACAATCTCTCCTGAGGCCCTTCGCATTTTGCTCAATTATGAATATCCTGGCAATGTAAGAGAGCTTCAGAATATTATCGAAAGGGCCGTTGCCTTAGAGACTACTCCAGAACTCACCGCTCAAAATCTCAGTTCCTATCTCGATGAGCAACTCCCTTCGAAAAAGAAGGCGATCGATCTTGAGATTCCCAATGAAGGTATAGATTTGGAAAAAATGGTGGAAGAGCTTGAGAGGGCCCTTATCTTGAAGGCTTTGGATAAAACGAAGGGAATAAAAAAGAAAGCTGCGGAGCTATTACATATTAATTTTCGCTCCATGCGCTATCGCTTAGAAAAATATGGGTTAAATGACGGAATTGACTCTTAGCCTCCGCACCTCCAACCTTCCAAAAGGGCTCCGTAAATTCCGAATTTGAAGCAAGAAATCCGAAACGATTAGTCATCTTCTCTTAAACTGCTTCTTTATTTCTTCCAGGGGAAGAAGAAAAAAGATTGGCCTTCCATGAGGACAGGTAGTAGATAAGCTGAATGGAGAAAGGCTTCCCACCAATTTCTCTATCTCCTCTCTTCTCAACAGGGAATTTCCTCTTACAGCAGAATGGCAAGCCAGGGTAACTAAAATGGTTTGAATGGGTTCTACCCCTTTTCCCTCTTTTTTCAAAAAAGCGAACTTATCCAATATTTCCCTGACAATTTCTTTTGGATCCTTTTGATTGACAAAAGAGGGGACAGATCGAATAGCATAGGACTTTTCACCTATCGGATCGATTTCAAATCCTATTGATTGAAATTCCTCAAGATGTGAGGCGAGTATGAAAGAATCTTCAGCCGGTAATTCCATCAGGATAGGAATGAGAAATCTTTCTAAAAAGATGGAGCTCGTTTCGTATTTATTCTTAAATGTTTCAAAAAGGATCCGCTCATGGGCTGCGTGTTGATCGATCAAGATCAACCCCTCTTCTCCCTCGCAGAGAATATAGGTACCTTGAAACTGTCCCAAAATGCGATAGGGGATCTTCCCCTCGACCCTCCATTCAGGATGAGATGTCTCCCTGACCATTGGGTCTGATCTTCCTTCATCCCACTCTTTCAATGGAAGGCCGTGGGGATAAGATTTCATAAAGGAGGACGGATTCGTTGTAGTCTCAGAATCCCCTAAGTCTTTTCCCTTGTCCTCGACTGCTGTCCCAACTAAGACTGGGGTACTATCAAGGATGGAACGGAGGGCCCTAACCACAGCATGAAAGACTCTTTCTTGATCCCTAAATTTTACTTCTGTCTTTGTGGGATGGACATTCACATCGATGGCAAAAGGAGGAAGTGTAATAAATAGGATGGGAATAGGAAACCTGCCAGCGGGGATGACATAACGGTAGGCTTCGATAATGGCCTTGGATATCATTCGATCCTTGACAAATCGTCCATTCACATAGAGATAAATCCCATCGGCATTCCCTTTTGAAATGGAGGGGAGACTAGTGAAACCTGAAATCTTAATCTCCCCATCCTCAAATTCAAGGGGTCGGAGATGATGATATATCTCTCTTCCTAAAATCGCTTCGATTCGAACCATCGCGGATTCTGTTTTCAGCAACTCGTGGAGCACTCGGTCATCATGAATGAATTTGAATGAAATGGCTGGGTGAGAAAGGCTCAGCCGCAGAAAATGGCTTAAGGCGTAACGGAGCTCTGAACGAATGGATCTTAAAAACTTTCTTTTTACAGGAAGATTATAAAAAATGTTTCTGACCTCGACCTCTGTCCCAATGGGGCAGCCGACCTCAGAAATGCCTTTTATCTCCCCTCCTTCACAAACAACTTTAGTACCACTTACGGAATGCGATACCCGAGTCTTAATGGTCATTTGGGAAACAGAGGCGATGCTGGGCAGGGCTTCCCCCCTGAACCCTAAAGTGTGGATAGCGTAGAGGTCCTCCACCTTTCTGATCTTGCTGGTTGCGTATCTCTGAAGGGCAAGAGGAACGTCCTCGTAATCCATTCCTTCCCCATTATCACAAACACGGATCCGTTGGAGTCCTCCCGTTTCCAATTCAACGATGACCTCTGTGCTTCCTGCATCAATCGCATTCTCGATCAGCTCCTTAACCACAGAAGCAGGTCTCTCAACCACCTCCCCTGCTGCGATCGCTTGTGAAATATGCTCTGGTAAAATTTGGATTTTTCCTGCCATCTTGGAAGTGAATAAATGTCAAAGCTCAATCCCGCCAAGGCGGGATCAAATGAAATCCAAATGATAAAGTTCAATGTTAAAACAGTTTGACATTTGGATTTTATTAAAATCGCATCTGAAAACCCCTTCCTGTGGACGGGGATGAAAGATGCGTCTGCTGAAAGGAGAAAAAAAGTAAACCAGATGCTGAAACAAGTTCAGCATGACATGACTGTTCGTTTCTGCT
>Ga0299912_10005691_pt1 | contig 10243 bp, 7 predicted proteins | sample RVTome_2_FD_207667 | JGI IMG/M metagenome (GOLD analysis project Ga0299912, IMG submission 207667) | Soil microbial communities from uranium-contaminated site in the Upper Colorado River Basin, Wyoming, United States - RVT95D214 (version 2) ... | reverse complement strand
AATAGCCTACTATCTGTCCCAAAAAGAGGAGGGTTAAATGCAAGCATACTGTATGAAGTGCCGTGCCAAAAGAGAAATGAAGAACACCAAAAGCATAATCATGAAGAACCGCAGGCCGGCTACTCAAGGCGTATGTCCCGTATGTGGCACGAAGATGTTCAAAATCGGTAAGAGTTAGGCCAACTCCGCCATAGCCTAACAGAACTCGAGAGGGCTGGATTTCCCCAATGGGAGTTCCAGCCCTTCTATTTTACGAATCACTCTTACCAGGCTTTAAGGTCCGAGTTCTCAACTCATGTTCTCGCTTGTCCCAAGCCTGGGTCCGAACTTGTTCCAAGCGTAGGTTCTAAGTTCTAGATTCTAAGTTAGAACCAGTAACTCAGTGGCTGGCAGTTGAAACGCAAAAAACTAGAACCTAGAACCTGGAACCGACTCAGGTGGATACTAAACTGGGTACAAGGGGAAACTAAAGCGGAACTAGGAATAAACCTTGAAGACAAAATCTGGCTTTATGCCCAACTGAGTAACATTTCAAGTTATTGTTGCCTTGCAGGAAATAATAGCTAACGCAGAGGCGGTTTGAGCTGTCATCCTCACTGCGCAAGCAAGTGGACAGGCTGCACTTCTAAAGCTATAATTTGTAAACATGTCAGTTTTAGGACAAAGATGGTCTGGAGTTACAACTGAGTTCAGCTTCTCGTACGCGGCCAGCTGGACAAAAGGTATCTGAAAGAGATTGTAAGATCCCAGGTCAGTGCATTACCCTTAGACCATGGTGAAGGTATTAAAAATTTATGGGTACGTATCGTTACTGGCAGCATTTTCTCGCACTGGAAGCCGATTTCGCAGCGACCTCACGGTATGTCGAGTTCTCACGACTGAACTTCGCAGCTTTCTCGGTTGAGTATGTGAAGCTGCTCTTAGCTGTAGGGTCCGAGATTGACGTGCTCTGTAAGCTCACGTGCAAGAGTGTGGATAGCTCGGCGAAGTGTGAAAATATCGACGACTACAGAGCTTGCCTTACTGCACATACTCAGATCGCGTCGGAAGAAGTTCTTATACGCAGGTACAATCTCACCTTCAGGCCGTGGTCTGATTGGGCTTCGGGAAAGAACCCAAGCTGGTGGCAGAGTTACAACAGGGTAAAGCATGAGCGCGATTCGCACTTCCCGGAGGCTAACCTTGAGAATTGTGCGAATGCGATATCTGGTCTCTTTGTAATCGTCCTTTACTGCCATAAGGCTGAGAGAAGCACGGATAGTTTGAAGCCTTACCCTATGCTGCTTGGTAGGGAGAAGGAGCCAGGATCCCTGTTACTGGAGTCGGAGTATTACATCCCGGCGTTCACATGAAGTGGTCTAACACTGAATCATCAATGCAATCTAAGCGAACGTTAGGTAACAAACCAGGCGAATGTGCAATCTCACCCTAGGGAAATACTATGTTTTGCCCTAATTACCCGAGTTCCGGTTGCACTAAACAACGGATTATTGCCAGCTCAACCGATTCCGTATTTGTATGATTTGTATGGCAGTGTTAATAGCAAAGTTAGCGGTTATGGAATAGTCGCCGCTCATGGTGATGGTGGTGTTGGCAGCAGTAACATTGCCAATAGTACTCACATTGCCAGTCCAGTTGACAAAGGTGTAGTTAGTAGCTGGTGTGGCTACCAGATTGAGCACTCCGCCAGCTTCACACTTAACAATCGTTTTTCCAGAGATGGTCATACCACCAACGGTAACCACGCCTCCAGCGGTACTGTCAATGGTGAGGGTATAAACAGGACCACCACCACCACAGCCTACCATCCCTACAATTAAGGCTACTACAATCAAGAACATGCTAAGTCTCTTCATATAAATGAGCCTCATAAAACTATTATATCACAAGTGAATGGATTGTCAATAGATTGCGGTGTTCAAAGCATACCGTGGAGTTAAGGAGTCACAACATACTATATTCCCTAGGGTCAATAGCTCCAGCCAAATCGCCTTGCGTCTTATCTTCACACCGGTGGGCAGACCCCGGCCTCTCTTTTCCTGGCTCCCAATTTAGCTCTCAGATACGGGTTCTCTTCTCTTCGGAAGGTCCCATCATACCTCATGCGGGTTTGGCCAGGAAGGCAGGGGCACCATGTTGTGTACACGGGTTGGCTCAAATGAGCTCCCAAAACGCTAAGCGGCGTCTCCCTGCCCACCTGATGCAACGACGATACCTCCAATATCCTAGACTGCAACCGGTATCAGCACCGGTTTTACATTCCGGTAATAGGTCTGATTCCTAACCAGGGCAAAGGCCAAGCGCAGCAGCCTATTGAGTGCTGCCCCCACAATCTCTCTTCCGTTGAGAGGATTGGCATGGGTGGGTCGTTCTCGCCTTTGCTTCGCCCAAGCACGGAAATCAGCATTGAATCGCAGCATCGGGATGACCGCCGTCCAGGCGCAGTGCCTCAATAATGGACGTCCTTGCTTACTCATTGGTGTTTTTGATCTCTTCTTGCCAGCTGATTCCGATTCAGTGGGATTACTACCTGCCATCTTTATCATCTGCTTGGCACCTCGGTATAACTTGAAGCAGCCGAGTTCGGCCAATAGCCCGGCCACAGCAATATAGTTGAGTCCCCCTATCGAGAGGAGGTATTTCCCTTCTTCTGTTTCATCTACTAGCTTGACCAGTGTCCCCTCCATGATGCGAATGTGCTCTCTGATCAACTCAAGCTTATCGACCAGGAATCCAATTTCAAGAGACACCGAGCGAGTGCCAGCATGGATCCCGATTGACCTTCTCGCCCAGTAATGGAGTGCCTTCAATTTGTTTCGCATCACGCGTCGCCCTTTGTGGCGAGCCTCGATTGTAGCCACAAATTCATCCTCCGTCATCCCAGCTATCACTCCGGGGATGGGGCATATGGAGAGTACGCTCATAGCCGTCAGCCCACCAGGGTCTTAGAAGACATGGGTGAACTCGGGGAAAAGCGCATCCAGAAGTCCTTTTACCAGGTTGGTTACTCTGGTCCTTTCCTTGACCAGCCGATGATAGGCATTGTGAGAGGTCCGAACTTCAGCATAGACACCTTGAGGGATGACACTCTCAACAAACTCCCCAGTACACAGGAGTTGCGCTGCTACTTCGCTGTCTCAATAGTCATTCTTCCTGCGATTGATATCCTTGCCCTCGCGCCTTCGCTTCAACGTATATTGGTTGATGAAACGGAACGGAATACCTCTCTCGTCAAGGTAGTAAGCTATATTCCGCCAGTACTGGCCTCCAGTCTCGATAGCAAACATGACACCCCGGCAACAAGATTTCACCATTTCCACGCTGGCTCGGTCCAACATCATCTCCAGTCCTTCCCAGGTGTTGTCGACCTTGAATTTGGCCTGGGCAGTGAAATCTTGAGTGATAGCCACCGCGGCATGCCTTTTCTTATGTGGGTCGACTCCTACGACCAGGTATCCCTCCGGCACTTGCTTTCGTTTCCTCGCTGCAGTATTCTTCATCTGAGATAGCTCCTCCTACTTCAGATTTGGTGCTAAGCCACACCATTCTCTCTATTGTAGCCGGAGCTGTCTCTCCTAGTTATTCCATATACTAAAACGCTATTTTGTTCAATACCCCCCAAGGGCTAAGGAACAAAAAGAGTTTCGTTACCCGACAATCAAATGAGGAAGCGTATCACCAGTACAAAAGCCACTATCAGCCAGGGTGCTGTAAAAACCGCCATTGCTACCCCAACCACCGACGCAGGTTTTTTGTCCAAATGCAAGTAAAAGCGTGAGGTGAGATAATTCACTACCCCTATCAGCGCCATCGGTATTAGTATCGTGCTTAGCTCTAAGCCTGGGTTAGATCTCGGCCTTTCAAATATTGCCGGTACCCTTAAACTACCAATAGCCAGACTTCCCCAGGTAAACGCATAATATAGCCAATCAATAAGTAATCCGACTGCAGTGATGATAGCAATATATACAAATTTCCTCTTTCTTATGATGCTGATTTTTTGCCAGCGTAGGGCCAAGTATAATATCAAGTAATTCCAAAAATAGTCGACCACCACCCCTAAAAACGCCGCGAACGTGCCGAGCATGCCGCCCAACAAGAACCAGCCACCAGCATCATACAGTGTCGTTGATTTACCGTGTTTTTCATTCTGCGTATCCACGTTCGTTACCTATACTTGCCTCATAGTCCCTACACCACGACTTTATGATAAGATTATTATAATTTCATTAAGGAAATTGTCAAACGTTTTTGTGCAATGTCCAAGACATACTATGGAGTTGGAGAATCACAAAACGCCAGAGTGTTGCCTTTCCAAATCCGCTTTAATTTTCATTTTCGAAGGTGGTTTAAGTCAGTGTGGTTTATGCAACCTTTCTGAAATAGGATATTCTAAAGCGTTAAGGCTAAATACTGGCGAACACAGGACCATTTAGCCAATCAAGCCTGAAAGTAGAAGATTAAAGCAGGTTAAGCCAATCGATTCTTCCTGGCCAGTATAACTAGATAAGGATTTAACGGGGCAGGCACTATTGCCAAACCTTGGATGTCTACCCCGTTAAATCGGCTGCCTGTTAAATCTATAAAGGCACGATAGTGCAGGTCCAAGGGTACCAAGGCCAATAAGTCAGATGGTCCCAGTCAAGGTACAACCAGTTCGAGCCTGAGTAACTATCAGTGCATATTATTGAATACTGAACTGTTGCACTATATGGAGACAGGTAACCTTTGATGGCAATGAAATGGCCTCCTGAGCAAAGCCAGCTACCACCATCCTTTTGTAGTGCATTTTGCCAGTGCGTTGCACTTAGTGCTGTTGGACAACCAGCATCTATGTAATTCACTATATTCGCGTAGTCCCCATGGGTCACCAGGGCACGATAGTGCAGGTCCAAGGGTACCAAGGCCAATAAGTCAGATGGTCCCAGTCAAGGTACAACGAGTTCGAGTGTGAGTAACTATCAGTGCATATTATTGAATACTGAACTGTTGCACTATATGGAAATAGGTAACCCTTGATGGCAATGAAATGGCCTCCTGGGGGAGGCCAGCTACCACCATCCTTTTGTAGTGCATTTTGCCAGTGCGTTGCACTTAGTGCTGTTGGACAACCAGCATTTATGTAATTCACTATATTCTCGTAGTCCCCATGGGTCACTAGGGAGTCCGCGATGTAGCTGTAGGCCCAACCACTAGATTGCAGCACCGAAACTAACCCGGGACCATAGTTAGCGTTGGTTGTCCAACAGTCGCTAGCCCTCGTTTTCATTGAAACATAAAGGTTGGCATACATTGTAATATCTGACGGTAAGCCGCCACGCCCCGTGTAATCTCTCCAATACCGTCCAATTGACACTCCAGAAGAAGGGCCACAACAACAGCATGTCTGCCCACTAGTTCCGCACCCGCAATAGTAGGTCATCGGTAGAACCTTGTAGCCGCTGCTCGGCAACGATAGCGGGCTGTAGCCGCTGCCCGGCAACAGTCCGGACATCGCCTTGGCTATCGCCTCTCCTGTCTCCTTCTTACCAGCTTTGTAGGCTTCTGGCGAGGGCATAGCGGCTGTCAAATTCGATACCGGGATAGCGAAGTCAAAGAGCACATTCTCTGCTACTTCCTGCTGACCAATCTGATAAACAGCGTAAAGATTGTCAAAGCCCAGATACAATAAACGAGTGGGGTTGCCAATTCTTTCTACTTTTAGTCCTAAATCTCTTTTTAGGGTGGATTTGACCTCATCGGTGCTGGGGATAGCAGGTGGAGGAACATCTGAAGCTTCGAATACGGGATAACCATAGTCTGAACTGCCAACGATAATATGCCCGACAATACCATTATTCTCAATGGCGAACATATAGGCATCTGGTTTTCCTTTCAGGTCATAACAAACCTGTGGTGTCGTTAAGTAAGCGCCAATCCATTCTAGAGGTTCACCAGTGAGTGCAACCGTGTTATCCAGCCAAGCCTGCCCAGCCTGTTGAGCTAGAGCGACCTCTGTCTTGCCTCCAGCAGAAAAAGCTACACTTGAAAATGACAGACTTAACGTCAATATAATAGCTAAAGTTATTACTAGTATCTTTTTCACGTTTGCCTCCTCCCAAGATAATTTGTTATACGCAGTCTAAATAAAAAATATCTTCCCTTGGCGACTCATGGACTATCTTTGACGTTCATAGCTACCACCTCCCTCTGTAGTTCGCTCTACCCGTGTTTCAGGCTGAAATCGAGTATCACTGCATGAATTGCCTGAGAATATCATGCACGAGAATACATAATATTAGTGTATCAGTTTTTCGAAGAGAAATCAATGTGCTGGCTGACGACATGGGTAACACTGGGCTGCGGCTCTTACTGAGTTCTTTTTCAATGTACTCCACCCGAGCAAGATAGGCGGGAGACTGGTGCCGCGTCTAAGACATCCTACAAAGCCTAGGAGTCACAAAACGTCAAAAAGTGTAGTTTAACTATTTTAATGTGGTCTAACAGAGACTTCTAAAACTGTTCTAGTTGTTATCGCCCATAGATATCTTCAAGGCGCTCTTTGGCCAGAGCCCGATCCCTTCGTGCCAATGCACTATCCTTTCCAATTTGGCCGACGGTTCGTATGCGAGGGTCGTCGTGTTTAAGCAAAGGTTCAAAGGACTGAGCCCATTCGGACCAGTACGTAGATTCACTACCACTCCAAAATCGGAAACTACCATACACAGCCTGAGATACATCTGAGGGGGAATAACCAGCATTTAGAGCTAGTAAAGCTTTGTCAATCCAAACACCAGTTGGATTTCCTGCAAGTGGTGAGAGATGGAATCGCTTTAAATGATCATTCTGAAGCAAGTCACGGTAAATCTCCAATTCCTCATCAACAATGCCATGTATTATCTCACCATACCAGAAACCATCGTCAACTTCTTCAAGTAAAGTCTTCCTTTGTTCAACGTTAATTACTTTAACTGCGACATTTAGCAGATTCTCACCATGATATGAGAAAATCCGATTTTCCTTAATGCGCGATAGTAACCACTCGAAAGCTATAGATGGGTCTTTACGAAACATTTCTTCACCTTCATATTGTCTCTCAAGGCAATTGATGATAGCTTTTCTCCAAGAATCCTTAAGGGAGGCTCGAACAATACCTCTGGATGTTGCTTGCCACTCACCAATGGCAGCAGCTACTGCTATTGAACATTTTGGGTGAGTCATTAATGCACCAAGATGATCTTCAGGAATCTCCAATCTTGAACATGAAAGCTCAATCCAGTTACTAAATCTATCATCTAAGATACCCATAATTACTGGCAGGATATCTGCAGGGAGGAATGCTGCGGTAAGTCCCACTGTAACGCAGGCAAAATGTAGACGTGGCTCTTTTAAACACATCTTCAGCAATTTGGGGTACTCTTTATCATCCGCCAAAGCAGTGACCTTAAGGAAGGGAATAACTAGGTCACTATCTGCTCCAGCTTTGATGAACGCATGTGTCCACGTTGATGGGTTTTTTATTTTAGATGCAATTCTCTCAGCTACAAAGGTGCTCCAGTGTGGCCAGGTTAGGTGCGCATTACGCGCTTCCATTTCGAATCTTACCATACGCTCGGCAATACTTTCTGCATCTTGTATTGACCATTTCTCGGCAAGTTCAGTTGCAGCGGCTGCTTGCTTTGCCTGATCCCTTTGCCAATTTTGTCCCCGACCTTCCACAGGGAACAGCGTATCGAATTCAGCGTCCAGAGCAATCTGTAATTTGATTCCTAAATTCTTAAATGGTCGATAAAGGTGCGAAAGAACACCAGGATGGCCAGCATTAATACCAATGATGTCGCTAGCCATTTCACGGGCAAACTCGCGCATTAAGCCGTGTGTTCCCTTAGGTATATTTAGCCCCACTCGACCGGGGAAAAGCCATTCGTCAATTAGGTCAAATATGGGCCCCCAGTCTTCGATAGATACAGAGCGTAAAAATTCCATAACGCGCGGCCAAAATCCGCGAATGGCTGACATTTCAGCCGGTGTAATAAGCCCCGTAACGAAAGTGACTGTTACTTTACTACCAGGGCCCATCTCCCTATCAGAAAATGTCGGTGAAAGTAGATATTTTAAAGCTTGTAGAGCTACATGAGTATTAGGGGTTTCGGCGAACCACGCCAATGTAGAACCAAATAACATCTCACGGCGTGAAATGGCTTCACCACCTTCTGGCTTGCCTGATTTCACCCAGTCCTCAATCTTCCTAAGAGGGTGATCTGGATACGAATGAAGTTGCCGTGTATCATTAGTCGCTAGAGTAAGTAGCAAAGGTGCTGCCTTTATAGGAATGTGATATAGTGCTGCGTCCGCTATTATGGGGAGTTTCTCAAGATGATTTTCAATCACCCAAGTACATTCTTTTTGGCCAAGATACGAAAATGATTCCCATACCTTACTAGAATCTACTTGATTTACCATTTTCTTAAGTAAATCAGGTGGAACCATTGCACCACGTGCAAAGGAACCTATCAAAGTCAGCACTGTTTCGACCATGTCAGGCGATTGCTGAATCAGGTCATTATAAGGAAGACTAGTTGCCCCACTGAAGAAAATGTCTCGAACAAGTGCGTATCGAAGTGTAGGAGGGCGTACGGACAGCCTATCTTGACCAACATCAGTAAGCACACCGCCAACTGCGAGGCCAGTGACCATTTGTTGCACTTGAATCAAAGTTAGGCCGAGTTGGGTTGCCACTGTTTCCATAGACATACCTTTCTCCCCACCGAGAGAAAGAGCGGCAACAACTGCCGTCGTCTCTCTGCCAAGAAGTGGTTCAAAAGTTGTTCGTATATCCCTGGATAAGGCATCGCCAAGAACAATTTGACGAACATCTCCTTTAATGCAAAGGTGACAAAGAGTGGCAGCTAAACCAGGTCTGCCTTCTGCTTGGTTGACTAATTCCCGTATAAGTTCGGTTGGGCCTACAATTCCTGTGGATTTGATTAGCTCTACAATCTGATCTCTGGTAAGAAGTTCAAGCTCATGCATAGAAGAAGTCGGGAGTTGCATCCAGTGAAGCACGTTATTCTTCTGACCAGGCCAGCAAGTGGCTATGATTCGGAACTCTGCTCCAAGTTGCTCTCGGAGCTGCCGCAACCTGCTTAACCGATGAGTATCCACATGTGCATCATCCACGATGATAACTTTGGGATCCTGCTCTCTTACGGACACCGCAATTTGGGTTGGATCATCGCTTATCAGAAATAGGCCTTCATTTTGTCTGGCGAAAGTTTGCATAAGAAAAGTCTTGCCTGAACCGGGCTGCCCCACTAATAGTAAGTCTCCATTTGTGTTTTCAAGCCAAGCGAGGTCGTCTTGTCTACCTATTAGCAATGTCGCGATCTGAGGTCGGGAGGTAATGGGAACTATTGAAAGAGCAGGAGGTTGACCAGGCAGACTAAGTAGTTCTCGGCACCAATGGGGATCCCGGTACAGTAGATCCGCAAAGGCTGCCTGCTCATGTGTACTTATGAGTACAAATCCAAGATTGTTGGCCCTTTCCTCAAGATTTCGCCTTTTCCTGGCAGTCAGGCTCTGTGATGTTGCTAGAACAACTTTACGTCTAGGTCCACCTCTTTTGAGATAAGAATTGAGATTCTCAGTTAGATTTCCAATGACATCAGGTTGAGTCGTGCTGACTAGGGGATACGCTACACCCTCTGCATCACCAATAGCACCGTCCATACCCGCGTCACTGCCACCGCGGATTGGCACAAGTCCTGGGTATATTTTTCGTAGGAGATCAGTAGCGCATTGCTGAAATAACTCTGGATCAAGTTTTCCGTTTAGTCTTTTGACTATATCCTGATAGAATGGATCTCGAATCATGGTAGATTGCCTAATAACTAGAAATCTGGATTTAACTCCTTCTCTCTTATAGCCATTATTTTACAATAACAGGATTAGTTATTCACCTTATTGTGCACTATAATAGATTTGGTTTGATCTATTTGCTTGCTTGAAAGGAGGGCAGATTTGAACAGAAATTCGGGAAAACAGATTAATGATATATTGAACTCGCAGCAGATAGGGCTTGTATTTTGCCCTTATATTCTATTGAGTACTTTTATTTCACATGAAGCAATGGACTCTCTTCGTCAAGCTTTTCTATCACAGACCAAACAAAAAGCCAGATTGTGTCTTCGCGGTTTGCTTTCATGTTTCCACTTAGTATCTACTCGGGTTAGTTCTCGGTTCTCGGTTCTCAGTTCTGGTTCTC
>Ga0299912_10005690_pt1 | contig 10244 bp, 7 predicted proteins | sample RVTome_2_FD_207667 | JGI IMG/M metagenome (GOLD analysis project Ga0299912, IMG submission 207667) | Soil microbial communities from uranium-contaminated site in the Upper Colorado River Basin, Wyoming, United States - RVT95D214 (version 2) ... | reverse complement strand
GGGTTCATTCGTACCTCCCGCCAGATTTTCCAGTTGCCTTCGGTAATCCGCATGCTCTACATGATTAAGCGGCCCCAACCCCAGCCTAAGCTTACCCGCCTGGAAATCTTCAACCGCGACCATTACCTGTGCCAGTACTGCGGCCGGGAGTCAAGACAACTGACACTGGACCATGTCCTGCCCCGGCATTTGGGCGGTGAGCATAGCTGGGAGAACCTGGTCAGCGCCTGTGTGGCCTGTAACCGGCGTAAGGCGGGGAGGACCCCGGAGCAGGCGAATATGAAACCTTTACGTACGCCGGTCAAACCGCGCGGGGGCCACTATTTTACCATTCCCTATCAGTACCGCCATAGCCAGGTACAGTGGCATAAGTACCTATTACAGTAAATTCAAAATACGAAATTCAAAATACGAAATACGAAATAAAAAATTCAAAACAAACTGCAATAGTGCACTGCACCACCTGCAAAAGATGAAAATCTATTTAACTGTAATTCCTGCGGAAGCAGGAATCTACTAACCGGTTCCTTTTTACTCGCTAGTGTCCCGTCTTATAAATTCATTGAATGATTCCTCTTCCTTGAGGCCTATCCCAAGCATCACCACCTACCAGCGGCGTAGGGCGCGAGAATACGATATCTCGCAGCGGCTCCAGTGACGCAACCGGCTCGCCAATTGCTGCTGCCAGCATCGCCATAGCTAAGTCCTGTATCGCTTGATAACGGTCTCTATCGTATATGGTATTAGAAAATTGTAGACCGACTGCGGAGATGTCACGCAGCTTGTCGGCCCAGAGAGCGATTTGTTGAGCTGATATCATGGCTCGTACTCCTTGGCAACCGGCTTAGTTGTAGGGTTAGCGAGTACGGTTAAGCTTATGACGGTAAATGCCATTTAAAATATAGGAGTGGGGTAGGTGTAGCTATGATTCCGGTTGGTATGTCTGCCCGGGCCAGATTTTAATACCTGCTTCCGGATGGCATCCGGCGGGTATGATGACGTTATCACCCAGTACGACGTTCTGCAGGATGCTTCTTTTCTGGAGATGGCAATCATTAGCCACAATGGAGCACTGCACCCTGGCTTGCGGGCCGATGCGGACGTTATGCCAGAGCACGGAGTCGGCAACGGTAGCGCCGGATAGTATGGTACAGCCGTCCCCGATAACCGCCGGACCGGTGATTTTCACCCTCTTGCCGATGGTGCAGTTTTTACCGATTATCACGGCTCCCCGGATATCGGCACCCGGGTGAATCCGGCAGCCACCCGCCACCTGTACATCATCAGGAGGGGAATAGAGCCTGCTTTTGCCGCTCAGGAGGTCCCTATGTAGCTGGAGGTATTTATCCGGTGTGCCGGTGTCCATCCAGTAGCCGTCACCCCGGTAGGCAAAAACACGCTCGCCGTTATCAAGTAGTTGCGGGAATGTCTCACGTTCGATGCTGACCTTGGTCTGAGGTGGTATCAGGCTGAGAACGTCCGGCTCAAGGACATAGATTCCGGCGTTAATTAAGCAGGTGGTAACCTGTTCCGGGCGTGGTTTTTCCAGAAAGCGGGTTATCCGGCTGTCGGCATCGGTCTCGATTAAGCCGAAAGGGGTGGGGTCCGCTACAGACGTGAGGGCAATCGTCGCTTTTGCCCCCTTTTTTTTATGGTAGGCAACGATACTGTCGATCTTGAAGTCCTGGAAAAGGTCACCATTAAGGACCAAAAAGGTATCATCGAGGTATGCGGCGGCATTTCTTATGGCCCCGGCCGTGCCCAGAGGCTCCTTCTCCTGGATGTAGATAATAGAGACATCGAACCGGCTGCCGTCCTGAAAATAGTCCTGCATCGGCTGAGAGAGATATCCCTGCGCGATGATGAAGTCTCTAATGCCATACTCGTGGAAATGCCTTATCACCCACTCCAGGAAAGGGGTGTTGAGAACGGGCACCATGGCTTTCGGTATATTGCAGGTAAGAGGCCGCAGTCTGGTTGCCTCTCCACCGGCCAGTATCAGTGCTTTCATTTCATAGCGTTACTTCCCGTATCAGCTGTGTCGTATTATCGAGTTTCTCCAGTTCCATAAAAGCCTGGACCGCTCGATCTATTTTATCCTGAGTCAGGACCCTCTCCGCATTGTGCCGGAATTTCCTGATTAAATCATCGTCCGTAAGTGCCGCGTCAGTGCCTGTGGTACCTCGGCGGTGTTTCCGCTCGATGGTATATACCTTGCCCCTGGCGGTTACATCACACCTGGCGATAGAGCTTAAAGGTTCCTTGGCTAGCTGTTTCTGGTAGTCCGGGTGCGGCTGGCAGGTCACCTTGGGCATGAAGGCGAGTATCCGCGGGTCGTGCGCCGTTTCCGGGTCATGCCACTCCGGTCCTACCCTTACCCGGTGAGCGGCTACGGAGAATATGTAGCGCGGGTTAAACTGGGCCGAAGAGATGTTTTCCGGTGCCCCGGCCGCAAACAGCCCCCCCTCCGTGCTGGCGCGCCCGTAAGCCCGGACGCTCTCTATCTCTTCCGGCAGGAGATTGTACTTCTCAAGGACATCCATAAAGCAGTCCAGCTCACTGTGAAACACGGCACAGCAGGGATACGGTTTATAGTGCAGTCTGTAATTGTACCACCAGGTCTTGCCGATGTCCTCAAGTATCTTTTCCGGATACCAATCCCGGTAGCCGGTAAAAAAGGCGAACCCGTTTTCCGTGTCCAGCACTGTGGTATCTCCGGTATATCCCATCTCGGCGAGCAGTACCGCCATCACCGCGCCCGTATTCTGCCAGCCGGGTATGCCGTATTTGCCCATATACCTGGTCTCGGAATGTCCCCATCGCCCGTAGGTCAGTGCCATGCACAGGTGGCCGGCTAAGCCCAGGGCATGGACCATTTTCTCCTGGTCGAACTTCAGGAGTTTGCCGGCTCCGGCGGCGGCGCCAAAATTGGAATAGGCATTTCCGTTACGCTGCGGCCCGGCGGGTCGGGGCGTCCCGGCCTGCACACCGATGGGGTGCCGCAGTACGGCTCTGGCCAGCCGGGATGATATTTCACAGCCTAAGGTGGCAGACAGGATCAAATCTTTCCCCGAGGCTCCGGTGCTCTCGGCGACAGCCAGTATGGTAGGCAGGACATACGGGGCATCATGGGCGCCGGACATGATGGTGTGATAGTCCAGTGTGAACATCAATTCGCCGTTGGCGAGTGCGGCCGTGGGCAGAGAGACTTTATCACTCAATCCCATGATTGACGATTCCGGCGGTCCGCCGTACCTTCTCGCCAGGGCGACGTACTTTTTCCCTTTCTCCATGGTTAAAGCGCCGAGGATACAACCGATGGAGTCCATGAGGACCCGTTTTGTTTCGTGTACGATGTCTGGCGGCAGGTCCTCCCACCTGGTCTCAAGGGCGAATTTTGCCAGTTCCCGGGCCGGATTCACAGCTTTCATAGTCCACGCCTTCTTTCTTGGAGGGTATTTATCAACTCGCTATCACGAGCGAATCGGGTATGTTTACACTGAGCATAGCGAATGTGCTCCTCGGAATCTTCCATGTCTATTATCAGAGAAACCACGATGGGTGAAAATATGCGTCATTGCCAGGCATTGCACCTCACCCCTTACCCCTCTCCTGAAAGGAGAGGGGAGAAATTTAGAGGTTGTCCGAAAACAGGAAAGCCACAATTTTGTCATTCCGTACTTGATACGGAATCCAGAGGTGGGGATGAGGTGGTCTGGATTCTGGCTTTCGCCAGAATGACATTTTCGGACAGCCTCTTGACAACTCCTCCCCCTTCCCGGCGGGAAGGGGGTAAGGGGGATGGGCTTATTATAAGTTTAATGCTTATTGTCAGAGTAATGACTGACTATTTTACACCCTTTTGGGGTCTATACCCGGATGAAAAGCGCTATTTGCCGATGGTTATCGGGCTCTTGCCCTTGGTGATGAGCTTGGGAACGATTTTCTCGTTTAATTCCAGTCCCAGGCCCGGGCCATCGGGCGGGTAGAAGTAACCATCCTTGAATACGGGCGGGTTCAGTGACAGGTCATCGTGTATCGCCGGGTTAGTAGTGTCAAACGTGCTGTGCAGGAGCGGGGGTCCCAGGTTGGCATGTGCCATCTTATCGCTCCAGGCATCCGATGCCAGCCAGTGGGCTTGCGCGGCGGCCTCATAACCGGAACCTACCATGGAGCCGCACGAAATCGCCAGATTGGCCGACTTGGCGATGGCGAGCCACTCTTTGGACTTGGTGATACCGCCGGTCCACACTACCTTGATGCATAAAGAGTCGGCGGCGTCCTTTTTAATGACCTCCAGCAGGCCGGGGATTTCTATCGCTGATTCGTGGGCGGATACCGGAGCACGCAATTTTCTGCGCAGGCGTCCCAGTCCGTCAACGTCCCAGCGCGGTATGGGCTGCTCAACCTTAAATAAATTGACGTCTTCCAGTCTAAGAGCCAGCTCCAGCGCCGTGGAGTAGTCCAGACCGCCGTTGGCATCAATCCCCAGAAATACGGTATCGCCCACTGCTTTCCTGATGGCTTTCAGGTTCGCGATATCCTCTTGAATATCGGGGGTCCCCCAGTTTGGCCCCACCTTGCAGGTTATGGTACGGACACCAGCGGCCACCACCGCCTCCGCCTGTGCCGCTCTCTCCTTCGGTGTGCCGTGGGAGAGCATCATACCGAGAGCCAGCTTGGGGCAGGCTTTGCCACCCAGCAGCTGGTACACCGGCATTTTCAACGCTTTACCGACAATATCATACAGTGCGAAGTCTATTATGCCCATGGCCACGGCGTTGCCGCCGAATCCCCTGGATAGTCTATTAATGATTATCCCGATGTCAAAAGGGTTCGCCCCAATGAGGATTGGCTCCCACGTTTTAATGGCGAGCATCACGACGTCCTGAGGGCAGGTGCCGCCTTCGGCTACGCCCATGATGCCCTCATCGGTATACACTTTGGTCAGGACAACGTTGGAAGGTGTGCCGCCTCCCTTGCGGGGTAAAGTGCAGGGTATACATTCGATCTTGGTAATCTTCATTCGTTCCTCCTCTTATCATATTTCGGTTCTAGACTACCCAAAGGGCAGAGTTCCATCTGTTATCGGAAGCGCCTGCGGTTGAATGAGAAATCCTACCAGGTAAGTCGCGCGGACAGCGGGACAATTTGTCACTAATATACAAGAATGCGATTAGATTGTCAACTTTTTCCTGTTAATAGTATTGTAATCAACGTACCAAATATTGCTATAATAAGAATGTACGGCTCCGTAGTACTTTGCTGATACCCGTCAACCGTAAGCGCCTGATAAATACCATCTGCAAAATTGGTTCACTCAAGGAATGAAAAGGGGGATATTATATGCCTGTCAAAACGGAACTGACCGACATCGTGGGTTCGGAGCGTGTTTCCGATGCTCCCGATGTTCTGGAAAAATATTCCCGGGATTACAGTATGGTTCAGCCCCGCCTGCCGGATTGCGTGGTATACGCCCGGAATACCGAAGAGATTCAAAAGGTGGTCAGGTTTGCCCGGGACCGTTCCATACCGGTGATACCCCGTTCTTCAGGTATCGGCTTCTACGGTGCCGGTATACCCGGCGAAGGCGGTATTATACTTGACCTGACCGGGATGAACAGGATCCTGGAAATCGATGAGAAAGACCGCAAGGTAAAGGTCGAGCCCGGGGTGACCTGGTCTCAACTCCAGAAAGAGCTGGAGAAGCATGGCATGATGGTCTGTAATCCGCTCCTGCCGCATCCTTTGAAGTCCGTGCTGACCAGCGCCATGGAGCGTGAGTCCGGGCTCATCCCAAAATATGAGTATAATGAGACCTTCCTCACCGCAGAAATGGTCTTACCGACCGGTGAGATGTTCTGGACCGGTACGGCCATCGGCAAGGGGCATACCGGGAAAAGTAATCCGGAAGGAGTAATTCCGAGCACCAGGCTTTTCCTGGGAAGCCAGGGAACGCTGGGCATCGCCACCTGGGCTAACCTGAGGGCGGTCTATCTGCCCACCGTGAGCAAACTGTTCTTTATTCCCTTAAATAAGGCGGAGGATATTGTTGAACCGGCTTATCAGATACTACGGGTCAGGCTGGGCAATGAATTCCTGGTACTGAATAGCCTGAATCTAGCCTCCATGCTGGCCGGGGATGCCGCAGAATTAAATACACTGAAAGAGAAATTACCCCCTTACACCATTGTCCTTTGTCTGTCCGGACTGCACCGGTATCCGGAAGATAAGATTGCCTACGAGGAAGAAGCCCTTACGGCGATTTCCAGCCGGGAGCACTTCGATTTGTGCCGTACAGTGGCGGGAATTCCCGACCTGGCAGAAAAGATGGTAAAGCTTTTACGCCAGCCCTGGGCTGAAGATAAGTGGTGGAAGTTCCGTTATAAAGGCCGGCGGCATGATGTCTTCTTCCATACCACTATGGACCGGATTCCGGAGTTTACCCAGGCCATGTCTGAAGTGGCCGAAAAGCATCACTATCCCGCCGGGGATATCAGTATCTATATCCAGCCCAAAGAGCAGGGACGGGTCTGCTACGCTGAGTTTGGCTTCTATTGCGACCCGGATAATACCGCCGAATGTAACACGGTACAGGAACTGTTTCTGGCCGCCAGCGAGGTAGCCATGGGCATGGGAGGGCTATTTACCAACCCCTACGGGCCCTGGGCGAATATGGTCTATAACCGGGCGGCTTCTTATACCGACACATTAAAGCTGCTCAAGGGTATTCTTGACCCGGCAAATATCATGAATCCCGGGAAGCTGTGTTTCTAGGGGTATGTAGTAAGTATATAATCATACTTTATTGTTATGATAACGGGCAAGGCGGTTGATATGTGACCTATCCCCCTACCCCCTTCCCTGGGAGGGAAGGGGGGAGAAGTTATAGAGGGGGGCTTCGCCCCCTCTCTGAAATACTCTTCCCTTGGGGTTGGGATTGAGGTTAAAGATAGATACAAGAAGTCGTTTCGAAACAGGGTGTGCAGAGGGGCGAAGCCCCTTTGCCGAGGGTTTGGGGGGTTCACCCTGAAGGTTTCTCCCCCCTTAAACTTACCCTCAAGGTGACGAAGGAAATAAGGAGGGTAAAAAAGGGTGTAGTAGTAGAGGGGCGAAGCCCCTCTCAAAAACCCTCCCCCTCTCCGCTGGAGAGGGGGCTAGGGGGTGAGGTCAAGGATGGCGGAAATACTTTTATTCAATTCTATGCGGCCTATCTGTTAGAAAATATGTTATGCGAACAAAGGAAGGTGCAATAGATGGCAGTTGCAGAGCATAAGAAATATGACTCGTTTCCGATGGATGATTACTACCGCAAATATTACTACGATATCCAGAAGGTGGCGAAAGCCTGTATGCGCTGTTCTCAGTGCAAGTGGATTGACTGGTGGGAGGTTAAAAATGCCCGCTTTGCCCGGGTATGCCCCGCCAACACCAGGTTTCTTTTCGATGCCTTCTCCTGTCAGGGGAAAATGGATATTGCCTTAGCCCTGCTGGAAGATAGGCTGAAATATGAGGACTCCCCCGGATTACTGGATGTATATTACCGGTGTGATACCTGCGGCGGGTGCGATGCCTCATGTAAGCGTGTTAACGATGCTGAACCGCTGAGGGTGATGCTGGATGTACGCGCGAAACTGATTGAAGATGGCCAGTTGCTGCCGCAGCATATGCCCCTGATAGAAAGCCTGCGCCGGGAAGACAACATGATGATGAAGCCCAAGACAGAGCGGGGAAAATGGGCGGAAGGAATCGATGTTAAAGACCTTACCCGCGAGCGGGCTGAGGTGTTTTTCCACGCCGGTTGTTCGTCCAGTTTTGACGAAAGGATGTGGCCGCTGCTGAGAAATTCGGTTGATATCCTGAAGGCGGCTGGCGTTGATTTCGGCATCATGGGCAAAGACGAAAGCTGCTGCGGTTGCCGTGCCTACGATATGGGGTACCGGGGAGAATTCACCAAGTTCGGTGAAAACAACATTGAAGCCTGGAAGACGGCGGGCGTAAAGACGGTAGTGACCGCCTGTTCGGACTGCTTTTATGCCTTCAAACGTTTATACCCGGACCTGGGCTCCCGGTTTGAAGTCATGCACATTACCGAATTTATCGAACGGCTTCTTGCCACTGGTAAGCTCAAACTTACCGGGAAAGTGCCGATGACTGTTACCTATCATGACCCCTGTCATCTGGGCCGCCGCTCGAATGTTTATTCCCCCGGTAAGGCTCTCATGGGGGTGTATGAGGCACCCCGGAACATACTGAGGGCTATTCCCGGCCTGCAACTGGTGGAGATGTACCGCATCAAGGAATATGCCTGGTGCTGCGGCGCTGGCGGCGGCGTGAAAGAGGCATACCCGGAGTTTTCCAACTGGACCGCTACCGAGAGAATACTGGAAGCCAGGAGCACCGGCGCGAAAGCTATTGTTAGCGCCTGTTCATGGTGCGAACGTAATTTCCTGGATGCCATGGGTGATAACAATGACCTTGAGGTATTCGATATTGTGGACCTGGTAAAACGGGCAATATAGTTCTTGAGCTGTCAGCATTCAGCCGTCAGCTAAGAGCCGAAAGCTGAGTGCTGATGGCTATTAGCTTTCAGCAATGACTAAACAATTTGGAGGTAATTCGCAATGCCCTACGGTGATGAAAAGCATAGCCTGATATATCAGGAACTGGTCAATATCCTCGGCACCGATTATGTTTCTGACGACCCCGCTGTGGTAGAAGCCTACTACCGGTGCGGGCTGACGCCGGCACTTTCTACCAAGGGGAGGTCGGAGTTTATCGTTCTGCCGGGGAGCACCGAGGATGTGCAGAAGATACTCCGGCTGGCCAGGCGTTACCGGTTCCCCTATTCCGTTACCGGCAGCGGCATGAGAATGTACTCCTGCAACGCCGTGCCGGGCTATCAATACTGGTGCTTCATCGATCCCAAGCGGATGAATTCTCTGCAGATAGACCCGGTAAACATGTACGCCATCGTGCAGCCGTATGTCGCGATCGGGCAGCTTCAGGGTGAGGCGATGAAATACGGGCTGCATTCCGAGATTCCAGGCAGCGGTTCCCAGAGCTCGGTGCTGGCGCACAATATCGCCGGGGAAGTGGGCTGGACATGCTGGCGGACGGGAAGCTCGGCCCGCAATGTGCTGGGTATGGAGTGGGTTTTACCTTCGGGAGACGTCTTGAGGACCGGTTCGCTGGCGATGCCGGGAGACAGGTATTTCTGGGGCGAAGGCCCGGGGCCTGATTTGAGAGGATTGCTGCGGGGTTTACTGCCCCATTTCGGGACGATGGGTGTGGTGACCAGGGTAGCCATCAAACTTTTCCCCTGGCCGGCACCGCGGGTCTTACCCACCGAGGGCGTACAGCCGGAAAAGAAGGCTTTTTTGCCTCAAAAAAGGTTCAAGTCCCTCTTTGCTACCTTCCCTTCCCTGGAAAAAAAGGTTGATGCCGTACGTGAACTGGGCAAGATGGAGATTTGCGGTTGGGTGATGAGCTACGCGCCGTATGATGTCCACCAGTGGTCGGCTCGGTCGCGTGAGCAGTACTTTGCGGAATATGACTACTGGTATAAATATACTCAGCATCTGCTGGCCGCCGGTGTCTGGGGCTATGCCTCGGAAAAACAGCGGGAGTATGAAGAGAAGGTGTTTAAAGATATTATCCGGGATACCGGCGGCACCCTAGTCCCGGATCATGTATATCAGCGGCTGGATGAACTGCTGACACCTAATGTCATCAGGGATACTTACCGTTCCCGTTTCCTGCGTTCCGGTGGGGTAGTCTTCGGCGGTGGCGATTTTGACTCGCTGGAAAATATTTTAAGAAGCATTCCCGCTAACTGGGAGATGCTGGAGAAATTTATCCCGCCCCTGGGCGACCTCCAGCACCCGGATAAGTTCTGGCCCTCCGAGTTTGGCCGGTTCTGCTACCCCGAGGTGGATTACCTGCGTGACAAATCGGACTTATATGAGTATGACATCATGCAGAAAATTAAGGACGTCCAGGTGAAGTACCAGATGGAAAAGGGGGTCGCCTCCGGTAAATTCTACCTGACCAGGATGGACGTAATCGGGCCGGCCTTCGGGAACTGCCATATTTTGATCGCAAAGATTAAGGATGCCCTGGACCCGTACAACCTGGCCAATCCCACGCGGGTGGTGGATATAAAATTGATGAAGGAGAAGGGTGAGATATAGGAGAGGAGGGGATGCGGCTACTGGCTTTACCGGCACCAACACGTAGACAAA
>Ga0299912_10005689_pt1 | contig 10246 bp, 10 predicted proteins | sample RVTome_2_FD_207667 | JGI IMG/M metagenome (GOLD analysis project Ga0299912, IMG submission 207667) | Soil microbial communities from uranium-contaminated site in the Upper Colorado River Basin, Wyoming, United States - RVT95D214 (version 2) ... | reverse complement strand
GGATCGAAGGGATGGGGAGCGGCTCGAGCGGCACGGGCGCGAACCCGAAGCTCGAATCGGCCCACACGTGCTCATCATTGGGCGGCCAGGACTTGGCGTTGTCGACGTCGGCAGGGGCGACGAGGAATGCTCCGGCAACGGAGCCCCGGGGCAGCTTGGGGGCCGCGTACGCCACGGCAATCGCACCGAGACTGTGGGCGACGAGCACCGCCGGGCGCGACGTGGTCGCGACGGCTGCGATGATATTGGCGACCCAGCTGTCCTTATCCGGAGCCGTCCAATTTTCCTGCTCGATCCGTCGCGCGGTTTTCAAATTGCGCTCCCAACGCGACTGCCAGTGATCGGCGCCCGAGTTGAGCCAGCCGGGCACTATCAGAATGTCGACATCGGAGGTGCGCATGGAGCCTATGTAGGAGTGGGCACGACAACGCGGCAGGGCGTTACGGGGTATAGGCGACTCACCTTAGAGATGCACCACTCGGAGTGGAGCAACCGACGGTGGGCGACATGGGAAAGGCGAGGGTAATTGCTCACGCTGTGCTGGTCGTTGCCCTAGCCGGTACGCTGGCATTCAAGGCGCGACATGCGAACGCCGACGGAATACCCGGCGTGGTATTGACGGCTTCACAGCATGTCACCGACTGGAGCGGCATCTACATCGGCGGGCGCGTCGGCGGCGCCTGGAGCGACGTCGACTGGACGCAGAATGCCAATTACTTCACCACGCTCAACGCAACCGTCGTGGGCACCAACTCCAGCTTTTCGCCGAGCGGTGTGGCCGGGGGAGTGTTCGGGGGCGCCAACCTGCAGCTCGGACAGTGGATATTCGGCGCCGAGCTCTCGTACTCGGGCACAGACCTTTCCACTGCGACGGCGAGCCCATTCTTTCCGGCGATCGACACGTTCACTACGGAATTGAATTGGCTAGCAACGGTCGAAGGCCGTCTCGGTTACTCGTGGAACCGCACGCTCGTGTTCGTCAAAGGCGGCTGGGCCGGCGGCGACGTAAAAATGGAGTTGACTGACAATGCGGCCGGTATAACCGCATCGACGACTACATTCGCCGACGGCTGGACCATCGGTGGCGGCGTCGAATACGCCCACTGGGACAGTGTCATCCTCGGCCTCGAATACGACTACACCACCCTCAACGTCGGCGGAGCGACCGTGGGTTGCCCGACTTGCCCCAGCGGCGTCGGCGGCGGCGTGCCGGTGATCAGTAGCGACATCCACGTCTCGTCGGTGATGGCGCGCTTGAGCTATCTGTTCAGACCCGAGGACTGAGCGGATCGGACGCCGACCCCGGCGGTGATGGCGAGCCGCCGGTAGAACTCGTGATTCTGCGACAGCGGCGCTCCCATCGACTTGGCCCCGTCAGCGCGCTCCGAACACGCGGGCGAATATCTCGTCCACGTGCTGCAGATGATAGCCGAGGTCGAACATCGCCTCGAGCTCGGCCGGCTTGAGCTTGCCCGTCACGTCCTTGTCGGCCTTGAGCAGGGCGAGGAAGTCTTTGCCCTCGTTCCACGATTGCATGGCATTGCGCTGCACGAGCCGATAGGCGTCCTCGCGTGAGACGCCGGCTTGCGTCAGCGCCAGCAGCACGCGCTGGGAATTGTGCAGCCCGCCGAGCTTGTCGAGGTTGCGGCGCATGGCATCGGGATAGACGACGAGCTTGTCGATGATCCCCGTGAGCCTTGCCAGCGCGAAGTCGAGGGTGACGGTGGCGTCGGGGCCGATCATGCGCTCGACCGAGGAATGCGAGATATCGCGCTCGTGCCACAGCGCCACGTTCTCCATTGCCGGCATGGCATAGGCGCGCACCATGCGCGCCAGCCCCGTGAGGTTCTCGCTCAGCACCGGATTGCGCTTGTGCGGCATGGCCGAGGAGCCCTTCTGGCCGGGAGAGAAGTACTCCTCCGCTTCCAGCACCTCGGTCCGCTGCAGATGGCGGATCTCGATCGCCAGCCGTTCCACCGACGAGGCGACGACGGCAAGCGTCGCAAAATACATGGCGTGCCGGTCGCGTGGGATCACCTGCGTCGAGATCGGCTCCGGCACGAGCCCCATCCTTTGAGCCACGTAGGCTTCGACGCCGGGGTCGATGTTGGCGTACGTGCCGACCGCGCCGGACAGCGCACAGGTCGCCACTTCCTTGCGCGCCGAAACAAGGCGCTCTTTGGCGCGCGCGAACTCAGCATAGGCGTAGGCGAGCTTCAGTCCGAACGTCGTCGGCTCGGCGTGGATGCCGTGGCTGCGTCCGATGGTCGGCGTCAGCTTGTGCTCGAGGGCGCGCCGCTTCAGTGCCGTGAGCAGGGTGTCGACGTCGGTGATCAGCAAGTCGGCGGCGCGCACGAGTTGCACGTTGAAACACGTGTCGAGCACGTCGGAGGACGTGAGTCCCTGGTGCACGAAGCGCGCCTCCGGCCCCACCAGCTCGGCGAGGTGGGTGAGGAAGGCGATGACGTCATGCTTCGTCTCGCGCTCGATCTCGTCGATGCGGGCGATGTCGAACTTGGCCTTCCGCCCCTTATCCCAGATGACCTTGGCGGCGTGCTGCGGGATGACGCCCATCTCCGCCATGGCGGCGGCGGCGTGCGCCTCGATGTCGAACCAGATGCGGAATCGCGTCTCTGGCTCCCAGATCGACGCCATCTCGGGACGGCTGTAGCGGGGAATCATAGGGGCCTCGCCGGAGGGAAGGAGCGGAGGCCTAGCAGACGGGCTGCGGCCCTTCAATCGCTGCGCCGCAAACGATCCCCCGGCAATACTGGGCAGTCGAAATCATTCGCAGTCTATTTTTGCAAGAAATCCACACGCAAGCGCTATTGTTGCAACGCACACAAAGAGACTTTGCATCGCAACAATAATTCCACAATAAGGTCGAGATCGGGCCGCAATTAATTGGTTGATCGCAGTCGCCGTGTGAAGGTTGACTGTTGACACATTGTCACATCGGACCGCACTAGCGAGTAAGTACTCTTGAAAGTGCACTACTGAAACGAAAAGTTACTTAGAGATATTCATTGGACTCTTATACCGGTGGTGTCATGGCCCGCCAGCGGGCGGCAATAACCAAGGTAGGAAGCTAGAGGGCAGGCACGCGTTATGCCAAATCAGATGCAAAGCGAAATCGCCCAGCTCAATAATGAGCTCGAGCAGATGGACGATCCGCGCGAGTGCTATGCAAAGGTGCAGGCACAAATTCGCCGGTATCGGCAGGCGGGGATGAAGGTCCCTGAGGATCTGGCCCTGATCGAGAAGCGGTTGATGGCCGAGTGCATGGCCGCCTCTCAGGGCCGCGACTAAAAGCCGTCCACGGTTCCTCAAAGACCGGTGCAAGAACGGCGTTTGGCAGCCGTCGCTTGAGCGACGGCTGCCGCCTTACCCTCTGCCGTTAAAGACATTCAATCCTCGCGACGCCATGCGCCGGCTCGCCAGGTGACGACGTCGTAGGAGGGGAGATCGGCATCTCCCTTGTCGTCGAAGCTCACGCGCCCCAACGCCGTTTCGAAGCTGCCATGGGCCAGCACCTCGCCGACCGCCTGTCCGGTTGTTGAGTGCACCTGACGTGCCGCCGCGGCCCACGCCTCGATCGCCGCGTAAGCTGAGACGAGGCCGCCCGTGACTGGCTGTGCCGCGATTTTGTCTTTCAGCGTCGCCGCGGCAACGCCATCGCTCGCATCGTGGGCCAGCAGCGCCTTCGCGCCCTCGGCCGCGTCGCGCGCTGTCTCTGCGAACGGGTCCGTGGTCAGGGCGTCGCTGCCAAGGAAGGTCGCGTCGAGCCCGGCGCTGCGCATCTGGCGCAATAGCTGGCCGCCTTCGATGGCGTACCCGGTGAAGTAGATGGCCTGCGTCTTCGCGGTGCGCAGTTTGCCAATGAGCGCTGTATAATCCTTCTGTCCGCCGACGACCGCGGCCGTGAGAACGCTGCTCGCGCCGGCCGCCTTGAGTGCGGCCGTGGCCTTCCCGGCGAGCTCCTTCGCAAAGCGGCTGCCGTCATGCACGATCGCCACGGGCTCGGCCGTGAAGTTGCGCGCGATGTAAGCGCCGGCTTCGGTTCCCTGCCGGTCGTCGCGGCCATCCAGCCGGAAAATCATCGGGCCGGCGCGCGGCTCGGTCAGCGCGGCGTTGCGCGTCGCGGGCGCGATGAACACGATCCCTGCTTGCGCGTAGACCTTGGCAGCGGCCACAGCGGCTGCCGCGCATGGGTGGCCGACGACCAGGGCCACGCCTTGCGCAACGAGCGCGCGAGCAGCCTTCTCGGACTCTTTCGCCGCGCAATTGTCATCGCGCTCGATGATCTCCACCGGCTCGCCGCCGATGCCGCCCTCAGCGTTGATGTGCTCCGCGGCGTGTTGCGCGGCGCGGCGGACGTCCTTCCCCACGCCCGCATAGGGGCCGTTAGTCGGCCCCGTCACACCGATGAGAACCTTGGCCGTCGCCGCGGGAGCGAACGCCCCCGCGACCAGCATTGCCAGGAGATGGACACGCAGCCGGGCCATGCGGCGTCTCGACCTGCGCCGGCGGCTCGTCAGTTCTGCACGTAGGTGATGCGCCCGTCGGGCTGCTTCGCCCACGTGTACATGACGTACGCCACCTGCTTGATGTCGCCCTTGTCGTCGAAGGCGATGTCGCCGATCACCGTGTTGAAATTGACGCCGGAGCGCATGTAGGCGGCGACCGTCTTGGGATCGAGGGATTTCGTCGCCTCGATGGCCTGCTTGAGTATCTGCACGGCAGCATAGCTGTAGAGCGTGTAGGCCTCTGGCTTGTACTCGCGCGCTTCGAATTTCTCGATGATCTCTCTGGCCTCGGGCCGCTTCTGCGGGTCGGGACCGAAGGTCATCAGCGTGCCCTCGGCGGCGGGTCCGGCGATGGCCGCGAACTCGTCGCTGGCGATGCCGTCGCCGGATATGAACACCGCGCCCACACCCTGGTCGCGCATCTGGCGCAGGATGAGGCCCCCGGCGGTGTGCACGCCACCCCAGTAGAACACGTCGGCGCCGGCATTCTTCACCTTGGAGACAAGTGCCGAGAAATCCTTCTCGCCGGCACCCACACCCTCGTACATGACCTCGGTGACGCCGAGATTGTTCATCGCCTTTTTCGTCTCGTCCGCAAGTCCTTTGCCGTAGGTCGTCTTGTCATGGACGATGGCCACCTTCTTGTCCTTGAAGTGCTCGGCGATGTACTTGCCGGCAACGCCGCCCTGCTGGTCGTCGCGGCCGCAGGTGCGGAACACGTTCCACAGCTTGCGCTCGGTGATCATGGGATTGGTGGAGGCGGGCGTGATCATCAGCATGCCGTTGTCCACGTAGACCTCGGAGGCCGGCATGGAGACGCCAGAATTGAAGTGGCCGACGACAAAGTGAATGCCCTCGCCGAGGAAGTTATTGGCGACGGAGACGCCCTGGCGCGGATCGCCCGCATCGTCGCCGACGAACAGCTCGACTTGCTCGCCGTTGATGCCGCCCGCCGCATTGATATCGGCGATAGCCTGCTCGGCGCCGTTCTTGAGCTGCGCCCCGAAAGCCGCATCCGAGCCGGTCATCGGGCCGGCGACGCCCATCTTCAGCTTGGGTGGGCCGCTGTCGCAGCTCGCTAAGCCGACGGCGGCCGCGATTGCGAATGCTGCCAAGGTCGCTGCTTTCATGGGGCTTTCCTCGATCGGTAGGTTCAACGCGGGTCTCGGCGACGGCGCGCATGTTCGTCCGAAACAGGCGAAAAGTCATCCCCGCGGGTCGGCCGCTAGTGCGGACTTGGCGCGCCAGGAGAAAAAGCCTGCCCGCTCATAGGCCCAAGGATACTGCTCGACCATCTGGCGCACGCGGGTGCGCCGGTAGCCGTAGGTGCAGGCGGCGAGCATGACCGCATAATCGACGATGAGATTCTTCAGCGACAGCAGGGGCTCGGCGAACAGCGCGAAGTGCAGGAAGCGGACGGTGCAGGCGAGGAGGAACGCGGCTCCGAGGATCTGCCACGGCGATCGCCACGTCGAGGCGATGGCCGAACCGGTCGCTTGCGCTGCCGCCCCACCCAACAGCACGGTCAGCAGCAGGAAGATCCACAGGCCGTTGATGCCAGTATCGTAAAAGCTCGTCAGCATGCGCGGCTCATCCTAGTGTCGCCCGCCTTCGAGATACGCAGCGCGTATCTCGGGGCTCGCCAGTAGCTCCTGGCCGGTACCGCTGAGCGTAATGGCGCCATTGACCATCACGTAAGCGCGGTGGGCCAGCCGTAGCGCGTGAAAGGCGTTCTGCTCGACGAGGAACACGGTCAGCCCCTCGCGCGCATTGAGATCGCGGATGACCTGGAAGATCTGCTTGACGATGAGCGGTGCCAGGCCGAGCGACGGCTCATCGAGCAGCAGCAGCTTTGGGCGGCTCATCAAGGCACGCGCGATGGCCAGCATCTGCTGCTCGCCGCCCGACAGCGTGCCGCCGCGCTGGGCGAGGCGCTCCTTCAAGCGCGGGAAGATCGCCGTCACGTGGGCGAGTTCGTCTTTGAAGTCGAGCCCTCCGGCGAACTCCGCGCCCATACGCAGGTTCTCCTCGACCGTCATGCGGGCAAAGATGCGCCGGCCTTCCGGGGACAGGGCGATGCCGAGCCGGGCGATTTCGTGGGTCGGCAGGCTGCCGATGTCGTGACCGTCGAAAACGATGCGGCCATCACGCGCGCGGGGGTTGCCGAAGATCGTCATCATCAGCGTGGACTTGCCGGCGCCGTTCGCCCCGATAAGCGTGACGATCTCGCCGGCGGGCACCTCGAGATTGACATCGCGCAGGGCGATGATGTTGCCGTAGCAGGCGGTGACGCCCTGCAGGGAGAGGAGGGAAGCGCTCATACGCCGACCTCGGCTTCCACCTTGGCCACTTCCTCGTCCTCGACGCCGAGATAGGCGGCGACGACTTTCGGGTCATTGCAAACGCTCTCCGGCGTTCCATCGGAGATGCGCAGGCCATACTCGAGGACGACGACGTGATCGGAAATCTCCATCACCACCGACATGTCGTGCTCGATCAGCAGGATCGACGTGGTGTGCTCGTCGCGGATCAAGCGCAGCAGCGTATTGAGCCCGGCGCTCTCGCGCGGGTTGAGGCCTGCCGCCGGCTCATCGAGGCACAGCAGAACCGGCTCGGTGCACATGGCGCGCGCGATTTCCAGGCGGCGCTGATCGCCATAGGGGAGCGCGCCGGCCGCATCGTCGGCGCGGTGCGTCAGCTCGATGCGATCCAGCCAATAGCGCGCCAGCTCGACGGCGCCCCGTTCGGCCTGCGCGAAGCTCGCCGCGCCGAGGAGGCCGAGCACCGAGAGGCCGGAGGCGCGCATCAGAGGATTGTGCTGAGCGACGATGAGGTTCTCCAACACCGTCATTCCGGGAAACAGGCGGACGTTCTGGAACGTACGCGCCACGCGAGCCCGTCGCGCGATCTCGAAGTCCGGCATGCGCTCGAGCAGAAACAGGCCGTCGCTGCCGAGGCTGCCGTCGCGACATCGGTAGCGCCGGCTCGACGCTGAGAGAACGGCAACCGCGTCCGCCTCGACGGGGCCGCTCGTCGACAAGGCGATGAGGCCGCTCGTCGGTTTGTAGAAGCCGGTGATGCAGTTGAATACGGTCGTCTTGCCGGCGCCGTTGGGGCCGATGAGGGCGGTGATGTCGCCACGTCCGACCGAGAAGGAAAGGTCGCGGACCGCTACCAGTCCACCGAAGCGCATGGTGAGGCCCTCGGCGACAAGCAGCGGATCGCTCAACCAGCGCATCAGCCGTGCCCTTCCTTGACGTGGGCACCGGAAACGGCCTTCGCCTCGTGGAGCACGATCGAAGGCTGCCTCGAGGCGATGAGCCCGCGCGGCCGCCACACCATCATGATGACCATGGCCAGGCCGAAGATCAGCATGCGGTACTGGCCGGGGTCGAACCCGGGGCCGAAGATGGACTTCAGCCAGTCGAGCTCGCGCAGCAGTTCGATGCCGCCGATGATCGCCACGGCGGCGACGGCGACGCCGAAGAGCGAGCCCATGCCGCCGAGCACCACGATGGCGAGGATCGTGGCCGATTCCATGAACTCGAACGACCGCGGATTGACGAAGCCCTGGCGCGCGCCAAAGAACGCGCCGGCGAGCCCGCCGAACAAGGCGCCCATGGCGAACGCGGTGAGCTTGGTGTTGACCGTGTTGATGCCGAGCGAGCGGCAGGCGATCTCATCCTCGCGCAGTGCCTCCCAGGCGCGGCCCACGGGCAGCCGGCGCATACGCTGGGTGACGAACGCGACGAGCAGAGCCAGCGCCAGGATCACGTAATAGAGGAAGATTGATCGCTGCACAGTCGGACTGCCGGGCAGGTGGAACACGTCGGCAAACGTCGTCTCGCCGGTGCGTGTCGTGAACGGCAAGCCGAAGAACGTGATGCGCGGCGTTTGGATGCCGGCGTTGCCGTTGGTCAGCGCCACCCAGTTGATGAGCACGAGCCGGATCATCTCGCCGAAGGCGAGTGTGACGATGGCTAAGTAGTCGCCGCGCAGGCGCAGCACAGGAAAGCCGAGGATGACGCCCCAGAACGCGGCAAGGAGCCCGGCGATCGGCAGGCAGATCCAGAAAGCCCAGGGTCCGAGCACGGGCACCGTCGCCGGGATCACGAAGCTGGCGATGATGGCGTAGGTGTAGGCGCCGACGGCATAAAAGGCGACGTAGCCGAGATCGAGCAGCCCGGCGAGCCCGACGACGATGTTGAGGCCCCAGGCGAGCATCACGTAGATGAGGATCTGGACGCCGAAATTGTCGACCCATTTGATGGCGCCACCCTGTCCGGTCAGCGCGAGCGCGATGAACGGAAAGGCGACCAGCACGGCGAGGCCTGCGTGCGGCAGGTAGCGCCGATGGTCGGCGGAAAGGTCGAGCGGCGGAAAGAGCAGCTTGCGCGTCCGCTGCGGATGCCTGAAAAGCCGCCAGGCGAGCCGGCCGCCAAACACTAAGGCGACGATGGCGAGCACGAGCCACGGGCGCGCGTCGAGCGCGATGCGGTTGGAAAAGTCCTGCTCGGTGCGGAAGGCAAGCAGCGGGAAGCAGAGGCCCAGCGCGACCAGCGCCCAGAGCCCCGCGTCCTTCGCCGCTTCCCGCATCGAGACCGCTGCGGGCGGCAGTGCGCCCTGCCTGCCCGCGTCCATGACCTCAAACCTTCTCGACGTCCGGCCGGCCGAGAATGCCGGATGGGATGAAGATCAGCGTGATGGCCAGGATCGAGAAAGCGGCGACGTCCTTGTAGTCGATCGAGAAGTAGGCTGACCACATCGTCTCGATGAGGCCGATCAGCAGGCCGCCGAGAACCGCGCCGGGGATCGATCCGATGCCGCCCAGCACGGCCGCTGTGAACGCCTTGATGCCCGGCGTGAAGCCGTCGGCGAAGTTCACCACGCCATAGTAGGACATGAACATGAGGCCGGCGACGGAGGCGAGCGCGCCGCCGATGACGAAGGTGAGCGACACCGTGCGATTGACGTCGATGCCGAGCAGGGCCGCCATGCGCCGATCCTGCTCGCAGGCGCGCTGGGCGCGGCCAAGCTTTGTCTTTTGCACCAGGGCCCAGAAGGCGAGCAGCAGCACTGCGGTCAAAGTGCCGATGAGGATCTGCTTCAGCGAGATCGCCGCCGTGCCGCCGCCGACCGGGAAGGTGAACACCTCGTTCAACATGGGCGGCGCCGCCTTGTTGCGCGGGCCCTGCACCACCTGCACCAGGTTCGACAGAAAGATCGACATGCCGATCGCGGAGATGAGCGGAGCAAGGCGGAACGAGCCGGCCAGCGGACGATAGGCGATGCGCTCGATGACCCAGCTCCACAGGGCCGTCAGCGCCATGCCGAGGACGAGAACGATCAGCAGGGCGAAGCCCAGGGAGGCGATGCCGAGGATTTGCGTGAGGATCAAATACAGTATCAGCGCGATGAAAGCGGAGACCATGAACACGTCGCCGTGCGCGAAGTTCACCATGCCGATGATGCCGAACACCATCGTGTAGCCGATGGCGATGAGCCCGTAGATCGATCCGAGGGTCAGGCCATTGATCAGCTGCTGGACGAAATATTCCATTCTTCCCCCTTGCCCGCTGCGCTCCTCGGATGTCTCAGAGCAGGAGGTGCGAGCCGTCGCAGAACGGCTCGTCGTCGGTCCTTTTGCAACCGCAAATGTTGAAGGTGCTGGTGGACTGAACGACGAAACGCAAAGGCTCGATGCCGGTGTCCTTGTGCGA
>Ga0299912_10005688_pt1 | contig 10247 bp, 7 predicted proteins | sample RVTome_2_FD_207667 | JGI IMG/M metagenome (GOLD analysis project Ga0299912, IMG submission 207667) | Soil microbial communities from uranium-contaminated site in the Upper Colorado River Basin, Wyoming, United States - RVT95D214 (version 2) ... | reverse complement strand
CAGCTCCATGTCGGCCGGAAGGTTGTGGGTTTCGAGCGGGATGGTCAGGCTCTTCTCCGAGAACGTCCTCTCCTCGGGGATCAGGGTCAGCCAGAGGACGAGGGCGAGCAGGAAGGCCAGAAGCTTGAGACCCCAGTTGCTGAACACGGCGCGCGCGAATCGTGTCATGACTTTTTGAGATACTCCATCAACCGGGCTTTAAAAGCGTCGATGTCCGGGATGCGTTCGAGCCGGCCCCGGACGGCCAGCGTCAGATCCCCGGTCTGCTCGGAAACGACGATGACGGCGGCGTCCGTTTCCTGGGAGAGGCCGAGCGCCGACAGATGGCGCGTCCTGGCCACCAGGTCATCCCGGAGGTTATGGGTGGCCGGCAGCGGGAGGAGACAACCCGCGGCCAGGATCTTGTTTCCCTCGACTATGACGGCGCCGTCGTGGAGGGGGGACTGGGCGATGAATATGCTGACCAGCAGATCCTTGGACAGGACGGCGTCCAGCTTGGTCCCCCGGTCGGCGAAGGCCTTGAGGGAGATCTGCTTGGTGATGGCGATCAGGGCCCCGATCTTCCGTTGAGACAGGAAGTCGACGGCCAGGAACAGGTCCTCGATCTTCTCCTGGAAGGAGCGGAGGGCGAGCGGATTCCTGAAGGTCCGGGAGCCGAGGCCGGTCAGGAAGCGGCGGATTTCCCCCTGGAACAGGACGATGATGGCGATGATCAGGTAAGTCAGGAAATTCTTGATGAGCCACTGGGAGACGCTCAGCCGGGCCCAGCGGCTGACGAAGTAGAGGACGCCGATGACGGCCAGGCCGACGACCATCTGGTAGGCCTTGGTATCCTGGATGAGCCGGAAGAAGGAATACAGTATAACGGCGATCAGAAGGATGTCCAGGATGTCCGTGAGTTTGAGGTGGGTCAGGGCGTGCCAGACGTTAGCTGACATAGCGGGCGTGTCCTTTGCTGTCGGGCTCGGGCTCCTCGTTCCGGATGGCCTCGGCGACCCGGACCGCACGGCCGACTTCCCGGACGTCGTGGACGCGGAGGACATGGGCGCCGTGTACGACGCCGAGGACGGCCGAGGCGATCGATCCCTCGAGCCGCTCCTGGGGGGGCGCGTTGAGGATCTTGCCGATAAAGGATTTCCGGGAGGTTCCCAGGACGATCGGACGTCCCAGGTCCGCGAAAACATCGAGCCGGTTGATGAGGGTCAGGTTGTGTTCGAGCCGCTTCCCGAACCCGATCCCGGGGTCGAGGAGGACGCTTTCGGCCGCTATCCCGGCCGAGACCGCCTCCCGGAGACGGCTCTCGAGAAAGCCGCGGACTTCGGCCAAGAGATCCTCGTAGAAGGGAGCGGCTTGCATCGTCCGGGGGGTTCCCTTCATGTGCATGAGGACGAGGCCGGCCCGCGCTTCGGCGATAACGGCGGCCAGGTCGGGGTCGAAACGGAGGGCGCTGACGTCGTTGATGATGTCCGCGCCCGCGTCAAGGGCGCGCCGGGCGACCTGGGACTTGGTCGTATCGACCGAAATCAGAACTTTAGAATATTTCCGGAGACCGTCCACGACCGGAATGACCCGGCGGATCTCCTCCTCGGCCGGGACCGGCTCGGCGCCGGGGCGGGTGCTCTCGCCGCCGACGTCGATGATATCGGCGCCCTCGGCCGCCAGGGCCAGTCCCCGCTCGACGGCCGCCTCCGCGTCCCGGAGAAGGCCGCCGTCCGAAAAGGAGTCGGGGGTGATGTTGAGGATCCCCATGATCCAGGTCCGCCCCCCGAGAAGAAACCCGCGGTCTCTCGTCCGGAAGCGAATGTCCTGTCTCACTGTTTCCGCATCTCGATCTTTAGAGGGACTGCTTTCAGGCGCCGGCGGTTTCCGCGCCGTTCGCGCCCTGTTTGGCGCCGTTGACGACCTCCTGGATCTCCTCGGAGGAGAGGACTTCCTTCTCGAGCAGGAGCTCGGAGATACGGATGAGCTTGTCCCGCTTGGCCTCGAGAAGGTCGCGGGAGCGCTGGAAACAGCGGTTGATGATCTTTTTGACCTCCTCGTCGATGCGCTCCGAAGTCCGCTCGCTGAAGTTCTTGTTCACGGCCAGGTCGCGGCCGAGGAAGATAAGGTCGTCCCGCTCGCCGAAGGTCAGCGGCCCCAGCTCGGACATCCCCCACTGGCAGACCATCTTGCGGGCGATCTCGGTCGACTTCTCGAAGTCGCTGGCCGCGCCCGTCGTCATCTTGTTGAGAAGGAGGTTCTCGGCGACGCGGCCCGCCATCAGGACCGAGAGCTGGGCTTCAAGATAATCCTTGGTGTAAGTGTAACGGTCGTCGAGGGGAAGCTGCTGGGTGAGGCCCAGGGCCATGCCCCTTGGGATGATCGTGACCTTGTGGATGGGATCGGCCTCGGGGATGAGGGCGGCGACCAGGGCGTGGCCGGCCTCGTGGATGGCCGTGTTCTTCTTTTCCTCGTCGCTGATGATCATGCTCTTGCGCTCGACCCCCATCAGGACCTTGTCCTTGGCGCTTTCCATGTCCTTCATGGCGACGCTGTCCTGGCCCTTGCGGGCGGCCGCCAGGGCCGCCTCGTTGACGAGGTTGGCCAAATCGGCGCCCGAGAAGCCCGGCGTTGAGCGGGCCAGGACCTTGAGGATGACGTCCTGGGCCAGCGGGATCTTGCGAACGTGGACCTTGAGGATGTCCTCGCGGCCCTTGACGTCCGGCATGTTGACGACGATCCGGCGGTCGAAGCGGCCCGGCCGGAGCAGGGCCGTGTCGAGGATGTCCGGGCGGTTTGTGGCCGCGATCAGGATGATCCCTTCGTTGGAGTCGAAGCCGTCCATCTCGACCAGGAGCTGGTTGAGGGTCTGCTCCCGCTCGTCATGGCCGCCGCCCAGTCCGGCTCCGCGCTGACGGCCGACGGCGTCGATCTCGTCGATGAAGATGAGGCAGGGCGCGCTCTTCTTGCCCTGTTCGAACAGGTCCCGGACCCGGGAGGCGCCGACCCCCACGAACATCTCGACGAAGTCGGAGCCCGAGATCGAGAAGAAGGGGACGTCGGCCTCGCCGGCGATCGCCCGGGCCAGCAGGGTCTTGCCCGTCCCCGGCGCCCCGACCAGGAGGACGCCCTTGGGGATGCGGCCGCCCAGCTTCTGGAATCTCTGGGGGTCCTTGAGGAACTCGATGATCTCCTGGAGCTCCCCCTCGGCTTCCTCGACGCCGGCGACGTCCTTGAAGGTGACCTTCTTCTGGGAGGCCAAGAAGAGCTTTGCCCGGCTCTTGCCGAAGGACAGGGCCTTGTTGCCGCCGGACTGCATCTGGCGCATGAAAAAGAACCATAGGAAGACGAGGAGGAGGATGGGCAGCATGGTCAGAAGGTAGCCGACCCAGGGGCTCCGCTCGGTCGGCTTGACGATGATATTGACGTTGTGTTCGCGAAGAATCTTGACGAGGTCGTCATACTGGGGAGGCGTGATCGTCTTGAAGGTCGTCCCGTCCAGGTATTTCCCCTTGAGGTCGTTCCCGGTGATGGTGGCCTCTTCGACTTTGTTGGCCTCGACGTCGGACATGAACTGGCTGAAGGCGAGGTCTTTCTTGGCCGCGGCCGGGGTCTGGACTTGGCTCCAGAGGAAAATGATGATGATCCCGGCCGTCAGCCAGAACAGGGCGCTCTTGTATGCGCGGGGTCGGCTTTTAGGCATAATCATACATTCCTTTTGGGATGCTATTGTAGCATGTTTTCGACGGGTTGAAAACATCGCGTTAAATGGTGACGCTAATCCGTGTCCCCTATTTGTGTCCTTGCATCAGAGGGGACACGGTTTAGCGTCACCGAATTTGACAGAGGACGGGTATTGAGATAAATCTTCTTCTATGAAACTCCCTCCCCTCGACTTGGCCATCATCGGCGTCTACCTCGCCCTGGTCGCCCTGATCGGTTTCGTCATCCGCAAGCGTGCGACACAGAAAGTCGATTCCTACTATCTGGCCGACCGGAACGTCCCCTGGTGGATGCTGGGGCTGTCGGGCTGCTCGAGCTACATCGACATCGGCGGCACGATGTCCATGATCGGGGTCCTGTTCTACCTCGGCCTCAAGTCGATGTGGGCGACTCATATATTCTGGGGCTGGTTCATCATCTGCTTCTACATGGCCTTCCAGGCCAAGTGGATCCGCCGCTCCGGGGTCATGACCTTCGCCGAGTGGAACGAGACCCGCTTCGGGGCGACCCGCGACGCCGAGTACGCCCGGTTCAGCTCGGCCGTCTTCCTCCTCGTCCTGATGATCTTCAACCTCATGTTCATCTCGGTCGGGACCGGGAAGTTTGCCGAGGAGTTCCTGCCCTTCCCGCGCTGGCAGTCCTCCCTCATCGTCCTGGTCGTGGTCGGGATCTACGTAACGCTGGGGGGCTTCTTCGGCGTCATCCTGACCGACATCTTTCAGACGTTCCTGATCGCCGTCGGGGCGGTCATCCTGTCCTTCATGGTCTTCGGGAACAGCGCGGTTCCGGCCGCCCTTGCCGGCAAGGACCCGGCCTGGTTCTCGCTTGCTCCCACCTGGCGATTGTGGCCGTCCTACGCGGCGACGACGCCGCCCGCCTACGGCCACTTCGAGGCCTTCGGACCGATCCTGATGGCGGGCTTCCTCTGGCTCATCTTCCGGGTCCTGGCCGGCCCCAACGTCTGGGACTTCCAGTTTTTCCTGACGACGCGCTCCCCGCGCGACGCGTCGCTGGCCGGCGGGATGTGGACGCTCGGCTATACACTGCGCTGGATCATCGGCTGCGCCTTCCTCTGCCTGGGGATGGTCTACCTGGGGTCGGAAGCCGGCTTCGACGCCGAGAAGATCATGCCGCTGGTCCTGCTCAGGCTTCCGCTCGGGGTGCGGGGTCTGTTCATGGCCGTCCTGCTGGCGGCCCTGATGTCGACCATCTCGGCCATGATCAACGTCACGAGCTCGGTCGTTACCAACGACTTCATCAAACGGTACGTCCGGCGCGACTTCAGCCAGAAGTGGCTTGTCAGAATCGGGCAGGTCGCATCGGTCGCCGCCCTCTTTGTCGGGTTCGTCTTCAGCCTGTCCTTCAGCCATATCGTGACGGCCTGGGAAACCATGATCTTCGTCTGGGTCACGGTCATCCTCGTCCCGGCCACCCTGCGCTGGCACTACTGGCGGATGAGCGCCCGGGCCTTCGTCGGGAGCATGGGGATCTCGGTCGTCCTTGTCCTGGGCCGCGTCATGCTGTTCAAGTCGCTGGGCGCGGCGGGATCGCTGGCCGTCGACACCGGCCTCTGCCTCGTCGTCACGCTCGTCATGACCTTCCTCAACAAGCCGACCGATATGGATGTCCTGGTTAAATTCTACGCCAGGATCCGGCCCTTCGGATTCTGGGGGCCGGTCCGGCGCGAGGCCGTTAAGCGCGGGCTTGTCCCGGCCCGGGACAAGATGCCGGCCATGGACGCCCTGAACGGGCTTCTGACGGCGGTCTTCCAGTTCTCGCTGGCCCTGCTCACCTTTTACGCCTTTCTCAGGCGTTGGGGGCAGTTCGGGATCTGGCTCGCTGTCGCTCTGTCGCTGGCGGCCGTCCTTTTCTTCACTTGGTACAAGAATTTGCCCGCCCCCGATGAAAAATAACGGGGTCAGACCTACACATTTCACATTCTGCGAGGGGCAATACCGGGGCAGGACTTGGAGTGTAACTGTCAACCTAAACATGTTCAGGTCCCTGTGCTCCGGATCGAATAATCATGTAAAATGTGTACGTCTGACCCCATGAACAAGCCGACAGTCCACCTCATCTGTAACGCCCACCTTGACCCCGTTTGGCAGTGGCGCTGGGAGGAGGGCGCTTCGGAAGCCCTGGCCACCTTCCGGACCGCGGTCCGCCTCCTCGGCGAGCACCAGGGGCTCATCTTCAACCACAACGAAGCCGTCCTCTACCAGTGGGTCGAACGGCTCGATCCGCCCCTGTTCCGGAAGATCCAGGACTTGGCCGCCCGGGGACGCTGGGTCGTAAGCGGCGGCTGGTTCCTCCAGCCCGACCTCAACCTGCCGGGGACGGAATCCCTGGTTCGCCAGATCGCCGAGGGCCGACGTTATTTCCGGGAGAGGTTCCGGTCCCGTCCCCGCGTCGCCTACAACTTCGACTCCTTCGGCCACAGCGGCGGCCTGCCCCAGCTCCTGCGCCGGGCCGGCTACGAGATGTACATTCATATGCGGCCTCAGGAGGCCGAGCTCCGGCTTCCGGCCGACCTCTACCGTTGGCAGGGCGTCGACGGCACGGAGATCCTGACCTATCGGATCAGCGTCGGCCTCTACCATACCGAGCGCGATAACATCCGGCGCCGGCTCGAAGAGGGAGTCGATCTCGCCCTGCGCCTCGGCCGCGACGTCCCCGTTTTTTGGGGATTGGGCGATCACGGCGGCGGGGCGACCCGGGAGGATCTCAAAGTCATCGACGCCTTCATCGCCAAGGAACAGCGGGTCCGCGTCGTCCACAGCACGCCCGATAAGCTCTACGCTGCGATCAAGGACGCCGCGGCCGCGGCGCCCGTGGTCGTCGGCGACCTCCAGCGAGTGTTCACGGGATGCTACACATCGTTGAGCCGGGTCAAGCGGCGGGCCCAGAAGAGCCTGGGCCGTCTCGTCCAGGCCGAGGCGCTCGCGGCCTGGGCTTGGTGGCGCAAGAACGAGGATTTTCCCGAGGCCGATCTGAGGGCCGCCTGGCGCGATCATCTCTTCAACGATTTCCACGACGTCATCACCGGGAGCTGCACGGAGCCGGCCGAGCAGGACGCCCTGGACATCTACGGCCGCGCCTCCGAAGCCGCCCGCCGAGTCCGGCTGGCCGCGGCCGCCGCCCTCAACCGCGGCGACAAGGAGAGCCCGAGCCTTCCTGTCACGGTCCTGAATATGAACACGGCATTGACCCGGGTTCCGGTCGAGGTCGAGAGCATGGTCGATTACCGTCCGTTCTGGTCGGGCGATTGGCACCTCAAGTTGATGCGAATGAACGGTTCCGAAGTCTCCTGTCAGGAAGAGCAGCCGGAATCGCTCCTTCCCTTCAACGGCTGGCGCCGCAAGATCAGCTTCCTCGACGACATTCCCGGGGTCGGGGTTTCGCGCTTTCATCTGCTGGCCGTTTCGGGCCCCAAACAAGGGGGAAGCGCCAAACCCGGCCTCAAGTTCAAGTATGACCGAAGGCGCGGGTTGGTCGGTTCGCTCAAGACCGCCGCCGGCGACGAGTGCCTGGCCGGCCCGCTTTTCGAGCCTCTCGTTATCGAGGATGGGGCCGACTCCTGGGGGACCGGGCGCGGGAGCTACCGGGATGTCGCGGGCCGATTCAGGCTTAAGGGCGTTCCCAAAACGACGGCCAAAGGACCGGTCCGGACAGTCGTCCAATCCGTGCTGGTCCATAAGCAGAGCAGGGTGACCATGGACGTTTACGCCTACCAAGGCTGGCCCGTTCTCGAGGTCCGCCTCCGCATCCTTTGGAACGAGGAGCGGAAGCGCCTTAAGCTCCGCATCCCGACGGTTTTCGCGGCCGGCGAGCTCCTCTGCGAGGTCCCGGCCGGGGCGATCGCGCGGCCCGCCGACGGCGAGGAGCATGTCCACGGCCGCTGGTGTTTCCTGCAGGGGCGGCTCGCCGGACGGCCCGCCGCGTTTGGAGTGGCCTCGAACGGCCTCCACGGGCTGGACTTCGCCAAAGGCGAGCTCCGGCTCTCGGTTTTAAGGAGCGCGGCTTACTGCCATGAGCGAGGCTTCAAGCTCGGCGACGCGCCGTCACCGAAGTTCGCCGACCTCGGCGCTCACGATGTCAGGCTCCTGGTCACGGCGGGCGATCCCGAGGGAGTTCGACGGATGATGCCCGGCCTGGCCGATCACCTGGCCGCTCCTCCCATCGCCTATTCCCATCTTCCCTTCGGGGCGGATTCGGCCGGGGTCGAGGAGTTCCTGGCCGTCCGGCCCTCGAACATCCGCCTCCTGGCCTGCAAGAAAGCCTGGGAAGGGGAGGCCCTCGTCCTCCGCTTCCAGGAAGCCTGCGGGATCGAGACGGCGGCCGAGATCGACCTCCGCGCGCCCAAGGCCGAGATGCGCTTCGCCTTCAAACCGTTCGAGATCAAGACGGTCCGGGTCGAGAAGATCTCGGGCAACTGGCGCGAGGTCGCGCTAATCGAAGAAACGTAAGCCGGGTCCGGCGGTACGGTTTGACGAATCGAGAGGCGCCTTTGTTGACCCGTTCGCCGACGCCACCCCGCTTTGAAAAGCGGGGCTTAAAATCGGAGCCCCGCTTTTCAAGGCGGGGATGAGAAGCGAGGCTCAGGGCTAATCATGAACAAGCTTCTGCCTTCAGGCCGGGGAGTCGATGATTTGACACCGAGCTACGTGCACAGTATATATACTGCGCACATCGAGGAAACCAGCCAGTAGAGGGAGTGCTCGGCCCATGGACATTCTCAATGCCATTGGAAACACATCGATAGTTCGACTTCGCAAGGTCGTTCCACCCCATTGTGCGGACATCTTCGTGAAGCTCGAGTGGGAGAACCCCACCGGCAGCGTCAAAGACCGGATGGCACGGGCCGTGATTTCGCGGGCGGAGGAGGACGGTCGACTGAAGCCCGGAGACACCGTCGTCGAGTACACGGGCGGCAGCACGGGGGCATCGCTTGCCTTGGTCTGCGCCGCCAAAGGCTACCGTCTCCGGATCGTCAGCTCCGATGCGTTCAGCCGGGAGAAGCTGGATCAGATGGCGGCGCTTGGCGCCGAGCTGACGCTCGTTCCGAGCGAGGGAGGCCTCACCACCAAGAAGCTGATCCTGGACATGATCGAGGCCGCCCGCGGGTTGAGCCAAGAGCCTCACACCTACTGGACCGACCAACTCAACAACCAGGACAGCATCGCGGGCTACTACTCGCTGGGCGAGGAGATCTGGAGTCAAACGAAAGGGGAGATCGACGCCTTCGTTCACTGCGTGGGGACGGCGGCTTCTTTGCGCGGGGTCGCCACCGTGCTGAAGCGATTCAAACCGAGTATCAAGATTGTCGTCGTCGAACCGGCGGAATCCTCGGTGTTGCTGGGAGGGCAGGCAGGTCCTCACAAGATCGAAGGAGTTGGGATTGGCTACATTCCTCCGCTCTGGGAGCCGACTCTCGTGGACGACATCCTGGCGGTCAGAACAGACGATGCAAAGGACATGGCAAGGCGCCTCGCGCGGGAGGAGGCCCTCTTCGCGGGGACGTCTTCCGGAGCGAACGTCGTCGCCGCGATTCGAGTCGCAGAGCGCCTCGGGCCGGATGCCAAGGTGGTCACGCTGATGGCCGACTCCGGCCTTAAATACTTGAGCACCGATGTGTACCGGAGAAGATAAGACACGGTTCCGGCGTCGGACGGTTTCTAAAATTGAAAAGTGTTTTTTGAGGTAAAAATGGATAATCATTCTCCAAAGAACATTGATGAATATATAACAAGATATCCCAAAGAAATACAGGTCATATTGCAAAAGATAAGGGCGACAATAAAAAGAGCGGCACCCGGCGCAGCAGAAGCGATAAGTTACCAAATACCAACGTTCAAGATTGGCGGCAATTTAGTCCATTTTGCCGCTTTTTCCAAACATATAAGTTTTTTTCCGACATCTAGCGGCGCAGAGAAATTCAAGAGGGAATTGGAAGCATATGAAACATCGAAAGGAACGATAAGATTTCCTCTTGAAAAACCAATACCTTATGGCCTAATTTCTAAGATTACGAAATTTCGGGTTAAGGAAGTTATCGAGAAACGCAAGAAAAAGAAATCATGCTTATCGGTTAGATTGTCGTGAACACCATGTCAAATGACCCGATCAAAGTCATCATGGAGGAGGCTCATGAAAGCGATTGTATACATAAAATACGGATCGCCGGATGTTCTTCAACTCAAAGATGTAGCAAAACCAACTCCCAAAGAAAATGAATTACTGATAAAAATACATGCGACAACGGTAAACCGAACGGACTGCGGCTTTCGAAATCCCGAACCTTTTTTTGTTAGATTTTTTAGCGGCCTCATCAGACCGAAAAAAACGATACTGGGGAGTGAGTTCGCCGGGGAAATTGAAACAGTCGGCAAAGATGTCAAATCATTTAAAAAGGGCGACCAAGTATTTGGATTGACCGGCAACAATTTTGGCGCTCACGCCGAGTATTTATGCCTGCCCGAAGAAGGGGCCATCGCAATAAAACCGGTCAATATGACCTGCGAGGAAGCTGCTGCCGTCTGCGATGG
>Ga0299912_10005687_pt1 | contig 10248 bp, 12 predicted proteins | sample RVTome_2_FD_207667 | JGI IMG/M metagenome (GOLD analysis project Ga0299912, IMG submission 207667) | Soil microbial communities from uranium-contaminated site in the Upper Colorado River Basin, Wyoming, United States - RVT95D214 (version 2) ... | reverse complement strand
GAATCAGCTATGTCGCGGTGAATGTGTTCCTGCCCGGCTACGGCACAGCCTGCCCTGTCCGGCTACGGCTCGGCCGTTCGCCGAGACGAGAGCGAAGTCGAATGGGCTCCGCCGTGACGAAATCCTTGCCCGCCAAGCCGCAAGGCGGGCTAGTACACACCGCCGCTGGCGTAAACAATTACTGGGCTTCTTAAAGAACCCTTGCTGAAGAGTCGATAAACAATAGTATGGGCACAAAATTAGGCACATACAGTTGCATGGAAAGCTCGATACAGGAGCAAGAACAGCATCCGGCAAAAGATGCGCCTTGCATGAAGAAATGTCCCTTTTGCGCCGAGCAGATTCAGGCGGAAGCGATCAAGTGTCGCTACTGCGGCGAGTTTCTCGATGGATCCAGCCGGGCTGGTCCGAGGCCTCAGCCGAAAAAATGGTACTTTGCCACGCCAAGCGTGGTAATTGCACTAGCCTGTGTTGGGCCGCTGGCGCTTCCGCTTGTATGGTTGAATCCCCGCTACAAACCTGCAACCAAAGCGGTCATTACCGTGATCGTCTTTGTTGTCACGGTTTTATGCACGTACCTAATGGCCTACACATATCAGCATCTGCTCGACCAGTTCCAGGCACTGAAGATTTAGGACAAGCCACGCTCTTGGAGCGGGACTTTTTCTTGCGCACCCCCCTGCTATCTCTACGCGTTCCCGCATTAGCGCATGCACGGATCGTGAGAAGGGGCAGCCCAACCTGACCCGTTTTTCTATACAGTATCTCCCAAAATTCACCTTTGACAGTAGGCAAGGAATCTTGTATAAATCATTGAAATTGAACGAGCAGAGAATCCCTGTGTAAGGTATCAAAAGAAAGGACTTAACCATGACTGAAGGGAAACGTCCCGGCGGTTTGACCGCTCTTGCAGTAATTAATTTTGTTTTTTCCGGCTGGGGTCTTATTGGGCTTCTCGGCCTGGCGGCTCTCTTTGCTTTCATTGGAAAAATCCCAACCGACAAGATGCAGGAAACTCAAAAGGCACAGATTGAGGCCTTTCAAAACGCAGGGCTGCCTGTGTTTATTTTCATCTTCGCCCTTTCCATCATAACCAATGTGCTTTTACTGGTATCAGGCATAGGGTATCTAAAACAGAAGAAGTTCTTGGGGCGGATGATCGGCAACACATACGCTGTCATTGCGATTGTCAGCGCCATTGTCTCCGGAATGATGTGGCCACGCGAAATGGGGGGAAGCTTCAATATCGGGACCATCATCGGGCTGATTTATCCAGTCGTTACACTTATCCTGCTGAACACGACCTTTAAGGAGGACCTGACCAACTGAGCGGGATGATTCTCTGGGTGCATTTTAAGTTGGGAATCGAAATGAAATGAATCTGAGAATACCAACTATTGATCATATTCGCCTTATCAGCCTGTACTGGAGCCGTTACGCGGTGCGGAGCGGATCGGGCCTGGTTTATCTTCTGATCGCACTGGTCTTTGGTCTTTTTGTGGCTCATATATTGATCACGCCGGTGGAGCAATTAATAGCCCGACAAGAGCGGGAACTGGGCCAAATGGACCCTGAGGTCATCAGGAATACCATCATCGATATTGGCCAGCCGATAATCCAATGGGTCTTAGGACAGAAATCACTGAAGGAAATACTGCAACAGAGTGTGGCACGTCAGCGCCGTCTTACGAATGACCCGGACGATACCGGCGTGACCGTACAGGCGCAAAAGAAAGACGCTGGTCTGGATCCTTGGACGAGATTTCTGCTGGAGAAAAGGCCGGCTCTACTATCAGCGATTTTTCTGGTGCTGCTATTCGGCATGCCTTTCGTAATTTCCTTCCTGGCGTATAATCAGGTCAGCGGCGATATCCAGAGCCACGGCCTGCGTTACCTGCTGCTGAGAACCGAACGGAGCAATATCTATTTCGGACGCTTCCTCGGAACGGTTATTTTTTCTACCGCGGTCATGGCCATTATTGTTGTTACGATTGTATTTTATCTCGGTATGAAGACCAGAATCTATCCTGTGCCGGCCTTGGCCGGCTGGGCGGTACACGGCTTTCTGGCTCTGGCGATTCTGATGCTGCCCTACATCGCTGTTTGTTCGCTGATCTCGGCATCGGTGGATTCGCCGTTTCTCTCTCTGATCTTGGCGAAGGTAATCATCGCTGGCGTCCTGGTCCTGGCGATTCTGGGCAGCGTTGCCTGGAAACCGGCGAAATATCTCTTGTATGTTTTACCCTGGGGATGGCAAAGTAATCTGCTTCATCCGGCGCCGGTTCGTTGCCTGGGTGCGGCTTTAGCGTGTCTGCTGTATACGGCGGGGTTTTTGATGCTGGGGTATTACTGCTTTGAGAGGCGAGATCTATAGGTCCAAAAATGAACCATGCCGTATCTATAAAAGCATTGTCAAAGAGGTTTGGACAGATTCAGGCCCTTAATAATGTATCCTTTGAGGTTCCGTCACATTCCATTTTTGGTTTGCTCGGACCGAACGGTGCCGGAAAGACCACTCTTTTTTCCATTGCCGCCGACTTCCTGAAGGCCGATGCCGGCACGGTTGAGGTCCTCGGCATTGATACGCGAAACATTTCCCGCTTGCGGGGACGTCTGAGTATTCTGCCGCAAGATGCGCAGTTCCAACGCAATGTGCCGATCCTGGATCAGCTCGTTTTTTTTCGGTTACTCGCCGGCCAGACCAAGCAGCAGGCCAAGCAAGAGGTCCTACGCACCCTCGATATGGTAGGGCTGCAATCGTATGCCAAAAGGCGGGTGGGCAGTTTATCGCACGGCATGGTTAAACGGCTGGGAATTGCTCAGGCCTTTCTGGGGCAGCCGGAGGTGATCCTTCTCGATGAGCCCACCGAGGGACTCGATCCGGCTGGTGCCCGGCAGATTCGAGATCTGATCAAGCAATTACAGCAGCGCGCCACTCTCATGGTGAGCTCCCACAATCTGGCCGAGATACAGGAGCTGTGCGACCACGTGGCTATTCTGGACCAGGGCAAGCTGGTTCTCGCCGGTTCGGTTGACGAGATTACTCGTGCCGATCGCGAATATAATCTGTGCTTGTCGCGTCCGCTCCAAAATAGTGAATTGGAACGTTTAAGCTCAATTGAGGGCGTGCGTAACATAAAAACGCTGTCTCATCAAGGTGCCAATCATGGCAAAGGATCAGCAGAGTATTTAGTGACGCTCGACCTATCCGCCGACCATATTAACCAGGATGCTGTTGTTGCCGCTATTCTGCGCGGTGTTTTAGATATGGGCGTCGTACCACGCAAACTTGCCGAAGGCCACAGTCTGGAAAGTCACTTCCTCGAAGTAACCGGCGGTCAAAGCGGCGATACCGTAACCTTTGATTCCGCCGAATAATCCTGCCTTTGATTAGCCCCCGGAACCCTGCCGGCGGTGTTTTCTTGAATGATTAGCCCCAGCACCTGTGGCTGGGGCGCTTTTGGGTACCCACCCGAACCGGGGGATTCGATTGCCCTGCCCACAGGTTGCCCCACCCACAGGTGGTGGGGCTAACCAAAAGGTTTGGCCTTGCAGGATTCAAATTGATATTATTCCAAATATGTCCACAATTGTCGGATATATGGTGACCTGGACGACCTACGGCAGTTGGCTGCCTGGCGATGAAAGAGGATATGTGAAAAATGGGCAAATCCTGCCGGGCAACCTAAAAACTTTAGAAAGAAGCAAAAAGAGACAGACATTAACGACTATTAGGCTTGATGCGCAGCAGAAGGAAATCGTCAGACGGCTCATTCTCACCGAGGCACAAAGAATCGGCCATAAAATCGAAGCGTTGGCCGTCTCTACCAATCATGTGCACCTGCTGGGAAGACCTCATTCAGAATCGGCAGAGCAAGTAGTTGGAAGGTATAAGAGTCTGACAACGCGTGCTCTTTGGGAGTATGGCAGACAAGGCCGAATCTGAACCAAAGGTTACGACAAACGCTTCTGTTTTTCCGAAGAAGAATTAGCACAAAGAATTCAGTACGTTGGTAAACACAACGTCGATTAGCCCCAGCACCTGTGCCTGGGGCGCTTTTGAGCGTGCACCCGTGCCGGGGCCTCCAATTGCCCTGTCTTGCCCACTGTCCAGGTTACACGCATTCCACATTTATTAAAGCAAAAGGTTCTTGATTCAAATCGAGAGCGGTTCGTGCCTTATCTCGGCGTCACTTCTCCATCCGCAGGCGATCGCGCAACCGTACCGCTTGTCAGAGAATACCAGTCTACTTTTCTGGTTAAAAACATAATCGTAGCTAATGCAGCAAACAGCCCTATCGAACCGACCAGAAGGGCATAATCCTGGATCATCAGAAGCACGTAGAGATATACGTACAGAAGTGTCACAACTAATCCAACAACGATGGCGCGTCTGGCAGTTTTCAAAACGGCTGCCGAATACGATGTGACCAGAATAATGATCGCACCGCTGGCGACCGTGTATGCCGGCACAAACCCAAGATGTTCGGCAAGCGAAAGCTCAAGCAGGTAGAATATACACATACCGGCGCCGGTGAGCAGATATTGCACGGGGTGAATGTGAATTTTAATCAGGACTTCAAAGAGCCATAAAGTGGCAAATGTCAGAACAAGGAAAAGAATCTGGTATTTTACGCTGCGCTCGGCCATCCTATAATGGTCCACCGGCGAAATCATATTGACTCCAAAAAGCGATGACGAAACAGCGTAGTCTAAGTTTGAGCAGCTTTGCCATTTCTGGGGATAGTTTCTGCTCAAAAAGGGTATATTCCAGGTGGCTTCAAATCCGCCCTCGTTGACCGTCCGGTCGGTGGGAAGCCAGGTCCCCTGAAAGCTCGGCGAACACCAATTTGAGCTGATCTGGACTTCCGTATCGCGCCCAAAGGGAGTGAAAAATGCTCCAATGCTGCCGTTTAGCTCCAATGAACATGAAAAACTAAAGCTCTGGCCCTCCAAGTGGTCCGCCAGTTTCACGTGAATTCCTTGCTGAGTGCCTGCGAATTCTCCGGCGCTGGGCAAGAAGCCTAACGGCTCGTTATTCCACGAAAGTGTGGGCGATTTCGTCATGGCTCGCGCATCGCTGATGCGCAGGCAAAGATACGCTCGGTCCCACAGAATATCATTCGGGTCGATGCTCCATTCTGAGAAATCAGGGCGAGAAAAACAGCCGCTCAGAGCGAGGGACATTCGGTAAACGGGTATCTCAAATATGCCCCTGTACCGCGGCTCGCTTTTGATTGTTCCTGAAATCTTCAGCGATTCAGGAAGGAAAGTCGCATACTCAACTGCTGATCGAGGCGGCTGTTGTCTCCGGTCCACCGGCAAAGACTTATTCACATAAGGGACAACGATTGTGGGGCCAATCAGCGATTGACTTCCGCCCCATTTGGCTGTCACCTCGTTAACGGCCTCCTCGCGAGTCTGCTCACGTTCTTTAATGATTCCTCGGATCTTGAAAATGGGTATTTGAAGCAAGAGAATCAGTAAACCGATGAGCAGCACTTTCATAAGGTGAGAGCTTCTGAGCGATTCCAAGACGTTATCTTTGCGAATGTCAGTCATAATTATCTTCCCTATCAAATCGACCACCAGTGCTTAGGATTGATGCCTTGTAGACCGAACGTTCGTTGCTCCTTGGGGAGCGACTCCAGAAGCTGCTTGGCTTTCTTGCCGATAGCCTCTGTGGCAAGGGCCACATTTCGTCTGCCGACCTCCGCGGATGCGTGCACCCGAGGATCCAGGCCGCCGATCCCGTCGGGCGGCTTCATATTAGGTGCCAACGGGCCGGTACCCAGCTCCGACATATCGACAAGGTCAGGATAGAAAAACATCATGTTTGATGTCTCCCATTTTGCCGCGTGGTCTGTGCCCGATTCTTGGCCCCTGCTCAGCGTTACTTCCCAGAGTCCCACGCTGGCAACAGTCCCATCCGCCACGACCGGCTCAAGCGCTTGGTTTATCATGTCGATCTGTCCCTGGACGTTGTGCCCGGAGACCCCGATAATGACGCGAAAGCCCGTCTTCTTGAGGCGTTCAAACAGCTCGGTAAGTACCGGAACAATCGCCTTGCGGTCAAAGCCCTCGTGGAAGTAGACGGGCGGGTAAACGACCCCGCCGAACCGTTCCGCCGTCTTGACCAGGATGGCGTGCACTTTTAGGGCGTCATTACCGAGGGGCAGGTGTTTGCCGTGCCACTCGATCAGGCCGAACGGCACATACACCACGGGGAATTTTCGAGCGGCTGCTTCAAGTTGCCCCGGCCTCATGAACTGCATCTGGACGGATGGCGACAGCTCGTTTGTGATATTTTCTGCCTTCTCGACTGCGGACCGCTCGGCGTCAGGCGCGGTCAGCGTGACGGCGGTTAGTAGAATGACCAGGGTGGTGACTGCCGACCACCACGCAAAAGGTTTCTTGAACAACGCAATCATCGTGATTTCCCTTTCTGCTATTTTTACATCAAACTGCTAAAAAACGCTTACGCCCCTGTAGTGACTAAATCGGGCCTAGATCTTTGCTCAGTTTATCGGCGGTTGCAGCCTCGCCGCTGTCACGGCGCGCTCCAGCGGGGCTTTTCGTTCTCGTCGAACAGGCCCAGCACAGGTCCGTCCTTTGGCAAGGCCAGACGCGCGCGCAACTTTTCGTTCTGGTCGGAGAGGGCCAGCAGAGGCCCGTTCTTGTCCGCGAGCAAAGTGGCGCGCAGCTTTTCGTTCTCGTCGCAGAGGTAGAGCGCAGGCACGCCGTAGAGCACATCCAGACGGGTGCGGGTCTTTCCGTTTTCGTCGGATAGGGACAGCACACGGGCCCCACCTGTACTACACCGAGGCTGGCGCGGGTCTTTTCATTCTCGTCGGAGAGATACAGCGCAGGCCCTTCCTTGAGCACGACCAGGCTCGCGCGGGTGTTTTCATTCTGGTCGGAGAGGCCCAGAATAGGGCTGTCCTTGAGCACGGCCAGACCGGCGCGGTTTTTTTCCTTCTCGTCGCGCAGGGTCAACCGCGGCCCGTCCTCGCTTACATTCAGGCTGGCGCGGGTCTTTCCCTTCTCGTCGGATAGGACCAGCCCAGACCCTACCCTGAGCACGGCTAGGCTGGCGCGGGTCTTTTCATTCTGGTCGGAGAGGGCCAGCATAGGGCTGTCCTTGAGCACGACCAGGCTGGCGCGCTCCTTTTCGTTCTCGTCGAAGAGGTTCAGCCGAGGCCCGTCCTTACTGACGGCCAGACCGGCGCGGACCTTTCCCTTGTCGTCGAACATGGACAACACGACTGCCCTATCTTCTATCACCCCCAGACTGGCACGGGCCTTCCCGTTCTCGTCAACGACAACAAAAGACCCGGCTTTTACAACATCCTTACGACCGGCTGTGCCTGCGGCTATTGTTAATACACCCAGGACCACAACAGCCAGCAGTATGCGGTTATTGCGTTTTACTTTCGTCTCCATTTTTTCCAAACGTTCTTCAATTGTCATTTTTACCCACCTGCCTTTCTTTTCAAAGCCCCTGGCGAACCCGTGGGAACCTCATCACTGATTTATGCCATCTCAGCATAACCGTCGTCACACGAGAATTGCACATCAAGCGTCCAGAATCAAGACGAACTATTTCAAACCCAAATATTTTCTGATGTGTTTCGCTAAGGCGTTGTCAATCTCACCGTGTCTCGGAACGGGCTGTTTCTTGCCCGTAGATGGATTCATGTAAATGTCATGCCTCCCACCGGCCCTCAATAAGACACAGCCATCTTTTCTGAGCTGCCGAAGGAATTCCTTTCGCTTCATAGCACAACTTTTTTCATCTTATATTCTTCAGGCACATCATCCATAGCCATCAACATATACGCATCCTTAATATTCTCCTCCAATTCTTTGAGAGTCTTTCCTTGCGTCATTATCTCTGGACGCTCAAGAAGCTTTCCAAGCCAGAATTTATCGCCTTTCCAGTAAATCATGGTCATTTTTGCGTTCATAGCTATTACTCCCGCTATTCTAACAACTCAATCGGTGATAGTATTATAACAAATGGTCAAACCATTTCAATCCTGTTCGCCTGTTCCACTGCTTTCTCTAAGTGCCCAAGCAGATATTTCTTGTCCGGCCCGCCTAAATGCTGCCAGGGCAGTATTTCATCCGGTGCGAACTGCCTTTGTGCGGCCTCTTCGAGGTTTATGCCAGAGCTTTCGAAGGCTTTCTGCCAGAGCTCGTAATTGAAACATTCGTCCCATAAATCAAAGCGTGCGCCCCCCTGCCAGGCAGCCTCAATAACATCGCATAAACGCCTGTCACCTCGGCCTATCGCCGATTCCAGGATGCTGCGGTTTAGGTCGTGGAACTTAAAATGCAAAAAGTTTGCCCGAAGGCGTCTTTTCTCATCGAGTATCAGATCTTTTGCCCATTCAAAATATGCTTTGGGTTTTTGTCCAAGCCAGCCGAATGGCGTATGCGGCTTAGGCACAAGCCAGCTTACGGTGATGTTTATCTGCGCAGTTCTGCCGTCGCTTGTCTTGCGCAGCTTAGCTAACTGACACGAGATGTCCACAATTGCCTTTATATCTGCTTCAGTTTCGCCGGGCAGACCCACCATAAAATATAGCTTTAACTTTTGCCAGCCAGCCCGGTACACAGCCTCCACTGCGGCAAACAAGTCGCTATCCTTGAGCGGCTTATTGATTATCTGCCTCAATCTTTCGCCGGCAGCTTCAACGGCGATGGTCAGGCCGCTTTTTCTTACGCTGGTCACCAATTCGGGAACAAGTTTCAGTTGCTGGTCGACTCGCAAGCTCGGTAGTGACAGACCTACATACTTGCCAGAGAAATTTGCCTGAAGCTGTGAAACCAATTGCTCGAGGTTCGGGTAATCGGCAGTTGAAAGGCTCAGCAGGCTGATGGTGTCAAATCCCGTTGATTGGTAACAGGCTTTCGCAATATCGACGATTCTGTTGATGCTGCGGTAGCGGACCGGCCTTCGGCAAAAACTTGCCTGGCAAAATCTGCACCGCCCCGGGCAGCCCCGCATAATCTCGACGGCGACCCGCTCGTGCACAGCCTCGGTAAAAGGGACTATCGGGCGAAGCGGCACGCGAGCATTTTCAAAATCTTGCACGACGGCATTTCGTCGCTGGGGACTCGTGACTCCTGACCCGCGCACGGCGTAAAGGGCAGGCACGTAGGCCCAGTCGAATTCTTTCGCAGCGAGGCAAAGCATCTCGGCCTTTGCAGCGCCGGCTTTTTTTTCCTGCCCGATTAAGTTGATTAGCTCAATCACCGCTTCTTCGCCTTCGCCGAGCACAAATAGGTCGATGAACTCCGCCATCGGCTCGCAGCAGTTGGCCATTCCGCCGCCAGCAATGATTAAGGGCTCGCCTTCGCCCCGCTGTGAGCTACGGATATTTATGCCGGCCAAATCGAGCATATTGAGCACATTCGTATAGCAAAGCTCACTTGTCAGGCTAAAACCGATGACGTCGAAAGTCTTCATCGCCGCTCGTGATTCCAGGCTAAAGAGAGGGATTTTTTTCTCGCGGAGGACTCGCTCGGCATCAAGCCAGGGGGCAAAAACTCGCTCGGCAGCAACGCCGTCGATGCGGTTGACAATGTCGTAGATAATCATCAGGCCGGGGTATGACATCGCCACTTCGTAGACATCGGGAAAACACAGCGCCACGGCCAAATCGCATTGCGTGAGGTCCTTTTTGACCTGGTTTATCTCGCCGCCGATATATCTGCTGGGTTTGCGAACATACGGCAGGAAATCTCGCTCGATCTGCTCATTCAATATTATGACTTCTTTTCCAGCCACAGCGCCATTATAAAATGGTTAGTGATTATTTTCTATTGATTCTTCTCACGCCAGACGCTATGAACTCCCGTGGGCGAAAAATCGTATGGGCAAAAAAAATCGGCACATTTTGATCGCAGCAGCCGGTATTTCTTTAGTAACGGCATTATATTTTTTTGCCGGCAGAGCAAGGCGAGTCGAAAGCGACAGCGGTCACCGCCTGGTTATGGGCACATTTGCCCGCGTAGTTGCCGTGGCGGCAGATTCAGAAATAGCTGACAATGCCATTCAGGCGGCGCTATCGGAAATCGAGAATGTTGACAAATTGATGAGCGACTACAAAAGCGATTCGGAAATAAGCCGGGTGAATAGAGACGCATTCGCCCATCCGGTGCCGGTCAGCGAGCCGACATACGAAGTGCTCAAAAGAAGCATTGAGTTCAGCAAGCTCACAGGCGGAGCTTTTGATATTA
>Ga0299912_10005686_pt1 | contig 10250 bp, 10 predicted proteins | sample RVTome_2_FD_207667 | JGI IMG/M metagenome (GOLD analysis project Ga0299912, IMG submission 207667) | Soil microbial communities from uranium-contaminated site in the Upper Colorado River Basin, Wyoming, United States - RVT95D214 (version 2) ... | reverse complement strand
AATTCCAACCGCCATGGCGCAGATGTGGAGCCGGGTGAGATTGAAGAAAGCCATCAAATGCCTGAACCCGTACCCGAGCTGTCCCACTAGATTGGACGCAGGGATTCTCACATTCGAAAAAGAGACCTCCGCCGTGTCATTGGCGCGGATGCCCAGTTTCCCGTGGAGCTTGTTGGCCTGAAACCCCTTCCTGTCGGTCTCCACAATAAAGAAGGAATGTCTCTGGTGCCTGTCCGGATTGTCCGGATCCGTGAGACAAAAGACGTTCATGTACTTTGCGATCGTTCCATTGGTAATGAACATCTTGGAGCCGTTGATCACCCACTCGTCCTTATCCCTTACGGCGCTGGTGATGGCGCCTGTCACATCAGAGCCCGCGTCCGGTTCGGTGATCGCACAGCCCATGATCGCCTCGCCTCTCACCAGGGGAGGAAGGTACTTCTGCTTTTGTTCCTCTGTGCCGAAGAGATTGAGGAGTTCAGAGCCGAAGGTCGCCGTGATCACGGCATTCCCCATGCCTGCATCCACGGCCCAGAATTCTTCCGTGATCAGGCAGTGCTCAAAAAATCCGAGCCCGGCCCCTTCATACTTCTCATCGATGAAAACGCCCACAAATCCGAGTTCACAGGCCTTGCGCCAGATACTCAGATCAAAGGTCTCGTTCCTGTCGAACTCCTTGGCTTTTTCAGGGAGAAATTCGCCTACCGCAAATTCCCTGGCCGCCTTTTGAATGTCTCGTTGTTCTTTTGAGAGCGTGAAATCCATAAATGTCCTCCCATCACCCCTTCAAAGTGTCCCGTCGCCTTCCGGCACAGCACGAACAGGGAATATTTCTCACTCACTGGATTGCCACGCTTGCGCGCCGAAGCGCTTCAGCGCGCAGGCACGGCGCTTTGCGCCTCGCAATGACCGTGGGAGAATCCCAAATCAAAAATCGCAAATCACAGATCGCAAATCAAAAATCAAAAATTCTCATGCCAGTTTTGCCTTGAGCGCGTCAACAACTTTAAAGAGATCTTCTACCACTCCGTAATCCGCCACCCGGAAAATGGGCGCCTTCTTGTCTTTGTTGACGGCAATGACACATCCTGCCCCGGTGATGCCGGCTACGTGCTGAAAGGCGCCGCTGATACCGAAGGCCAGATAGACTTTGGGTTTCACGGATTTTCCTGAGGTGCCGACCTGGTGGTACTTGGGCAACCAGTTCTTGTCCACCACCGGCCTGGAGCAGGAAAGGACCCCTTTCATCTTGTCCGCCAGCTCTTTCACGATAGGCACCTTGTCGGCCTCCCCGACGCCTCGGCCGATCGACACCAGGAGTTCCGCTTGAGTGATATCGACGGCCCCCGCGCCTGCGTCTTCAAACCCGACAAACTGCTTCCCCACCTGGGGCAGGTCCGCAGGCATCGGCTTTCGCACGATCTCCCCCTTGTGCTCCCCCACTTTCTCCGCTGGAAAAGCGCCGCTCCGGATGGTGATCAGGTAACCTGCTGCCTCCTGGAAAGCCACCCTGGAGAAGAGCTTCCCGCTGTATATCTGGCGCACCGCTTTAGGTTTTCCGCTGTCAATGACCACATCGACGCAGTCGGTCACAATGGGATATCCCAGCTTCACTGAGAGCGAGGGGGCAAAATCCATCCCCCAAGGAGTGTGCGCAACCATGGTGAGCAGGGGCTTGTTTTCCTGAATCAGCCTGAAGAGAATCTCCTTGTAGAGATCGCCGTTGAAATTCTGAAGGCCCTCCACGACAATGACTTTGTCCGCCCTTTCCTTGAGCTCATTGAGGAAAGGCTCATCTTTGCCTCCAATGAGAACTGCCGTCAAGGTATGGGAAAGCTTCTGGCAGAGGTCGTTGGCTTTCCAGAGCATCTGATAGGTGACCTCTCTCACCTCTCCTTTTCTATGTTCCACGACAACAAAGATCTCGCCCATTATATGCTCACCCCCTTCTCTTTAAGGATTCGGAGAATTTCTTCTGCAATCGTCGCCGGATCGCCCTCAATGAACTGGGCCCCTTCTGTCTCCGGCGGCAGGAAAATCTCTTCCACCATGGTCCTGGGTTGAAGGTCTGTCGCCGCAAGACCGAGCGTATCTACGCCGGCCACATTCAGTTCCTTCTTGGCCGCCTTTCGAATGCCCATGATGGACACATATCGCGGCTCGTTGATTCCGGTCTGGATGCTCAACAAGGCCGGCAATTTGATTTTTGAAACTTCATCCGTGCCGCCTTCCAGCTCCACCCGGATGGTCGCTTCGTTGCCTGCGGGCTCCACCCGCCTCACCACTTCCGCGTGGGGCAGGCCCAGGTGCTCCGCCAGCATCGTGCCTACGGCTCCCTCGTTCAGGTCATCCCTCTGAACTCCCGTGAAAACGAGATCGTGCGGCTGGCCTTTGATAAATTGCGCCAAGATTTTGGAGATGACAAAGCTGTCCATCACCAGATTACCCGGATCAATCCTGAAAGCTTTGTCTGCGCCCATGGCTAAACATCGCCGTAGCGCTTCTTCATCATCTTCACTTCCAATGGTCACGGCGGTGACTGTTCCGCCCAGCTTTTCCTTGAGCTTTATGGCCTCCTCGATAGCGTAGTTGTCCCACTCGTTGATGACGTAGGCGAGCATATCCTTGCGAATGTCGTTTTTCTGGGGGTTGATCGCCAGATCAACCTCCTGGGTCACGGGAACCCTCTTTACACACACAATGATCTCCATGCTTTGCACCTCCTAAACCGTTGATGAGCTCCCTGAACTGCAGGATTCTCAGGTTCTTTTTCCTGTCTTACTGACTTAAAATACTATTGATTTCCATAATGAATGAATTCTCATTCATTTTGCCCGGCAAGGTAACACACCTCACCAGCGCTGTCAAACATTTTAGGAACACTCGAAAGGGCTGGGACCTTTCCGAAGTGAGGAAAAGCTATTATACTCAAAGAGACTCTTGAATTTCTGCCCTTTTTGCGCGTATAATAATTGTGTTTTTTCAGAAGCCTCCGGATTTGATCGAAGGCTTTGCGCCGGATGAAGCCGGATCAGGGGACCCCTTTCATCCGCGGATTTTGCAAATGTGCTGGATTAACCGTCAAAGGAGGAAAGCCATGGTTCAGGGAAACCGCCGATGTGCCGTTCGGTTTTCAGAGCGCTCCTGGAAAATGATGACCTCTCTGATGATCGTGACCTTTGTCTTCTGTGGCTTTTTATCTCTGTCATGGGGCCAGGGCGAAACCTACAAGGCGCCCATACCCAAGCCCGCTAGCCAGCAGCCGCCTGCCAAAGAGGCGGAGAAGAGTGTTGCTCCGGCGGCACCTGCCAAGAAGGCAGATTCCTTCAATTTCGATGTTGAGATGAAAAAGATCAACAGCCTTATTTCCGTAAGCGAAAAAAATGCCGATGCCTTCTACAACCGTGGCTGGTTGTATGAGTACAAGGGAGACCTTCAGCTCGCCGAAAAGGATTATTCAAAGGCCATCGAACTCGACAAGAAACACAAAGACGCCTATTACAACAGAGGGATCCTCTACGCCAAGATGAAGAAATACGAAGAGGCGATCAAGGACTTTACAGAGGTGCTGAAGCTCGATCCCAATGCTGCGGATGCTCTGTGCAACCGCGGCAGCGCGCAGTTACAGCTGGGAAGGATCGATCTTGCCCTAGCCGACTTTGACGCAGGGCTGAAAATAAAAGCCGGAGACCCGGACCTCCTCTACAATCGCGGCCTCGCTTTCCTCGCCAAAGGGAACAAACCCAAGGCCACGGAGGACTTCAACAAAGCGGCTCAAGCCGGGCATCCCAAAGCCAAGGACCAGTTGAAAACCCCTGCCCCAAAATCCTAAAAGCATTGAACATTGATCATTGATCATTGCGGAGGGTCAACTGGGTTTTCACTCAATGAAAGATGAAAAATGTTAAATGATCAATGGTAAATGAGCCCGCGGGCCGGAGGATCACTTGAAGAGGCTTTCCTTTGGCAGGGTCTTTACCGCCTCGTAGATCCTGTTCTTAAGGCCCTGATCGTTGCCTGCCAATTGATCGGCCTTGAGAAAATGGTACCTGGCTTTCTGAAAATCGAAAATCCTCTGAAAGTAAAGCCCGGTGTGGTAGTGGGCAAGCGCGAGCTTCTCCTGCCTTCCGTAGCAGACTCCGAGGTTGTAGAAAACCTCATCTTTGACCGGCCTCATGGAAACCAATCTCTCATAGAACACGGTCGCCTTTGAGTAGTCCTCCAGGTTCTGGTAAGACATCCCTGTGAGGTAGAGGGCAGCCTTGTTGCGCTCATCCGTCATGAAAACCCGCTCCACAACTTCGATGGCCTTCTGATCCTGCCCCTGGAGCTGATAAGTTTCCGCCAGATGAATGAGAACCGGGTTGACATCAGGCGCTCCCTTCAGAGCCTTCTCAAAATGCTCTATAGCCCTCGGGTAATCCATTCTTTCTTTTTGGAGAACTCCCAGTCCGAATTGAACCACAGGGGATTCCGGGTTCACTTCTCTTTCTCTGTTGAAGTAACGGCTCACCGCTTGAAAATCCATGGATTTGGCAATGAGGACGGCCTTGAAATAGGGAAAGAGTTTCCGGAAGCGGCTGGATTCGTTGTTTTCCGCCTTTGGGACGAACTGGGTCATCAGGGTCTCCGAGGTCGACACCCTTTCGGGACCACCGGGATGGGTCAGCAGGTACCCCGGGATGGCGTCTGTTCCTCCTGGAGACAACCTCTCGAGTTTCTTCAAAACCGTGATCATGCCCGCAGGATTGAAGCGTGACTCCTCCATGTACTTGAATCCAAGGTTGTCGGCCTGTCGTTCATCCTCGCGGCTGTAGCTCAGCTGTTTCTGTATGCCCGCGGCCATGGTGCCTGTGGCGATGGCCCCGCCTGCCTTTCCTCCCATCAGAGCTCCGGCCAGCATTCCCGCAAGAACCGCGATCGTCATGGCTTTGTTTTGCTCGATGCGGTTGGACAGGTGTCTTGCAGACACATGGCCGATCTCGTGGGACATCACGGCGGCCAGTTCATCCACGTCATCCATCATGCTGATGAGACCGCTGTAGAAAAAAATGTGACCACCGGGGCCTGCAAAAGCGTTGGGAGTGTTGTCCTTAACAAGGTAGAACTGAAAAAGGAAAGGCTTTGTCTCAAGAGCCCGGGTGATATACTGGCCTAGGTCATTGACGTAGCCATCCGCAAAATCATCCTGCACCAGATCGAGCTGCCTGCGCACGCTCGCTCGAAATTCTTCACCCGCCACTCTTTCTTCTTCAGTGGACAGGGCAAAAGCCGGTGGTCGTCCTAAAGTGAAGAGGAAAAAGAAGAGAAGAATGGGTGTCAGAATGGTTCTAAGCTTTTTTGTTCTTATTCTCATCAGGCTCCACCCGTGGGGCTTCTGTCCACAGCCCCTCCAGGTCATAAAATTCCCTGACAGGCTGATAGAAGATGTGAATGACCACGTCGCCATAGTCCATGAGGACCCAGTGGCCTTCATGCTCTCCTTCAATCCCGAAGGGTTTGAACCCTTCTTCCCTCAGTCTTCGCGCCATGTGCTGGCTGATCGCTTGAACCTGCCGGCTCGAATTCCCGCTTGCCACGAGAAAGTAATCGGTGAAGGACGTGAGCCGGCCCACTTCCATCAGGATGGGATCAATCGGTTTTCTTTCCTGGATGATTTCCAGGCACAGACGAGCTTTTTCAAGCGTTTTCATGGGACCTGTACAAGCCATTCATTTCAATGTAAGACCTCACCGCTTCCGGGACAAGGAACCGAATGGATTTTCCTTCCGCAACCTTCTCTCTGATCTTTGTAGAAGAAATATCCATCAAGATGGCCTCCATGGAGATCACCTCATATCCGGAAGGAGCCGCAAACCGATTTCCCTGACCCCTTTTCTCAAAACTCACTCCCAGGGTGGGAAGGAACGACTCCAGAATATCCGACGGAAAGCCGGGCCTCTGGATCACCACGAAATGCGCATAGTTGAAAAGGTTCCTGAAATCCTTCCAGGTCTCGATCTCCAGGAAAGCGTCCATGCCCAGCACAAAGTGAAGATCAAGGTCCGGCTTATACATGGCGTGGAAGATCTTCAAGGTTTCAATGGAGTAGGAAAAACCCTGGCGCCGCGCCTCAAGGTCCAGGACTCTGAGAAGAGGAGATTCAGCGGATGCAATCCGCGTCATTTCGAGTCGGTGCTGAAAGGGGGATACGCGCTTTTGCCCTTTGTGGGGCGGCAGGGCCGCAGGAATGAGATAGATGTGCTCGAGGTTCAGGCTTTCCCCGACCTCTTCGGCCAGACGCAGGTGACCGTAGTGAATGGGATCAAAGGTCCCGCCCAGAATACCCAGTCTAGGTCCTGATTTGCCCGTTGCCATAGACGATGAATTTTTGAGTGGTTAACTCTGCCAGGCCCATGGGGCCAAAGGCATGGAGCTTGGACGTATTGACTCCAATCTCCGCTCCGAGACCGAGCTGATTCCCGTCATTGAACCGGGTGGAGGCATTGACCAGGACCACGGAGGAGTTCACCTCTCCAAGGAACCGCTGAGCCCGGTCATAGTTGTTCGTGACGATCGCTTCCGTGTGGTTGGAGCCATATTCCTCGATATGATCCAGCGCTTCATCCAGCCCCTTGACCACCTTGACCGCAAGGATCAGATCCAAAAACTCAGCAGGCCAGTCCGAGGGTTCCGCCGGTTTTGCTTCAGGCATGAGGGCCAGGGTTCTCGGACACCCGCGGATCTCCACTCCCGCATCGCGGAACCGCTTGAGCACGGCCGGCAGAAAGGCATCTGCGACCCTTTCGTGGACCAGCATGGTTTCCATGGCATTGCACACGCCCGGCCGTTGCACTTTGGCGTTCAAACAGATTTCGGCGGCCATAGTTAGGTCTGCGAACTCATCCACGTAAACATGGCAGACCCCTTTGTAATGCCGAAGCACCGGGATTCGTGAGTGGTCTGTGACAAAGCGGATCAAGCCTTCGCCTCCGCGCGGAATAATGACATCCACCTCTTCTTCCTGCTGAAGAAGGATTCGGGTCGCATCCCTCTCTGTGGTGGGAATCACCTGGATCGCCGCCGGAGGGAGCCCCGTCTCTTCCAGCGCTTCTCTCAGGATCTGCCCGAGGATCAGGTTTGACTGAATGGCTTCAGATCCTCCCTTGAGGATGACCGCATTCCCTGCCTTGAGGCAGAGGCTTGCCGCATCAACCGTGACATTCGGCCTGGACTCATAGATGAAACCGATGACGCCCAGGGGGATCCGGACACGGCCCACCACGAGCCCGTTGGGCCTTTTCCACATGCCCGTCACCTCGCCCACCGGGTCCGGAAGAGCAGCCACTTCATGAAGCGCGTCGGCCATGGACTGCAACGTCTTTGCATCGAGGGTCAGCCTGTCCAGCATGGCGGAGCTCAAGCCCTGTTCCTTTGCCAGCGCAAGGTCTTTCTCGTTCTCCTGCCGGATCGCCTTTTCCCTTTCCAGCAGCTTTCCGGCTATGACCTGGAGGGCTGCATCTTTCTTGGCTCTTGACACTTTCCTGAGTTCCCGCGAGGCCTCTTTCCCTGCTTTGGCCATGTCTTTGATCATCGTCTCTAAAGACATACCGCCTCTCCCTCTTCCAGATTCCGGGTAATGACCAGGTTGTCCCGGTGGATCACCTCATCGTCGTGCCGGAAACCGAGGATGGATTCAATCTCCGTTGTCTTCAAACCCATGATCTTCCGGATGTCCCCTGAGTCATAGTTGACCATTCCAACGCCCAGTTCCTCACTCCACTCGTTGACAATCACCACCGAGTCGCCGTGCCCGAATTGTCCTCTCACCTCCCGGATGCCTGAGGGAAGCAGGCTCTTGCCGCCTCCCAGCAGCGCTTTCTCCGCTCCTCGATCCACGACAATCTCCCCTTTCGGGGCCTTGGTAAAGGCAATCCAGCGCTTCCGGCTGCACAGGTTCACGTTCTGAGGAAGGATGAGGGTCCCTTCCTCTTTTCCCTTGAAGATCTCTTTCAGAATGCCGGGCTTGGAACCGTTGGCGATCACCACGGGGACTCCGCCAAGGGAGGCTTTTTGGCCTGCCCTGATCTTGCTCTCCATACCGCCCGTGCCAAGGTTCCCCGGTTTTGAAGCGGCATATTTCAGGGTCTCCCGGCTCACCCTTCCCACGACCTTGATCAGCTTTGCATCCTCCTCCGTTCGGGGATCCTTATCATAGAGGCCGTCTTCATTGGTGAGCATGACAAGAAAGTGCGCGTCCAAGAGGTCGGTCACCATGGCGCTCAGGCTGTCATTGTCCCCGAACTTTATTTCTTCCACCACCACCGTGTCGTTTTCATTGATGATGGGAATGATTCTCCAGGAAAGGAGAGTGAAAATCGTGTTCCTCGCATTGAGGTACCGGCCCCGGTGATTGAAGTCGTCCCGGGTGATCAGGATCTGCGCCACCTTCTGCCCGTGGCGGCCAAAGGCCTTTTCCCAGGCGAGCATGAGGCTGCATTGCCCGACAGCCGCAACCGCCTGCTTCTGGGAAATGGAATCGGGTCTTCTGGCTAGGCCGATTTTTTTCATCCCTGAAGCGATGGCACCCGATGAAACGAGTACCACCTCGATCCCTCTTTGCCACAGGGCGAATATATCATCACTCAAGTCGTAGAGAACCTTTCGGCTCAAGCCGTCCCTGCCAGCAAGGACGGCACTGCCGACTTTGACCACCACCCTTTTCACACGCCGGAGGAGTTTCTTTCTTGAAACTCCCATGGCTTCATCGTTTTCTAGGTTGACCATTGAAAAATTTCCTGAACAAAGCCGCCTTGAGATCTTCCAGCCCCTCCCCGGTCAGCGCCGAAACAGGGTAGGATTCCAGTCCCAGGTCCTGCAACGCTTTTTTCACTTCTCTTATATCCCGGTGTTGTGAGGAGTAAAGATCTATTTTGTTGATGACCACCATCTGATCTTTTCCGGCCACATCCACATGGTAATCCTCCAGCTCTTTTCTCACCACAAAAAAATCCTCCAGAAGGGCTTGAGCAGGAGAAAAGGTAATGTCCATCACGTGGAGAAGAAGCCTGGTCCTCTCGATGTGCTTGAGGAATCGGTGCCCAAGTCCCTTGCCTTCGCTCGCCCCTTCAATGAGGCCGGGGATATCGGCCACTGTGAGCTTCTTGTCTTCACCCAGGGTCAACACGCCCAGGTTGGGGATGAGGGTGGTGAAGGGGTAGTCGGCGATCTTGGGCTTCGCTGTGGTGATCCGGGACAGAAGCGTGGATTTGCCGGCATTGGGCAGGCCAATGAGTCCAATGTCCGCAAGGTACTTGAGGGAAAGCCTGAGCTTTTTCTCCTGCCCGGAAATTCCGGGCTGGGCCATGCGGGGCGCCCGGTTGGTGGACGTGGCGAAATGCTGGTTCCCTTTGCCTCCCCGGCCTCCCTCCAGGAGCACGATCTCCTGTTCGTCGCGAACGAGATCGGCGATCTCCTGGCCAGTCTCTTCATCGTAGAGGAGGGTTCCGGGCGGCACCTCGATGACAATGTCCTTCCCGTTCTTGCCGGTCTGGTTCCTGCCCCTTCCCGGTTCGCCGTTTCGTGCTTTGAATAGTCTGCGGTATCTGAAATCGAGAAGGGTGGCCAGTCGTTCGGTAGCCCGGAAGAAGACACTCCCTCCCTTGCCGCCGTCGCCTCCGTCCGGTCCCCCTCTGGGGATGAATTTCTCACGCCTGAAGCTGACGCAGCCCTTTCCCCCGTCCCCTGAGCGGACGGTGATCAGAACCTCGTCGACAAAACGCATAGATTGACTCAAAAGAGGAAGGGATGCGGATGAAGTCTAGGCCGTGTAGACACTGACCTGCTTTCTGGATCGGTCCATTCTTTCATAGGTGACAATGCCGTCGATTTTAGCAAAAAGGGTGTAGTCCTTTCCGAGCCCCACATTCACGCCCGGGTGCACCTTGGTTCCCTTTTGACGAATTAGGATGCTGCCTGCCCGAACCTTCTCGCCGGAGTACTTTTTCACTCCGTATCGTTGACCGGCACTATCCCTCCCGTTTTTGGCGCTGCCGCCTGCCTTTTTGTGTGCCATACTCTCTGTTCCTCACCTTCAAGAGTTCTCTGTGCATGGAATTCTATTGCTCTGCCGGCGGCAGGGATCAGGCCTGGATATTTTCAATCCGCACCAGTGAAAAATCCTGCCTGTGACCCTTGTTCCGGCGATAGCCCTTTCTTTTCTTGTACTTGAACACAGGGACCTTCCTGTCCTTAGCCTGCCGAGCGAGTTT
>Ga0299912_10005684_pt1 | contig 10252 bp, 10 predicted proteins | sample RVTome_2_FD_207667 | JGI IMG/M metagenome (GOLD analysis project Ga0299912, IMG submission 207667) | Soil microbial communities from uranium-contaminated site in the Upper Colorado River Basin, Wyoming, United States - RVT95D214 (version 2) ... | reverse complement strand
CACCGCCGCACGCTGACCGCGCTCGGCCTCAGGCACCACCAGGACGTGATCGTGGTGAACGACACGCCCGCGATCCGCGGGATGCTCTACCAGGTGCGCCACCTCGTCGAGGTGTCGCCCGCAGGGGACGCGTGATGGACACGACCGGCACCGGACGGGTGACGCTCGGCACCCTCAAGCCCGCCAAGGGCTCGACCCACGCGAAGAAGCGCGTCGGCCGCGGCCCCGGCTCCGGGCACGGCAAGACGTCGGGCAAGGGCCACAAGGGGCAGAAGGCGCGTTCCGGCGGCCACGTGCGGCCCGGCTTCGAGGGCGGGCAGATGCCCCTCATCCGGCGCGTGCCGAAGCGGGGGTTCACGAACCCGTTCAAGGCCCCCACGCAGGTCGTGAACCTGAAGGTGCTGGGCGCCTTCGCGGGCGGGGACGTCACGGCGGAGCTGCTCCTGGGCGCGGGGCTCGTCGCGCACGCCGACCGGCCGATCAAGCTGCTCGGTGATGGCGAGGCGCCGCGGGGCCTCGTCGTGAAGGGGCTCACCGTCTCCGCACCCGCGCGCGCCAAGATCGAGGCGGCCGGCGGGCGGATCGAGGCGTAGGCGGTGACCGCGCCGCGGATCCCGAACCCCTTCGCGGTCCCGGAGCTCAAGGAGAAGATCCTCTTCACCTTGCTCTGCCTGCTCATCTACCGCCTCGGTGCGCACATCACCGTGCCGGGGGTGGACGCGCAGGCGGTGCTCGCCTTCTTCGCCAGCCAGACCAGCCAGACGCTGTTCGGCGTCTACAACCTGTTCGTCGGCGGCGCGCTCTCGAAGGCCACGGTGTTCGCCCTGGGCATCATGCCCTACATCTCGGCGAGCATCTTCTTCCAGATCATGGGCGCGGTCTTCCCGACCATCGAGCGGCTGCAGAAGGAGGAGGAAGGCCGCAAGAAGATCACCCAGTGGACGCGGTACCTGACCATCGGGCTCGCGGCCGCGCAGGCCTACGGCATCACGATCTTCCTCGAGTCCGGCGTCCAGGGCGCGGTGGCCACTCCGGGCTTCTTCTTCCGGATCACGACGATGTTCTTCCTGACGGTCGGCGCCGTGTTCATCATGTGGCTCGGCGAGCAGATCACCGAGCGCGGCCTCGGCAACGGGATGAGCCTGCTGATCTTCTTCTCGATCATCGAGGGCGGCGTGCCGTCGGTGCAACGGACCATCGAGGCCCTGAGCGCCGGCTCGTTGACGTTGCCGCGGCTGGTGTTGCTGCTCGTGGTGATGGTCGTGGTGGTCTGGTTCACCGTGGCGATCACGGTGGCCGCGCGGCGCATTCCCATCCAGATCCCGCGCAAGGTGATGGGCCGCGGCCGCATCCGCGAGGGCCAGAAGTCGTTCATCCCGCTGCGCATCAACTCGGCGGGCGTGATGCCGATCGTGTTCGCCCAGTCCATCATCATCGTGCCGGGCACGCTGGCGCAGTTCTCCAACGTGGGGGTACTGCGCGACCTGTCCCAGGCGTTCCAGCCGGGCACGTGGGTCTACTACGTGACCTACATGGCGCTGATCATCTTCTTCACGTTCTTCTACACCGCGATCATCTTCAACCCCGTGGACCTGGCCGAGAACCTGAAGAAGCAGGGCGGGTTCATCCCCGGCGTGAAGCCGGGCGCGCGGACCGCCGAGTACATCGACCACGTGTTGTCGCGGGTGACGCTGCCGGGCTCGCTATTCCTCACCGCGATCGCGATCCTGCCGATCATCCTGCTCGACCGCTTCAACGTCCCGTTCGCCTTTGGCGGCACCTCGCTGCTGATCGTGGTGGGCGTGGCGCTGGACACCGTGCAGCAGATGCAGCAACATATGATTCTGCGGCAGTACGACGGGTTCATGAAGCAGGGGCGTATCCGGTTCCGCGGCCGGCAACGCTTCATGTAGCGCAGGCGAGACGTCAGGGGTGATGGGCGAGGGGTGATGGGTGATGGGCTCCAAAGGCCGCTCCCCTGTCACCCCTCGCGCCTCACGCCTCACCTTTCACTCGCTCCGAAGGAGCGTCGAATGTACCTCATGATCCTCGGGGCCCCGGGCTCCGGCAAAGGGACGCAGGGCAAGTTGCTCGCCGAGCACCTCGGCGTGCCGCAGGTCTCGACGGGCGAGCTGCTGCGGGCGGCGGTGAAGGGCGGCACGCCGCTCGGCGTCAGGGCCAAGGGGTTCATGGACCAGGGGCTCCTGGTGCCCGATGAGATCATCTTCGGGCTGATCCGCGAGATCCTGGGCTCGCCGCCCGCGCAGCGGGGCGTGCTGATGGACGGCTTCCCGCGCACCATCCCGCAGGCTGAGGCGGTGGACGGGATGCTGGTTGAGCGGAGCGCGCGGGTGGACCGGGTGCTGGTGCTCGACGTGGACGAGGAGGAGCTGGTCCAGCGGCTCCTCGGCCGCGCGGCCAAGGAAGGCCGCAGCGACGACAACATCGACTCGATCCGGCAGCGGCTGAAGGTCTACCACGCGCAGACCGCGCCGCTCATCGACTTCTACGAGCGCCGCGGCGTCGTGCGGCGCGTGCCGGGGATGGGGAGCGTCGAGGAGATCCAGGTCCGAATGCGGGAGACCGTCCGGGCGTGATCACGGTCAAGTCGCCGCGCGAGATCGAGCAGATGAGCCGGGCCGGCCGGATCGTGGCCGGCACGCTCGGGCGGGTCGCGACGCAGGCGGCACCCGGCGTCTCGACCTGGGAGCTGGACCGGCTCGCCGAGGAGTTCATCCGCTCGCACGAGGGGGCGATCCCCTCGTTCAAGGGGCTCTACGGCTTCCCGGCGACGCTGTGCACCTCGATCAACTGCGAGGTGGTGCACGGCATCCCCTCGAAGAAGCGCGTGCTGCTGGAGGGCGACATCGTCAGCGTGGATGTCGGGGTCTGCGTCGGCGGGCTGCACGCCGACGGCGCCGTCACGGCCACGGTGGGCGAGATCGCGCCCGAGACCGCGCGCCTCCTCGAGACGACGCGGCGCGCGCTGGTGGCGGGGATCGCCGCCGCGCGCGCCGGCAACCACGTCGGCGACATCGGCTTCGCCGTGCAGCAGGTGGCGGAAGCGGCGGGCTACAGCGTGGTGCGCGAGCTGGTGGGCCACGGGATCGGCACCCAGTTCCACGAGGAGCCGCAGGTGCCGAACTTCGGCACGCCGCACCACGGCGCGCGGCTGGTGCCGGGCATGACCATCGCCATCGAGCCGATGGTCAACGTGGGCGGTCCGGAGATCCGCACGCTGACCGACCGCTGGACCGTCGTCACCGCCGACGGCTCGCTCTCGGCGCACTTCGAGCACACGGTCGTGATCACGGAGAATGGGGCGAGGATCCTGACGAAGACGGACGGCCTGGAGCCGCCGGCCGTCAGCCCTAGCCGTCAGATCTCGGCGACGTAGGTTTCCCGCTTGACCTCGCTGAACCCCCGCGCAAGGTAGTTGGGCAGCGCGGCCGGATGGTCCAACGTGCAGGTGTGGAGCCAGACGCGCGTGGCGCCGATCGCCCACGCCGTCTCGACCGCGCAGGTGAGCAGGTGCTTGCCGAATCCCTTCCCCTGGAACTTCGGCACGAGGCCGAAGAGCGCGATCTCGACCGCGCCGTCCTCCTCGGTGCGCAGCTCGAAGAACCCCGCCAGGTCGCCGTCCCAGCTGAGGATCCACACGCCGAAACCGGGCTGCGTGACGTACTCCCGCCACGCCTGCTCGGTCCATTGGTAGCGGTCCACCCAGTGGTAGGCCTCGCCCACTTCGCTGTACAACCGGCGCGACAGCTCCACGGTGCACACGGGCACGCGCGCCAAGCGGAGCAGGGGATCGTCGAGCTTGAACGGCGCGAGCTGGCCCGGCTCGGCCAGCTCCAGGTACGTGCGGACGACCTCGACCCTGCGCGTCACGCGCCGCCGATCGCCGCCTCGACGAGCGCGGCGGCCCGGTCGGCATCCGCGCGCGCCTCCGCGGCCAGCCGCTGCGCTTCGGCGACGAGCGGCGCGGCCGCGGCGGGATCGGGCATCCCCGCCACGTTGATCCGCACGTTGTAGGCCGCGCCGCGCGCCGCGGCGCCGGCGAGCAAGGCCGCCACGCCGGCGTCCGACGCGGCGTTCCGGTTGCCGGCCTCGGCCGCACGCGCGGCCAGCGCCGCGACGTCGCGCGCCGCACGCAGTGTCTCGAGCGGTACCCGGCTGGCGCCGAGGAGCGCGGCCTGGACCGCCGCCGCGCGCTCGGCCCCGCGGTCCTTCGGGATCGCGTACGCCGCGCTCACGGCGTTGAAGGCCTCCGCATCCTCGTCGCCGAGCCGCACGAGCCGGGCGCGCAGCGTCTCGGCGCGCCCCTGGAGCATGCGGAACTCGCCGTCCACCGCGGCGTACTTCTTTCGCCCCACCGTGAGGCGCGCCACCATTTCGGCGAGCGCCGCCGCCATCGCCCCCGCGACGGCGGACACCGTGCCGCCTCCCGGGGTCGGCGTCGCCGAAGCCACCGCGTCCATCCACTCGCCGAGCGACGGCCCCGCCGAACGGCGCACCTGCTCCTCGAGGACGTGCTCCTTCACCGGCTCGCGCAGCCTGAGGTGGGCCTGGGCCGCGCCGTGCACCGCACGCTCCGGCACGAGGCCGACGATCTCGCTCCATCCCGCGTCCGCCCCGGCCTCGCGCGCCGCGGCCGCGACGGCGTCGAACGCGACGTGCACGGGCGTCGTGTCGGTGTCCAGGAGGTTCATCGAGACCTGTGGCTCGCCGCCCACCGTCATGCCCATGGCCTGCACGGCCGGCAGCCCGCCGCTCGAGGCGCGGACCTGCTTGGCGATGGCCTTCGCGAGCGCCTCGTCACCGCCCGCGAGGTACACGTTGTAGGCGACGAGGAACGGCCGCGCACCCACCGCCGTGGCGCCCGCCGTGGGGTGGATGCGCGCCGGTCCGAAGTCGGGGTCCTTCTCCGGGTTCGCCCCGATCTCCTCGCGCAGGCCCTCGAATTCCCCCTTGCGCACGTCGGGCAGCCGCTCGCGCGCGGGCCGCGTGGCGGCACGGGCGTAGAGAAACACCGGGATCCCCAGCTCCGTCCCGAGGCGCTCGCCGAGCCGCTTGGCGAGCGCGACGCAGTCATCCATCGTGACGCCCTCGAGCGGCACGAACGGGACGACGTCGGCGGCGCCCATGCGCGGGTGCTCGCCCTGGTGCACGCGGAGGTCGATGCGCTCGCTCGCCGTCCGCACCGCGCGGAACGCGGCCTCGAGAGCCGCGTCCGGCGGCGCGACGAACGTGAACACGGATCGGTTGTGGTCGGCATCGGCCTGTACGTCGAGGAGCCGGACGCCGGGCACGGACGTGAGGGCGGCCGCCAGGGCGTCGAGCGTCTCGCGGCTCCGGCCTTCGCTGAAGTTGGGAACGCACTCGACGAGGGGCATGGAGAAAAGCGGGTCTTAGGTCATGGGTCTTGGGGTCATGCAAGGTAGGCGCTGGCTACTGAGAAGCCAACCACCAGACCTAAGACCTAAGACCTAAGACCTAAGACCTAAGACCTAAGACCCAAGACCTAAGACCTAAGACCCCTGTTGCAGCACTCCGAGCAGCCAGGCGTGGATCGCGGGGTTCCCCGCCACGATCGGGCCCTGGCGGATGACGTCGTCCTCGCCGAGCAGGCCGGTCACCCGGCCGCCGGCTTCGCGCACGATGAGCGTGCCCGCGGCGACGTCCCACGGCGCGAGCACGAGCTCCCAGAAGCCGTCGTAGCGCCCCGCCGCGACGTCGCACAGATCGAGCGCCGCCGAGCCCGGCCGCCGGACCCCCGCCGCGCGTGACATGACGGCGGCGAACTGCCTCTGGTAGCGCGGGAGCAGGTGGACGTACTTGAAGGGGAAACCGGTGCCGATGAGGGCGTGCTTCGGCTCGGCGACGCGCGAGACCGCCAGCCGAGCGCCGTCCTGCCAGGCGCCGCCCCCGCGTACCGCGTGGTAGCGGATGCCGGGCGGCACGTGGCGCACCACGCCGACGATCGGAACGCCATCGAGGACGGCCCCGATCGAGACGGCATAGTACGGGAAGCGGTGCAGGAAGTTCGTGGTGCCGTCGAGCGGGTCCACCACCCAGACGAGGCCCGGGCCGAGCGCGCCCGGCGTCAGCTCCTCGCCCACCACCCGGCTGCCGGGCGCAGCCCCGAGCAGCGTCCCTGCGACGATGCGCTCGGCCTCGCGGTCCACCTCGGTCACGAAGTCGCCCTGGCCCTTCTCGGACCACGCCTCCGGCGCGAGCCGACCCTCCTGCTCGCGGAGGAAGCCGGCCGCTCGGTCGGCGGCAAGTTGCGCTGCCTCCAGCAGTTGCGCGGTGTCGTTCACTTGTCCGGCCCTCGGCGCATCCTTAGCTTGCGCTCCTATGTCTCGTGTCTTCAGCGGCATCCAGCCCTCGGGCGAGCTGCACGTCGGCAACTACCTCGGCGCGGTGAAGAACTGGGTCGCGCTCCAGGACCGCCACCAGTGCCTGTTCTGCATCGTGGACCTGCACGCCGTCACCCAGCCCTACGAGGCGGCGGAGCTGGAGCAGCGCACCCTCGACATGGCGGCGGGACTGCTCGCGGCCGGGCTCGACCCCGAGAAGTGCACGATCTTCGTGCAGTCGCACGTGGCCGAACACGCCCTGCTCGCCTGGGCCTTCAACGCCGTCACGCCGCTGGGCGAGCTGGAGCGGATGACGCAGTTCAAGGACAAGTCGGCGCGCCTCGAGAGCGTGCCGGCCGGGCTGCTCAATTATCCCGTGCTCCAGGCGGCTGACATCCTCCTCTACAAGGCCGACCGCGTGCCGGTCGGCGAGGATCAGCTCCAGCACCTCGAGCTGGCGCGGGAGATCGCCCGCCGCTGGAACGCGCGCTACGCTGTCGAGTACTTCCCCGAGCCCCAGCCGATGCTCTCGCCCGTTACGCGCATCGCGGGCCTCGACGGCCAGGCGAAGATGTCCAAGAGCCTCGGCAACACGATCGGGCTGCTCGACGGCCCCGAGGTCATCTGGGAGAAGCTGCGCCCGGCGATGACCGACCCGGCCCGCAAGACGAAGAAAGACCCCGGTACCCCGGAGGTCTGCAACATCTACCGGCTCCACCAGTCCTTCTCGAGCGCGGACGAGGTGGCGACGGTGGCCGCCAAGTGCCGGAGCGCCGGGTGGGGCTGCCTCGACTGCAAGCGCCTGCTGGCGGACAATATGATAGCCGCCCTGGCTCCCGTTAGGGAGCGCGCGGCCGCGATCCAGGCCCGGCCGGGGTACGTCCGGGAGGTGCTCGCGGCCGGGGCGGCCCGTGCGCGGGCGCTGGCGCGGGAGACGATGGGGGAGGTGGGCCGCATCATGGGCTTCCTGCCCCCCGCGGTGTAGATTACCGCTTCTGCCGGGGGTAGCCGAGCCGACATGGAAAAGATCATCCAGGCCGCCGTAGAACGGGGCGCCTCGGACCTGCACATCAAGGCCGGGGACGCGTTCCGGGCGCGCATCGACGGCAAGCTCGTCCCCCTGACCAAGCAGCGCCTCACCCCCGAGCAGACCAAGGCCATCGCGCTGCGCTTCATCCCCAACGAGGAGGACCGGGTCCGGATCGACAAGATCCAGGACTACGACTGCTCGTGGGGGGCGCCCGGCATCGGGCGGTTCCGGATCAACATCCTGCGGCAGCGCTCGTCGTTCATGATCGTGATGCGGGTGATCCCGTTCGAGGTGCCGACGTTCGAGTCGCTTGGCCTGCCGACGGTGCTCCAGCAGGTCGCGATGGCCGAGCGCGGGATGATCCTGGTGACGGGCGTGACCGGCAGCGGCAAGAGCAGCACGCTCGCGGCGATCGTGAACTACATCAACCGCGCGATGCAGAAGCACATCGTGACGCTCGAGAACCCGATCGAGTTCCTGCACCGCGACCTGCTCAGCTCGCTCACCCAGCGCGAGATCGGCACCGACACCGAGAGCTTCAAGTCCGGGCTGCGCGCCGCGCTGCGTCAGGACCCCGACGTGATCCTGATCGGCGAGATGCGCGACCCCGAGACGATCGACACGGCGATGAAGGCGTCGGAGACGGGCCACCTCCTGCTCTCCACGCTGCACACGCCGGACGCGACGACGACCATCAGCCGCGTCATCGCGATGTTCTCGCCCGAGGAGCAGGCGATTGTCCGGGTGCGGCTCGCCGACGCGCTGCACGCGGTGGTCTCCCAGCGCCTGCTGCCCAAGAAGGACGGGCACGGCCGCGTGGCCGCGCTCGAGGTCATGCAGGTGACGGCCACCATCAAGGACCTGATCCTGGACCCCAACCGCACCAGTGAGATCAAGGAGTTCATCGCCGAGGGACGGGAGCAGTACGGGATGCAGACGTTCGACCAGCACCTGATGGACCTGGTTCAGAACGACATCGTGGACTACGCGACCGCGGTCGTCAACTCCTCGAACCCGTCGGACTTCGAGCTGCAGATGAAGACCTTCCGCCGGCGCTCGCGCGCCAGCGTTGCCGCGGCGCCTGCCGCGGGCGCGGCCAAGAAGGCCGCGCCGCCCGCGCCGGCCGACGACAAGCCGGCCGGTTTCACCGACGACCTGTCGAGCATGCTCCAGCCGTGAGGCCGTCGGGCCTCGAGGGGGTCATCGCCCCCACCCCCACGCCGTTCGATCCCGAGACCGGGGACTTGGCGCCGGTCGCCCTGCGCCAGATGGCCCGCGCCCTGCTGGCGGCGGGCCTCGACGGCCTCGTAGTCGCGGGCTCCACGGGCGAGGGCGAGCTGCTCGACGACGCTGAGCGCGTGCGGCTGGTCGAGTGGCTGCGCGACGTGGTGCCCGAGGAGCACTGGCTGATCGCGGGCGCCGGGGCCGAGTCCACGCGCGCCACGATCCGTGCCTGCGAGGCGGTCGGCGCGGCCGGCGCCGACGCGGCGCTCGTGCGCCCGCCGGCGTACTACGGCGCGGTGCTCCCATCCGCGGCCATCGCGGAGCACTACCAGCGCGTCGCGGACGCGAGCCCGGTGCCGCTCATCGTCTACAACATCCCTAGGTACACGCACGTCATGCTGCATGACAGCGTGTTGCGCGCGCTCGCGGAGCACGAGCGGGTCATCGGCTTCAAGGACTCTTCGGGAGACCTGAAGGTGTTCGCCGCGTTCCGGGCGGCCGCACCCCGCGTCACGGCGCTGATGGGGAGCGGGCACCTCTTCTACCCGGCGCTGGAGATGGGTGCCGCGGGCGGCGTGCTCGCCATGGCGTGTTTCGCCGCGGAACCGTGCGCCGCGCTCTACCGCGCCTTCCGCGCCGAGGACCGCCAAACGGCCGGCGCGATCCAGGAGCGGCTCGCCCCCCTCGCGCGCGACATCGTGGCCGCGCTCGGCCCGGCGGGGATCAAGGCGGCGATGGACGTCGTCGGGCTGCCGGGCGGGCCGGTGCGCGCGCCGCTCGCGCCGCTCGACGCCCGCCAGCTCGCGCGGGTCGCCGCTTGCCTAGCGGCGGCGGGCCTCAAGGCCGCTGCCTGACGGCGCGCCGATCCATGTTCGGTCCCGACCTCCGCTGCCTCGTGGTCGTCGGCGCCCAGTGGGGCGACGAGGGGAAGGGCAAGGTCGTGGACGCCCTCGCCGAGCACGCCGACCTCGTCGTGCGCTACCAGGGTGGGGCCAACGCCGGCCACACGGTGGATGCCCCGGGCGGCGAGTTCGTGCTCCACCAGATCCCCTCGGGCATCCTGCACCTCGGGACGCGCTGCGTCATCGGCAACGGCGTGGTGCTCGACCCCGAGACGCTGTTCCAGGAGATCGACGCGCTCACGGCCAGGGGGGTCCCGATGCAGGGCCGCCTCGTCGTCAGCGACCGCGCGCACCTGGTCCTGCCGTATCACAAGTTCCTCGACAGCGAGAGCGCGCGCAGCCGGAAGATCGGGACGACGGCGCGCGGCATTGGCCCGGCGTACGAGGACAAGTACGGCCGCCGCGGCGTGCGGGTGGGCGACCTCCGCCACCCGCGGATCGTCGCGAAGCTCGTCGAGGCCGGCACGCAGCGCGCCAACGCCATGCTCCAGCTCCAGGGCTCGAGGAAGCGCTGCACGGCGGCCGAGATCCTGGCCATGCTGGACGCGCTGGCGCCGCGGCTCCTGCCGTTCGTGGAGGACGCGGGACTGCTCGTCACGCGGACGCTGCAGGGCGGCGGCCGGGTGCTGCTCGAGGGGGCGCAGGGCGCGCTCCTCGACGTGGATCACGGCACCTATCCGTTCGTCACGTCGTCGAGCACCACGGCCGGCGGGGCCGCCACCGGAGCCGGCATC
>Ga0299912_10005682_pt1 | contig 10258 bp, 8 predicted proteins | sample RVTome_2_FD_207667 | JGI IMG/M metagenome (GOLD analysis project Ga0299912, IMG submission 207667) | Soil microbial communities from uranium-contaminated site in the Upper Colorado River Basin, Wyoming, United States - RVT95D214 (version 2) ... | reverse complement strand
CATCCACGTCAACAGGCTCCTCTGGTTCGGCAATATCTACATATCGCGTCACATTGAGGTTGTAGTCGTTCTTTTGAATCTCCTCAAGGTCGGCTACACTGCAATATCGCTCCATCTCATTGAAGTCATTGAACGTAGCCACGTGCTTGGCCACGTCCTCCTCTCTGAGAAAGTTCTGTGCCTTGCCTTCAAGGTAATCGTTGCCCCCATAAATGAAAATGACCTTGCCCTTGCGGTCTTTTGGCTTGACACGATTCAGAACAATTATGCAGCCCGGCGAACTGGTGTTATAAAAAAGCTTGGATGGCAGGGCAATGACAGCCTCAATAAGGTCAGCCTCAATAACCTGTTTCCGGATTTTGCCCTCGGAATTCCCACGGAAAAGAGCGCCGTTATCTAAGACTATTCCCATTTTGCCCTTTACGTTGAGAGTGGCAAGCATGTGCTGTATCCATGCCCAGTCAGCCGAACTCTTCGGTGCCATGCCGTAGAGAAATCTTCCATATGGGTCACCGTTTTGAAATACAGTGGGTCCGTACTCTTTCTGATTCCACATCGGATTGGCGATGACATAGTCAAAAAGCATTAACTCGCCAGTATCCAGAAACTTCGGTTCAAGCATGGTATCGCCCTTCTCAATGCGGGCATCCATGATGCCGTGAAGAAGCATGTTCATTTTACAGATAGCCCATGTACCGAGGTTGTTCTCCTGGCCGAAGAGAGAAATGTTCTTCGGGTTCCCACCCCGGCTTTCAACATACTTAGCTGTTTCAATGAGCATCCCACCTGACCCACAACAAGGATCACATACTCTCATCCCTTCCCTCGGTTGTACCAGTAGAACGACAAGCTGGACAACCTTCTGGGGCGTGTAGAATTCGCCACCCTTCTTTCCCGCATCGTCAGCGAATTGTTTAATAAGATATTCGTAGGCACGCCCCAGAATATCCGGCTCATAAAGGTCACCGTTTCGCAGGCGGTAGGTGCTGAAGTGATCAAGAAGCCTGGAAAGCGTACGGTCGGGAAGACGGTCCTTATTGTTGAAATCAACCGCAACAAGCACGCCTTCCAGATCCGGATTTGCTTCTTCTAGAGCTTCGTTTGCCTTGTTGATGGCCTCGCCAATATCTTGTGTTATCTTTCGCAGGTGTGGCCATCTGGTGCGGGAAGGAACATAGAACTCATGTTCATCAGGGTCCTCCCATGCCAGCTCTTTATCGCCAGTCTCCTTTTCAATATCCTCAGCTTCTTCCTCAAACACATCACTTATACGCTTCAGGAAGAGAAGCCCGAAAATATAGTTCTTGTAATCCGAGGAGTCAATCCTGCCTCTGAGGATATTCGCCGATTCCCAGAGGAATCTTTCCAGTTCCGGGAGAGTCAGTTTCTTCCCATTTGTGCTTGCCTGGTCATTATTTACCATACTTTGCCCCAATGTCCATTATAGGACTTTATATATGTATTTGGTTACTGTCTGCCGTTATTTTACTCTACCCGGCGAGAAATATAAATCCTTAATTCGTGCAGGTAGATGGATGATACAAGTAACGAAACGTCAATTTGTATGCCCTTCACAGGAGGTGCTTCACACAAAGATAAACGCAGCACTTAACAATAAACCTCTGTTTAGGAAAAGGTATAAAGGTAAAATGCTACTTGGGGGGTGATATTTCTTTGAGTTTTTCTGAAGCCGGCTCACCGCCAATGCCCCAGTGCGTTTTGGGAATTTCATGAACGATTACTTCTACAGCGTCTTTTGGGACACCCAAATCCGCGATGACGTTTGTTATACCCCGTATCATCGTTTTAACTTTTTCCTCCCCAACGCCCTCCCAGAAATTTACGTGAACAATAGGCATTTTTCACCTCCTGATTAGATTTTCCATTTGAGCTTAATGCTAAGTATAACCATATCAAATGGAAAAGTCATCCTGAATACAAAGACGAAGCCCTTTCCGCCCACATCACAATTCATCATATTGTTCAACCTCACCGCATCATAGGTTAATCATAAGGTAAAATCTCAAGAACCAGCCCGTTTAACCCTTCCCTGGGGAGAGAAACGAGACAAAAAATATATGCTATAATAACTTTATCTTCCGTTTGTGCCGTTTATCACGTGTAAACAAAGCAGTGGCTGAAGTGGAAGCGTTATTATTAACAACCAAGCTGAATATTCCCCCCGCCCGACCCCAAATGGTGCCGCGTCCCCGTTTAACCGAACGCTTGCAGGAAGGCCTCAACTATAACCTTATACTCGTCTCTGCCCCGGCTGGCTTTGGCAAGACGACATTACTAAGTGAATGGGCACGCCACAGCCAACCTATTATCTGGACCGCCTGGGTATCATTGGATGAAGGGGATAACGACACGGTCCGCTTCTGGGATTATTTCATCGCGGCCTTGAAAAAACCTAAATCTGACATCGGGGAGAAAATCCTGCCATGGCTGCATTCTTCGCCACCTATACCTACCGAGTCGTTACTCACTGCGCTGATCAACGAAATTTCTAGTATTTCATTTGAACTAATACTCGTCCTCGATGACTATCACTTTATAGAGTCACAACAGATACACGATGGCATCACCTACCTGCTTGAGCATATGCCTGCGCAGATGCATCTGGCAATTGCTACCCGTGTTGACCCTCCCCTGGCTCTAGCGCATTTCCGGGGTCGCGGGACAATGCTAGAAATACGCGCTGATGACCTGCGCCTTACCTGGGAAGATGCCGCCAGTTTATTCAAGGAACTGAAAACACCGAGACTTTCTGCAAAGGATGTCGCTGCCCTTAACGGACGTACTGAAGGCTGGGTAGTAGGGTTGAAAATGGCGGCTCTCGCCATGCGCCAACAGAAAGATATTCAGAGGTTTTTGACTACTTTCTCCGGCAGTCGACTCTATATCATGGACTACTTAATGGAAGAGGTACTCCGGCAGCAGACCAAAGAGGTAAAGGAATTTTTGTTGCGGTCTTCCGTGCTAAACAGGCTTACCGCTCCATTATGCGATGCCGTTACCGGACGAAAAGACAGCAATGAAATGCTTCTCCTACTGGAGCGTGCCCAGCTTTTTACAATGCCGCTCGATGAGTCACGGCAGTGGTAACGCTATGAACACCTCTTCGCTGAACTGCTGCGTCATCAGCTGAAGACTATCTCCAGGAAAGAAAATATTATAGAGTTGCACCGGCGGGCCAGCCAGTGGTATGAGGATAACCATTTCCCGGATAACGCTATCAATCATGCCCTGGAGGCTAAAGACTGGGAAAGAGCTATAAAAATCATTAAGGAACAGTACACAAATAAGCTCCATAACGGAGAGTATGTCACCCTGCACAATTGGCTACAAAAAATACCCGAAGAGGTGATATATCGGAATTTAGATCTGTGTAATGCATACAGTATTGTATTAATTACGTTTAGCCAATTCGATGCTGCTGATTCCTTTATCAATCATATTGAAAAAGCAGGCAAGAGTGATAATATCACGCTTCAGGGAGATATCGCCAGCTTACGGAGTATGATAGCCTATTGGAGGGGTGACCTTGACCAGGCTTTAGAATTAGGCGAGAAAGCTCTCTTAATATTAACGCCAGACAACACAGATAGACGAAGCGATCTATTCATGATGATGGGTTTTAACTACTGGCAAAGAGGTCGCTTTAAAGAAGCCGAGCCATTACTTACCAAGGCCGTTGAAGTTGGACGTAAATCCGGTGATTACTTATACACCGCCAACGCCCTCAGTCTCCTGGGGGATATGTACACCGTTAGAGGTAAATTACGGCGGGCCTTCGAGTTACACCAACAGGCAATAGAACTGGCCGGGTCTTTCCCCTCAGCGGCTGTTTCACACGGAAGCCTGAGTGCGCTCTATTACGAATGGAACGACCTGGAAGCGGCTGTCCATCATGTACAACAGGCGATTGATTTAAGTCAGCTCATGGGACCAGGGATTACCGCCCCGGTTAAACGCCATGCTCGCACGCTACAGACTCGCCCAAGGTGATGAGGCTGGAGCCATGAAGGCGCTCGAAAAAGCCTGCCTGATAGCGCATAACTCCGGTTCGCCGGATATGCGGGTGGAACATGCTGCCTTCCATATCCTGTTAGCCTTAGAAGTAATATACAAGTAGATTGTGACTTCTGGAGAATTTAATGCACCAAAAATGTAGAAATTATTTTTCAGTCTGAAATATCACCACAAACGTCACTCTATTGTATGGGAGCTTTTAACAACCCTGCGTACTTCTCAAAATTATATCATCCTGGATTTCCGTAGAAAGCATTACAAAATAGGCACTGAAACCTCCTACTCTAACCACCAGGTCCCGGTGCTTTTCAGGATGCGCTTTGGCATCGAGCAATTCCTCGGTATCCACCATGTTGTACTGGATGTGCTGCCCACCGTTTCTGAAGAATGTATCGGTGAGAATGGCTAATTTTTCACGGCTCTCCGGGCTTTGCATGACGGTGCTGGAAAACTTTTGGTTCAGGCATGAAGCGTAAGATTCTTTAAAACCTGCCTTTATTACTGACCTCATTACACCGGTGGGGCCAAGCTTATCCATTCCCCGCATAGGCGATATCGAGCCGTCGTTTAAAGGTTCCTTTGATTTACGTCCGTTGGGGAGTGCACCCACACCAAGACCTCCAAAATAGTGCCAGGATAATCCTTCACGAGAGATTTTACAGGGCACATCAAAGGGGTTTCTATATGACATGATTACACTTCCGGAAAATATGCCTACGTCACGAACCATCAAATCTGCCTCATCGATATCATTACCGAACTTGGGTGCCGCTAAGCACATCTGTCTTATTTCCTCGCCTCTCTCGTCTGCGAAGTTGATATCAAGAGCATCCAGGAGTTCATCCATGGTCAATTTTTTCTCTTCGAATACCAGTTTCTTGATAGCTGTAAGAGAGTCTGCGGTGTCTACTATCGCCCGGTCACTGATACCATAGCTGTGGTCCGAGTCCGTAATAAGGATATCCTGACCTTTCTCCAGGCATCTGGGTCCGGTAACGCAAGAGTTAAATGGAAAACGCAGGTATTTCGGCTCAACACTCTGGGCTAATGTGCCAAGCCATAAAACCCGGTTGACAACGAATTTATATTGTTTTTTAAACGCTTCGTATAAGTCTCCAAAAGTATCAAAGTCTCGCGGGTCGCCGACATCGATGCCGACCTTTTTACCGGTTATTTGCGATACTCCCCGGTGAAGCGTGAGATCCAGAATCAGCGCAATGTTTACCGCCCCTTTGCCTTCACTGCCGTTATGATCAACTTTAGTCGGAAGAATCGGGGTCACGCAACCTTGACCGTACCAGTCTCTTGCATCCTCTATGGGTATTCCATGATTTAAAAAGCTGGCTACAACATGATCACTGTTTTCAAACAAGGGGATGCCGCCTTTTGTCTTTAAATTCGTCTCTAACGCCTTAAGCAATAACCGGCGAGGTGTTTGTGAGTGCCAGTTAAGGAGGACAGTCGGCGATGACAGTTTAATTAAACCTATCATGTGGAGAACAAGATAGCTTAATGCATTCGTGGCGTCTTTCCCGTCTTTGTCTACGCCGCCGATATTTACGCTGTTTATGCTGTAACTGAATTGGTGGGTTTCCTGCTGGGTTTTACCAACCGGGACCACCACTTTCATACCCCAGAGTGTTAACGCGCTTCCCAGAAGCTCCGCTGCTCTTTCCAGTGTCAACCGCCCCTCTCTAATATCTTTTTCAAAATATGGCTTCAGGTACTGGTCTATTCTGCCGACTAAGAGAGGGTACATTGCCTCCAGTCCTCTGCCGACCATGATGAAGTTCATGCACTGGAGAGCTTCATGAAATGTTCGCGCCGGATTCTCCGGCACGCGTTCACAAATGCCGGCAATCTCGATAAGCTCGCTTCGTCTTTCAGAGTTGGATTCTTCATTGGCCTTGCGGCGTGCCAGTTCAGCATACCTTCGCGCATAATGTATCATCGCCTCACAGACGATAATTGCCGACTGCCAGAAATAGAGTTTATTAATATCGGTCTCTTTCATGTCATTAAAACGCTGGAGACCGGCTTTAGCTTCCTCGATCAAGCCGTGCATGCCTTTGGATAGCAGCTTCTCCCACATTCCCCTGCAGGTTATACCGGGAAAATAGCCGGAATCCGGAGTAGGGTCGCTGCCTTTTGCTTCAGTTATATCCTGTGCCCAGGTCCCCACTACAGAATACCATGCCTCTTTGACATGGTCTGGTGCTGTCTTCCCGGCAAAAAAGCGGGAGCATTCCCTTAATAAATTTTTTTCTTCTTTTGAATTTATTCCTTGAAATACCATCCATCGACTCAGGCTATCCCCCTCGTTCCAGAGCCCGGGAATTGAGTCTCCTGTTTCATCCACAAACGCCGGCGCTCCGATGAGATGCTCCGTTTCCCTGCCCACCACTATATCAAAATCGTGGATAGCTATGGGGACACTCTCGAGTACTTTCTTGAACAGTTTGGCGCGGCGGAGTTCGATGTCTTCTCCCTCTGTTTCCTTCCAGGACTCCATTGCCAATCTGGCCCTGTCAACGGAAATTACTCTCGGTGCGCTGAACATAGCGTCTTTCAACTGAAAAAGACGCTTACTTAGCTGTAAATTGTCAATCTTTTTTAACAGAGCCTCATCGGTTTTTAGCTTTATAGCCATAATTTCCTCCATGTTAATTGTCCGTGACATGCGTGGTCTTTTTCCGTATTTGATTTATATCATCTAGATATCATACATATTATACCACTAGCCTCGAATGTATTTTTCACTGATTCCATATGCTCTGGTTCAGGTGAAAGAATATCAGGCAGATGATATGGTCTATCTAAAGATTCGTATTTCCCTTTCCCTAACCGGTGATAAGGCATTAATTCAATACGGAGGACATTATTTCCCAATTCATATAAAAATTCCGCCGTCTCCTTGATGTTGTGCAATCCATCATTAATGCCCGGAATCAAAGGCATCCGAAAAAGCGTTTTTACGCCGCTTGCGGCTACAATCTTTGCGTTGGAAAGGATAAGACTGTTCGGCTTGCCGGTATACTGGCGATGTTTTTCCGAATCAAGGTATTTGAGGTCGTAGAGTACGAAATCAGTGTATGGGAGGGCCTGTCTCAAAGCGGACTCGGCGGCAAATCCTGATGTCTCGATGCAGGTGTGAATGCCGGACCGGCGGCATTTTTCAAACAGGTCGCATACTAACTGCGCTTGTAGGAGGGCTTCTCCACCGGAAACCGTTATCCCCCCACCCGACGCCTGGTAAAACATCTTATCTCGCTTTATGGCATCGAAAATCTCTTCGGCGTTCATCTGCTGGCCATACAGGACGATTGCTTTATAGGAACATACCGAACTACAAGCGCCGCAGCCTGAACAACGCTCACGGTCGATACGAGGGAGCTTGCCTGCCTCATAAACCAGGGCTTCATTGGGGCATACTTCTGCGCACTTGCCGCATTTAGTACAGAGTGCTTTAATGAATCCGACCTCAGGATGAGGGGAAATACATTCGGGATTGCTGCACCACTGGCATTCAAGGCTGCATCCTTTCAAGAACACTACGGTTCTTATACCCGGTCCGTCATGGATTGAGTACCCCTGAATATTTGTAACCAGATTGGGCATAAGTCGTTTTCCTGAATATTTCTTACCTTTTTATTCGAGACTTAACTTTTTTTAATGGAATCTTCTTTTTTAACGTATTTAGAAGCTATACTGGTATGAAAAAGAATCAGAGGTTTATCGACTTTTTTGAAAATAAGAGGGCAATGGACTAATCCGGCGGGAATATAGACGCTGGCTGGTGAAGTGATCGTATGCATTTCCTGTTCCTCGCCCAGCCCAATCTCGATTTCCGCAAATAGGTCATTCATGTGTTCAAAATCGTAGGAAACAAAATGTAAGTACATATCGAAATCATGAGAATGAGGATATTCCTCCATTTTACACGGCGCCATGACACGGGTAATCATAAATGTAACGTTGGATTTATAATCGGTATCACCGATCCATTCCATGGTGGGCCATGGTTCCGGTTTCGTCACGGATTTTCTTATTACATACCTGCCATATTTAGTTTTCTTCATTCGTAAAACCTCCTCTTAATGTGTCTTTAATACACGTTTTTTAACTGGGGTGAAGCTATAACTAGGCCGATACAATTGTACCGATGAGGGGTATACATGGTTGCTTTCCCGCCTTTTACAGGTATTTATTTACACTTGCGCTATTTTTCTCCTATTGTTAGCCCTTTGCCATAATAGCATGTGCCCCGTTTCTTTTGAGATTATTTTAACTGCATCAGCAGCCAGCGGACCAAGTTTTAGTGCTACTTCCTCCGTAAAGAAACCGACTATTGTAATATAACCAATTGGATTGCCATTTTGATCCAATATAGGAGCAGCAATTGCGTTGACACCCGGCTGTATATCTCCCAATTCCATTGCAAATCCATTACGCCTGCACTGTGCTAGCTCTTTCTTGAGCCTGGTTCTGCTATATTTATCAGGACTTCCGTGAAAAAAGAGGTTTTTGTTTTTAAGCATTTCTTCTAGTTCAGCTTCAGGAAGAAATGCCGCAATTGCTTTCCCGTGAGCGCCGTATGTGATTGGAGTAACATGTCCAATAGGGGCGGAAATACCGATTCCCGGTGCCCCTTCATACTGGGCAACAACAAAAGTCTTGTCATCTGAAATTACCCCGAGTGCCACCGTTGCACCGGCCTTTTTTGCTAGATTATAGAGAATTGGTTCAACAAGACGTGATACGCTAAGATTCTCAAGCATTTTCCCGGTAAGTGTAAGCAGGCCGGGTCCGAGCACATAGCCTCTTCTGTTAGGATTCTTTTTTACCAAACCATACTCATTCAACGTACTCAGAATAGAGAAAGCTTTACTTCTGTGAATACCAACTTCCAGGCAAATATCTGTGAGACTTTTAGGATTATTCCCGTTATCAGCCAGGCAAAGCATTACACGTATTGCCTGTTCAACAGCTGGCACCTTATATGTTTTTTGGGGCGTGTTATTATTTTCAGGCAAAAGAGCATCATCCTATAGAACTTGAGTTTTGTGGATAGAATAACAGAGTAAATAATCATTGTCAAGTTATATGTAGTCAGCGAAAGTGTAGGAAGTAAGAAGGCGAGTCTTTCGGTTCGCCTCCCAATTGATTGGCCACTATTAATTAAAAAGCAGCGATTCTCTTCTACCCTCCCGGGTTCATCACTCTCCCCATAAATAGAATAGAACCGGTGGGGATATCACGGATAAGGAAGATATAGGGATGGTCAAGGGTCATGTCTTTGATATTCGTCGGCATGGAGGTAGTGCCCACCATCACGCCGGTAGCGGCGGCGGCTTCCGTCCCTGCTTCATCCACGGAGACATTCAAGGATTGTTGCTGGCTTTTCGCCGGGTACTATCGTCACGGTGCCCCGGACAGACGTGGCTTTCGTCGTGACTGAGTTCGGCGTGGTGAATCTTAAAGGTAAGACGGTATGGGAGCGGGCGAAAGCCCTCATTTCCATCGCCCATCCTGACTTCAGAGACGAGCTGGAAGAACAGGCGAGAAAGCTCAATATTATTCCGAAAGGGCTATAGCCACCCGAGCAATGTGGTTGCCAATGAATCTCCCCGACATGGTAACTGTAGATGAAGTATTATTAGCTTACACTATATGTCCCCAGAGAAGTGACTGAAGACAACTTCCAGTTCTGTCTATTGTACGGGATGGTGGGCCTCAGTGTACGATAAACAGGACTTTTTCTATCTCCTTCGTGTTAAATATCTAAATTATAATAGGCTTCGGTGCGCAATACAAGCTATTGTGCAACGGCGCTAACCTGGCAAAACCTGTGCTGTTAAATAGTACACTTGGAAATTCTACATAGAGTTCCCCTGGTCCGTACCGAGCCGCAGATAGGCTCCCGAGGCGGGTCACCGGTTAAAACAACATTTACATTAGAGTCAAAACAGCCGTGCTCGGGCCCCGGTTTTTCCGGGAACCACCAGCCGTGTGGTACGTGAACAACTCCGGGGTGAACGTCGGTGGTGAGCTTCGCCCTAAGCCTGACTCTTTCTCCCCTGACCTGAGGTGTCTCCAACCATACCCAGTCCCCCTCCGCGATGCCAGCTTCCCTGGCTGTATCCGGATGTATATCGATAAGCGGATCCGGTACCAGTTTTCTTAATCCGGGTATCTGGCGTCCCTCGGTGTTGAAATAGGCGAT
>Ga0299912_10005681_pt1 | contig 10258 bp, 11 predicted proteins | sample RVTome_2_FD_207667 | JGI IMG/M metagenome (GOLD analysis project Ga0299912, IMG submission 207667) | Soil microbial communities from uranium-contaminated site in the Upper Colorado River Basin, Wyoming, United States - RVT95D214 (version 2) ... | reverse complement strand
TGCACTTAAATCCGAGCAGATACAGAGTTCCTTAGGAAACCCACACAACGGACAGATTTCCGAATCCTTAATAGAGTTTTTTCACAACCTTTTTTCTTAATTTTTGTTTTATTAAATTTATTTTGGAATAATTAATAATATCTAATTACATAAATAAATAATTTTGATTTTTATATCGTTATTTAAGCTTTTAAATTTTACACTTTTTATTTTATAATCTTTAAAACAATCAAAAACTAAATTAAAGTTAATTTAGGTTAATGAATAGAGATTCTATAGTTATTTTAAAATAAATAATTCTCTAAAACTTGAATCTGGTCATAAAACTATTTTAATATTAAACAATCGTTGGTTTAAGCGACTTTACGAAGCGTAGTAAAATTTAAATAATTTTGAATTGAATATTAATTAATTATATATTTTTAAAAATTAATTGGTGATATAAATTTTATTTTGGATTATCTTATTCAGTATATTAGGAAGTATTGGAGCAATTACAGCTGCGTCTTGTTTTATGTTTTTAAACGAAAAGGTCCAAAAGGTTCTCATTCCAAGCTTAATGGCATACGCAATTGGAACCTTACTTACTACTGCATTAATTGGTTTAATTCCTGAAGCAATCGAAGAGGCCGATCTGGAACCTCATTATATAATGTTATTTGTTCTTGGTGGTATTCTATTTTTCTTTTTTTTGGAAAAAATGGTAATTTGGAGAAATTGCAGTGACGATAAATGTGATGTTCACGGAGAGGCGGCAGGACCGCTTGTTTTAGTTGGAGACGCATTTCATAATTTTACTGACGGACTTGTGATTGCCGCAGCTTTTTTAACGAACTTTGCTATTGGTATCGCCGTGGGATTAGCAATAATAGCCCACGAAATACCTCAAGAGACGGGTGATTTTGGTATTCTTCTTCATAGCGGATATTCGAGAAAAAAATCGTATATTTACAACGCTTTATCAAGCTCAACTACAATTTTTTCAGCAATTTTAGGTTTCTACTTATTAGGAAGTTTAAATTTCCTTGTTCCATATATATTGGCATTATCTGCAGCAAGTTTTCTTTACATAGCGCTATCCGATTTAACTCCTGAACTTCATCAAAAATTAGGAATAAAGCATAGTATCAGACAAATGATTTTAATAATTCTTGGAATTACAACAATGTTGATACTTTTTACTTTGATACATAACCATTAAAAAAGGTTAATATAAACTGATTCACTTATTTAAGTGTAAAAATTATAAATTACAAGAAAAACGATGATTGATTTAGATTTTAAAGTCATAAAATGTTTATATCGTTCCCAAAATTTTATGAAAGTTGGCGAACTTTCGACTAAAATGGATATTGCGCATTCAACTTTGGGGAGTTGTATCGGACGCCTTAAAAAAAAAGGACACGTAATTTATAAAGCGTATCATACAGTTGAATTGACCGAAAGTGGCAAAGATTTAGCCAGAGAATTAATTCGCCACTCTAAACTATTAGAACTTCTTTTATTTCACGAACTTGGACTTAGCGCAGAAGAAGCTCACGAAGAAAGCGAAAAATTTAATCTTCTTTTTTCTTGCAACACAATTAATAAAATTTGCGAGAAATACGATCACCCTAAAAATGGACCTTGCAAAGAATTAATTCCAAATTCAGAAAGTTGTTTTTGCGAGAAAATCACATAAATTCAATTAAAAGATTTACTCTGCTATTTCTTTTGAAGCGTATGCTGTTAAAATTTGGCCTATAAATAAACGATGACTCGCCATTTTCCCAGAATCACAGTCATGAACAATTTTACATTCGTAGCTTAACAAGCAATCTTTAATCGTTGGAACTTTGGTTTTTTTTCCTTTAATAGGTATTAATCCAGCTTCTTTAAATTTATCAGTATTTCTACCCGATAAGGTTCCAGCAATATTTATTGCATCCTCTATTTTATTTGAAGGAATATTTATGGTAAATTCTTTTACTCCTTTAGTTATGCATTCAAATGTATATCTGCTCGGAGCAACAGCAACAGAAATTACGGGAATCATCCACAGTTCTCCAATCGTTTTCCACAATAAAGCCATAACGTTAAATTTTTCGTTTTTATCCATAGTTACCATTAACGCAGCTCTGTCCATAAAATGCTCCATATATTCATAAGGTCCAATTTCTTTTCTATTTTCAGACATAAATAATGCATATCGAAATTTTATTTTATGATGTTATTGTATTCCTTTTAAGTTTATTCTTTAAATTATTTTTGCATTATTGATTAAGATTTATAATATTATTATAATCGTAATAAAAAAATTAAAAAATTTAATTTATTATTTAATCAGATTTGGTGCTTTTTTTAAGATTTCTTCAGCGCCTCTAACTATATTATCAATAATTTGCGAAACATTTTCTATATTATTAATTATTCCAATACTTTGACCTAATAATACAGCACCATTCTCAATATCTCCTTTGTAAGTCATTTCGTAATGTTTAACATCTTCCAAAATTGCCTCTATACTTGAACTTGTTTCTTCAGACATTTTCTCCTCTTTATTTGCAATAAGTCCATGGCTTTGGGAGTATTTATTTTTCCATAATCTAATAGGTCCTAAAAATCCAGTCACTAATTCGGTATCTTCTGCCTTCGCAGGTGGGATAATATTTTTGTAATTTTCGTGAAATTCGCTTTCATTAGATGCTATAAATCTAGATCCCATTGCAATCGCGCCGGCTCCTAAAACTAACGATGCAGCTAATCCCTCAGCTGTGGCAAATCCTCCGCACGCAATCGTTGGTACATTGGGATATTTTTGCATGATTTGTTGTAACAAAACTAAAGTGCTAACTTTTTCGTAGGATTGATGACCGCCCCCTTCAGAACCTGTACACACTAGTCCATCTACTCCAGCTTCAACGCATTTATCAGCCAACCATAATGCAGGTGCCACGTGGAAATGTTTAATATTTGAACCGCTCTCTTTTAATTTTTGAAAAGTTCTATTTTGAAGCATGCTTGGAGATCCAGCAGAAGTAATAACATACAAGCACTGCTCTTTTATTTTTGAATTGTCCATAATAAATTTAGGAATTTCTCGACATAATTTTGGAGAATCGGGTTGCATCCTAGCGGTTCGTATGTTAAACCCAAATGGTTTGTCGGTGTATTCAATAACTTCCTTCATTGCATTTTTAACTTCTTCGATACTACTTTTTCCAAAAAGATTCGTGTGACTTAATACACCTAATCCTCCTGCTTCTGATACAGCTATTGTTAATTTAGTGGTATAATAAGGACCCATCGGTGCTGCAATAATTGGATGTTTGATTCCAAACATCTCCGTTATGTTTGTTTTAATCACCATATTTTGATCAGTTTTCTTGAAATTTTTTTAAGTAAAAAAGACGATTTAGAAAATTAACTATCGAAAATATAAAAATTTTTCATAATTTTTATTCAAGTTTTGAAATTTCTTATTAAAATTTATCAAAATATTAAAAAGATTAAGCTAATGAGCATCATTATTGATCATACTTAATTTAAGAATGTTTTAGCCATTTTGTTAGCATTCATATGGATTTTTTGAACAAAATTAAAAATTATTATTCCTTAAATGACTATTAAACGCTTCAAGTTATTAATTTGGAAATAAAAATAAGATTTAATACATAAAATTTTTAATTTTATTAAATCTAAACAAAATTGATATTCTGAATAAAATAACAGAATTAAAAAAGTAAAATTTTTAATAATTATTCTTGAGAAGATTAGTGTTATTATGTGTCCAGATATAATTTGTCTAGGAGAATTACTGGTTGAAATAATGAGGCCTGAGGTCGATACTCCGCACGGTAAAGTTGGAGCTAATTATCGTGGTCCTTTTCCTAGCGGCGCTCCTGCCATATGTATTGATTCCGCAGCGCGAATGGGTAAGCCGTTTAATATTACGACTGGATATATAGGTGTTGCTGGAGACGACGAATTTGGGCAATGCATAATCGAAAAATTGAAAATGGACGGAGTTGATGTATCTCAAATAAGAATTGCGAAAGGAAAAACTACTGGTATAGCTTTTAACCAGTATAACTCTAATGGGAAAAGAAAATTCATATTTGCTGCGGGGGCGGCGGGAGAAACATCTCCTGAGGATATTAAGGATATTTTCTTCGAAGGCGTGAAAACTCTTCACATTATGGGGAGTGCTCTTTCTATTAGCGAAAATTCCAGAGACGCTTGTTATAAAGCAATAAAAATTGCGAAAAAGAAAAATCCTAATGTGATCATATCGTTCGATCCTAATTTGCGACCTGAAATGCTGGATTTAAATATTATTTTGAAGATCAGCAAGCCCGTATTAGAATCAACGACCATTTTACTTCCAAGTGGAGAAGAAGCGGAAATGTTAGCTTCAGTTAAAGGTGAAACCAAAGCATGCCAAGAGTTATTAAAAAAAGGACCTAAAATTGTAGTTCTAAAACAAGGTAAAGATGGATGCACTATTTTTACTAAAAAAAATCCTAATGGAATTAAAGTAAGCGCATTTAAAGTAAAAGAAGTTGATCCTACGGGAGCGGGAGATTCGTTTGGAGGTGCATTTATTATTGGATTTTTAGCTGGATGGGATTTGGAGAAAGCAGCCAAATTTGCAAACGCAGTCGGTGCTTTAAAAGTTGAGGTTTTCGGTCCTATGTCTAATATTAATTACGAAGAAGTTATGAATTTCATAGAAAAGCATTAAAAAGGTAATTTTTAATTCGATTTTTTTAATTATAAAAACGATAAAATCGAAACTTTTTACTTATCAATTAAATGTAAAGAATACACATCTATTTTTATAATTTGATTGTCTTTTATTTCGTAGAATCTAAAACCTGGTGGTGTAAATTTATATTTGAGCGATATTGGTCCAATGGCTTGAGTTTGAAATATAAAAGGTTTGTTCACGTCAAACCATAATTTTAATGCATAACTATTTTTAATCTCTTCGAATTTATCTCGATATTTTGAAGCGTATATTTTACAAGGAACTTTAACGTAATAAGGGAAAAATAAATATCCATAATTAATTCTTTCTATTTCGCTTTTTTTTGCTTCTGTTAGTCTAAATTCTTTTAAAGTATGAGTATGGCCACATATTATTAAATCTACCTTCCTTCTAATAATTTCGTCCGATCCTGTAAAAATTTTCAAAAGAGTGGCCCAATTGTACATTATACATTGATATTTTAAATTTAATACTTTATCTACTCGTCCGTCTCCAAAATATTTTTTTAGATTTTCTTCGTAAAAGTCCTTCCATTCAATTTTTCGTTTCAAATTAAATTTTCTTTTAAATTTTCTTTGTTTTGAAGCTCCCAGATTAGGTGATATAGGTGGCGTATGCATTACTACGATTATTTTTTTATCGTGCGCTAACTTAATATAAGCTCTTAATAAATCGATCTGGTAATCTTTTAATCCTTTAGTACTTGGTCCACCTGATAATAAGTCGTGAAGATCCGCAGTAGAATCTCGACCAGTTTCAAGAAAGATAAAATTATAATCGTTTCCGATCTTTAAATTGAAATTAAGATTTGGATTTATATACCTAAAATAGTCTCTTAAATATTTGAGCCTTGAACGTAAAGCCGTAAAATAATTAGAAAATTTTAAATCGTAATATCCTTTAATATCTTTTTTAGTTAAGCCGTAAATTTTTCTTGAGCTACCGAATCTTAAACTATAATGCCCCTTTCTATAATCGTGATTCCCCACCATTATAAAAACAGGTGCCAAAACCTCCTTCTCGTTAACATATTCTGGTTCAGTGAAATAAGGATATTTATCTAAACCTCTGTTTAATCCTAATAATATTTCAATAAAAACAAAATAATTATTCTCGTATAGATAATTACCGCGCGCAATATCAATATAATCTACTAAATCTCCTGTCATTAAAACGAAATCCAGATCGTTCGCTTTTACTTTTTCGTTTATAAAACGAATTAATAGTCTTAGATTATAATTAAAATTGTATTTCGCATATCGTAATTTATCAAGCTTATTCTCTTGAAATCCTTTTTTAAACTCGAAATCTCGTCTTAATACAAAAGGAATTTTTTTGGAAGGGAATATTTTTCTGCTACTACTTCTTTTTAATTTATCTAATGCTTTATCTTTTAAAAATTTAGAAATAAAATCTGTTCTTTGGTCAACGTGAAAATCAGTAGAGTGTACAAATTTAAAGCTAGACCAATCTTTATCGAAAATGGCAATAGCGTGATAATTTATTTTCCTTTCGATGCTATTTGGCAAATCGTGAACTAAATCAAAAATTGCGCTTGATCTTTTAACTTTTTGTAAAAGATCTTCAATCATTTTTTCGTTTTTTATTTGGAACTGTATTTTTAATAATTGATTTCTTTCTCCAAAAATTCCGTCAATTTGTAATAGACTATTAAAGATATCCCACACTAAGCAGTTTTCCTCTTCTAATACGTTACTCTTTCTAAAATCTAAATTAATTATCGGATCTATCGAAATAATATTTAAAGGAATTCTTTCTCCCCTTCTATCAGCAAAATCTCCTTCGTCCTTTAAGATCGGTTGAATAAACGTATTTAAGTTAAAATAACGCAAAATTTCCTCCGTATTCTGATTCGGAATGGTAAGGATAAGGCCTTCAAAAATAATTTTTTTGTTAAATTTTCCATCTGACTTAAAATCCCTTAAATTAATAAGGATAGGTTGTCCCAAATTAGGTTTTATAATTACGGGATATTTACCTTCAGTTAAGTCTAGCTTATACATTAACGAGTTAAGTTATTTATTTTATAAAAATTTATAGATTATATTAATATGTTTAAACTTTATTAAGAAAATCTTTTTGCTTTTAATAGAATATCATCATAATGTCTTTTTTCTATCCATAATCCAATATCAATTAAATTATCAAGAATTTTTTTAAATTCATTAAATGTCTTAATCAAACCTTTTTCTAAAGCGTTTAAGAGGATCTCTTCGCTCCAAATTGTTTTCATCCCTTTTTTTCTGCAATTTCTTTAGCTATTTTGTCATTAATCAATAATAAATCAGCAGTTAATTCAAAACATAAAGCGATTGCATAAGCTTCTCCGCTTCCTAATATTTGAGTTAATTGTAGAGCAATTTCGTAATATTCACCTTGCTCTGGATCCTTTACTATAAGCCATCCTTCTTCTTTTGCTTCAATTTCATACTTTAAATCAATAGGATTTCCTTTGTTAGATTGAGAAAGAGGAAATGTTATTTCTTCTCAAACATGAGTTGGTATATAAATTTTTGAATATAAATCTTTGAGAAGCTTTAATTTTTTAATTTTAGCGAAGAAAATAATTGGTGAAGTATCAGATATTACAATCAAAAATATATCATCTTAGATATGAATTGGTATTCTTGCCTTTGAACGAATTATATCAAATTCACAAAAAGATAAACGAGCAATTTGTGCTGCTTTCCCAACCGATATATCACCGCGCATATAAAGTTCTAAAGCATCTTGAATTATATTTGGAAGTTTATTAAAATAGTTCCAGTCAATAGGTTTTAGTAAATCGTTTTCATTAAACCAATATTTCTTTATATCACTTTTTTGGATCAATAAATCACCTATTTTTTCAATATTTAAAAAGGAATAAATTTATTTATTTTTTTTGTTCTCTATAATAATTTTTTCTTTTTGATAATATAAAAACTTATTAATGAATAAAATGTTAGTTATAATCAATTATGTGGGAAGAAAGATTATATCAACCCGATTTCAGTTGTATTTTTGGACAAAGGTATTCGAACGCGTTTATTTACGGTCAAATTGATTCTTTGGTCTGGCCTATTTTTATTGACGTTGAAAAGTCAGATTCTTTAAAAAATCTTTTAAAATTTAAGAATAAAAAAGGGCGGGAATATTTTTATCACAGAAAAATTAGTTTAGAAGACGAATTGGTCGAATTATCGTGTTCTAATATCGATATTGCGTTAATCCAAGCAATGAACTTAGGAAGAGACTATGGAATTGAAAATAACGACGTATTATCTGTTGTTAAAACAAATCCTAAAATATTTAAGGCAATATTATCCTTTAATTCTTCTTCCGAAACATCAAAAAAAGATATTTTAAAGGAAATAGAAGAAATCGAAAGCGAGATAGAGATAACAGGCATTGTTCTTTACCCTTCTTTCATAAAATTGGATTTAAACAACGAAAATAACGACACGCTTAAAAATCTCATAAAACTATGCAAAGAAAAAAATTATTTTATTAAAATTGATGTTGGAAATCAATATTTTCCAGAAAATTTTACTGAATACACTTCCTACGAAAAAATAAAATCATTTTTGTCAAAAACTCCCGACAATATTATAATATTAAGTGGATTGGATATTTCTGGAGACTTTAACTTGTATTATCAACTATTAAAATATTACGATAACCTATGGATTGAAATTGATCCGAGATCTTTTGGAGGAATGACGCCTACCGATTGTTTTAGCCAATTATTCAAATTAAAAGGATTTATTCAAAATTGCTGGCAAAGAATCTTAATAGGGAGCGCAACGCCTACTTTAGAAAGCTCTCAAATGGTAAGAGGGTTCTCAGAAGCAATTGAAAATCTACCTTTTTCTCAGAGGTGCATATTAAAAACATGGGCTTTTAGAAATATTAATAGAATCAATTCTAACGTATTTAAACCTGTACAGGAAATAAATCCGGACATATATAGAACGATTATTGAAACAAAACAAACAAATGTTATCGAAACAGAAAGCGAAATTGATATTATTTACAAAATCAAATTAAGAAGCTATAGCGTCACTCAATTAATTTATTTGACCGATTTAATAAACCAAACCTTAAACGATCCGCTAAAAGAATATCCAAACGCGCAAAACGGAGAACTTATGGTTAGAACTTACCATACCACTACGAGCCTAATTGCTAACGAGCACGAACACGGAAATTATCTCGACTTGCATTACATATTTGCCGAAATATCTAAAAAGGATTCGTCTCAATTCCTACACACCGTAAAAGCCATGGAAAATCGCCCCGACTTTAATCACTACGATCACGAGTTAGCTTCCACATACGGTCACAGACAATTGATCCTTCCGATTACGAATAGAAAATTAGATGTCGGAGAACGAGAAAATTTCTATATTGTTGTAACGTTTGGTCCGAGAACGTTTAATCTCTTCGTGAAAATTAAGTTTTTTAAAGAGAAATAATATACAAAATTTGGATGATTAAATGACATTAATCGAAGAAATTGATACAATAAAAAAAAAATTGATTTAAGAGAATGGCTACTTAGTGAATTAAAAAATTTGGAATCTAAATATGGGATGTTGACTAAAAATTTTGTTGAAAAATGGCAATCAAAAAGAATTCCAGAACCAGAAAATCACGTTCTCTTGGAAGAATTTTTAGAATGGGAAGGGCTTTCAGAGAGTCTTCAAAACGTTGATAAAGAGCTGAAGGAAATAGAAAAGCGTATTAGAGAGAACTGAAACTGTTACAGCAGAATTACATCGACTTGAGTTTAAAGAATTAAAGCTTATAAGCATTAAAGTGGTCGCGGATCATCCAGATACAGGACATTTTAGAATAAGGAGTCTTTTAAAAGAAGACGAATTTATAGAAATCTTTGAATTCTATTTTTCGGGTAATTTATTAAAATATTCATATAGTTATATTAAAGACGATAAACTAATACTTAGATACGATAACGCTCCACATCATCCTGAAATTCAAACACATCCACATCATAAACATTTGAAAAATGAAATTCAGCCATTAAAAAAGCCGATTTTAACCGAATTTATCAATGATGCGAAAAAATGTTATTAAAACATAAAACTAAATAGATGAAAGTAATAAAATAAAATTTTTAAAAGAAAATTAAAAAAAAAAAGTAATTTAAAAATAAATTATTTATATTTTGTTAAAATCTCGTTATTTTACAAATTTTCGCTTTTTTAAATAAAGCAATTAACGAAACCAAACCTATAACTCCAAATAAAATCCATAAATCGAATCCTGGAATTGCTGCTGCTGGTTCTTCAGCACCGCCACCACCGTCGTCTCCCTCCGAAGGAGGTGAGACTTTTCCCGTATAAGAAATTGCCATTATGAGCTCCTGAACATATACGAACTGATCGTTTGGTACTATTATTGTAATTGAATTTTCAGTATAATTGATTTTGACAATTTGGGAAAGATCTATTGGAGGAATAGCCCAATTGTATGCTTCTGAAT
>Ga0299912_10005680_pt1 | contig 10258 bp, 6 predicted proteins | sample RVTome_2_FD_207667 | JGI IMG/M metagenome (GOLD analysis project Ga0299912, IMG submission 207667) | Soil microbial communities from uranium-contaminated site in the Upper Colorado River Basin, Wyoming, United States - RVT95D214 (version 2) ... | reverse complement strand
AGTCACGAGCATCGAGATACCCGAGATGCAGGGCGTGATTCCTGCAGTCGTGTCGATGTTGGTGATCATCGCAGGGTCCGCCTACTTGTCGCGCGCTCGAAAGAAGAAGTAGCACCGAGTGTCGGCCGATCTGCGGAGGAGTGTGCTCCCGCCGGGATTTGAACCCGGGTGACTGGCTCGAAATCAATCGGCTGACAGGCTGCCGCAAACCCTTTCCCCTTTTCTCTTCTAGTACCACCACGGAGGCCAGCCAGTATTGAGATAGTGACTGTTCCAGGTGTACAACTTGCCGTCGTGGATGGCGAAGCTCTGTTCGATAACCGCAACTGTCTGTCCTTCGGCAACGAAGGCGAGTCCCATGGTGTATACGGTGTCTTCCCACAAAGGTGCCATCGTGAACAGGATGGTATCGCCTTTGTTGAACCCTCCGTCCCCGGTCAAGTCAGTGATTTCCATGCTTGCGTTGTACCCCTCTATCAACGATTGATTCATGGTCGCCTTAGTATGCGTGCTCAGCTGAGACTGGTTTCCGAAGTAATACCAGTTGAATCCACTCATGCCCGTGCCAATCTGGAAGTGTATCTTCATCCCTGTATAGACGCAGGGCGAGGTTGTGTTGTTGAACACCGCTGAAAACGTGTATTCCTGAGTATACAGCACCTTGCCATCTACAAAGCTGAACCCTGTCTTCTCTGAGGGGTAGGGTGCTTGGCCGAAGTGCGACATCAGAAGCGTGAATCCTGCTAGCACGAGAATGACCGCTACCGCAAGAACGAAGACTGCCACCCTCCTGGATCTCGATGCTAGGCAGGCGCCGAGCCTATTGATAATGTGACCATCTCTCCGTGCGAGTATCGCCTTTCCTTCCTCATAGTCCTTTTCGAGAATGGCTGAGTGCTCCCGCCGGGATTTGAACCCGGGCGACTGGCTCGAAATCAATCGGTGAGCAGGCTGCCGCAAACCCATTCTCAGTCATCGCCGGAATCCAGACTTCTTCTTGGACAACCTCTTGACTGTTCTGACATACCTTTCACGGAGTTTCCTATATCTTGCTTTGTTCTCAGGGGTAACTGACTGGTCTTTGATCCAAGCGCTGATATCCTTCAGCCTATCTCGGATATGTTCCACATTCCCCGTAGACTCGGCGATGTCTAGTTCAATCTCCGTTGCCTTCAGATGCGAATCGTCCACCTTGCCTAGGTTATTGATGATGACATCTTTTGTCAAGCGCAAGCCCATCTTCTTCACATTCTCAACTTCCACCAGCTCGTGGACAACAATCAGCGGAATGGCAATGGCTTCCTTCAGTCCGAAGCCTTGGTCGTAAGGAGTGTCAGCTTCAAACCATAGCACCAGGTCATCAGCGGTCGTCCGACAATCATAGCCGTGGTTCTGGAGGAGTCTGCGGGCGTTCTCTACGGCATCCCGCACTTCAGAGTCAAGTGTCATGCCCTCACCGTTCCGTGTTGAACAGCACCGACATAATCAGCGTGTCATGGGTTCTCATCATAACGGCCTTATCCCTATTAATGCCGCCGTGAGGTTCCTATCTCCAGGGTTGGGGGTGCAAAGCTCCATGATTGATTATCAGCCAAGGAGGAAGAAGTGCTCCCGCCGGGATTTGAACCCGGGTATCGAACTTTCACCGGCCTGCCGCGAGCAGCGGCCGCGAGAGGCTCGAATGATTGGCCGGACTACACTACGGGAGCTTGGTGGAATCAACCAAAAACCCAATCCTTACATAAACCTTTGGTAGTCTGAGCGGAACGCGACAAAGTACTTCTCCAGGTCGGAGGATAGGTCTCCGTCAAGCGGTGATGCGGCTGAGGCGGTTGAGTGCTCGCAAGGCCATCCACAAGTTCTCCAGAAGGAACATGCCTGCATACAGAGTCTCGGATGGTGAGAGGGTCGTGGTCGAGACATTGGACGCGTTCTCGAACCACGTGAAGAGCAGCAAGACGCTGTTCGAGCACCTTTCCATGGACGATGTGAATCCAGCAACTGGGCCTATCGAGATCGAGGGACTGCTTGCAGGTGAGACGCTCTGCATATCGATCGAGAAGATCCGATGCGGGAGCAGAGGTGTGATGATGTGCTCGCCAAATCTGGGGGTGCTGATGTCCGATGTGCGCCGGTCGCGGACGAAGATCATTCCTATCAAGAAGAACAGGGCCGTGTTCTCTGAGGATATCGAGATCGAGCTCAATCCTCATGTTGGTGTCATTGGCGTATCTCCGTCGAAGGGGGAGTTCCCGACCTTTCATCCGGGAGATTTCGGAGGCAACATGGATACAGTCGAGGCGAGAGAAGGATCCAAGATCCACCTCCCAACATTCGTAGATGGTGGGATGGTCGCGATGGGTGACGTGCACGCCTCGATGGGCGACGGAGAAGTCTGTGGCACGGGCATTGAAGTCCCTGCCGAGGTCACTGTCGTCTTCTCAAGGAACTCTGAGCTCAAACTGGAAAGACCCATGATTGAGACACCAACCTCTTGGATAACATTCGCGGCCGCGAAAACCCTTGACAGTGCAGCCAAGATCGCCACATCGGATATGGTGAGATTCATCATGAACTCACGAGGCACGGATTTTGAGGAAGCCTACATGCTCGCTAGCGTTGCCGCGGACCTGAGAATCTCACAGGTCGTGGACCCTCTCATGGCCGCCAAAATGGAGATCCGCAAGCGTTATCTCTGAGGACCAAGACGACTAGATGTCCTCGTCGCCTTCTCGCCAGTCAAGGCCCGGGGTCCTCAACCCAACCTTCGCGGCAGGTTGGAACTTCCTCTTGTGAGACGACAGCCTGACCATCCTGGAGATACGCTGGACCTCCCTCATCGTGGTCTCCGCCCTCTCCGCGATATACTTCTCATCTAGCCCCAGCTCGATGCCCAACAGGATCGCGTCCAGTTTCTCGTACTTGATACCCATCTCTCCCTCGTCGGTCTGGCCCTTCCACAGACCAGCGGTGGGCACTTTCTTGACGATCCTGTCCGGTATACCGATCTCCTTTGCGAGCTGGCGCACCTCGGTCTTGTAGAGGTCGCCGATCGGCTCGAGGTCCGCTCCGCCATCTCCGAACTTCGTGAAGTAACCAATCAGCAGTTCGCTCTTGTTGCTCGTGCCGACAACCAGACGCGACTCGCTGTTCGCGTAGTGGTACAGGACCGCCATCCGGCATCTCGCCTTGATGTTCGCGAGGGATTTCTTGCCGATCGTCCCGTGCACGGACTCTTTGAAGATCTTGATGATCTTGGATAGTTCGACAATCTCGTATCTAACTCCCTCCGACTTGCAGAGGTCCTTCGAGTCCCTTAGATCGTCCTTTGGAGAGTCGCTCTCGGGCATCAGCAGGGCCAGCACCTTGCCTTTCCCGACTGCCCGGGCGCAAAGTCTCAGACAGACTGCGGAGTCGATTCCACCGCTGACACCGAGCACGAACCCCTTTGCACCGACCTTCCTGAGCTTCTCCGCCAGGAACTTCTCGACAACCTGCTCGGTGCCGGGCTTGAGTTGCGGGAGCATCATCGTTCTTTGAATGGCGGGGTCTGGATTTAGCAGTTATGGTGAACCTCGCCTGGCAGGCGTTGGTAAAGGATAATCTACCGGCATGATGCTTCGAGCTGTCGATGTCCAAGGTAACCGTCACGCTGGCCCAAGTCACCTGCCAACTCCACGACAAGAAGGAGAACCTCAGACGAATGAGGGAGATTGTCAAGAAGACGAAGGGCAAGATAGTAGTCTTCCCGGAGCTCAGCTTGACTGGCTATATGCCAAGGGACGATCTCTTCCAACACGCGGAGGCGATGGTCGGACCGTCAATCAAGGCCGTGAGGAAGCTTGCGAAAGAGACCAGGAAAGATATCGTCTTCGGGGCACCGATGAAAGACGAGCGAGTTCCAGGACTCGTGTACAATTCATGCCTCCTTGCGTCCGGGGACGGCGGCCTCCACAGGTACGATAAGATGTATCTTCCGACCTTCGGTCCGTTCGAGGAGCGCGTGTTCTTCGCTGAGGGTAGGGATGTGACGGTGGCCCAGGGAATGCACGCCAAGCTCGGCCTGATGATCTGCTATGACATGTTCTTCCCTGAGCTCGCGAAGCTCGAGACGCTTCTCGGCGCGCAGATGCTGGTCAACATATCGGCGGCTCCGACAACCTCCGGACCGTTCTTCGGGAAGGTCATCCCGGGGAGAGCCGTTGAGAACGCCATATATCTGGCCTACTGTAACCTGGTCGGAGTTCATGGGAGCCTCGTTTTCGGAGGGGGCAGCGTCGTTTGTGGTCCGAGGGGCGATGAGCTTGCTAGGGCCAGAGACCTCGAAGAGGATATCGTCGAGTGCCAGGTCGATCTTGCGGACCTCGAGGTCGCACGGAGGTTCAGGCCCACTGTTAGGGACACTAGGGCCGAGCTCTTGGACGAAATCGGGTCCGTCCTCAGGCGGGGTGAGAAGTGACGGATTCTTGACGCTGGCCCGGGTCGGTTATTCTGGTTCTGTTGCGTTAGTGGGTGGTGGCTCATGAAGTCACTGCTCCTATGCAACTCGTTCCATTCGGCTCCGACCGTGCGGCCATCGCTGGCTCGTATAGGATCATCATCACGTCATGCTGGAACGCGCCGGGGTTGAACCGTAAACCCCCCGCCATCTCCAATCCCTTGGAGACGGCTGTCTGCAGCAGGTTCAGGCTGGCGTTGATATGCCTGTCGAGATGCCAGCCGCATCCACATTCGAACTCCGTGCCCATTCGGGAATCTTGTGTCCTCCCACATATCGGGCACGTTCTGCTGCTGTATCTTGGGTCGACCTTGACCACTGGTATGCCTCTCCACTGGGCCTTGTACTCGATGATCTGATGGAGCTTCCTCCTCGGCCACAGGCTGAGACGCCGATTAAGCTCCTTGTTCCATCTTGGCTTGAATCCTTTCAGGTCCTCGAGCACGATCGCGGATTTTCGACTCTCAGCTAAGGAGAGGACGGCGTTCGCCACCTGGTGCAGCCTGTATTCGATCCGGTGGTGCTCCCTCTGCCCTTCCCTCCTGCACAGCCTTCTCGAAGTTTGTCTGTCATGCGCCTTCTTCTTCTGGAGCCCCTTGCGCCTGTCGTGGTGCCGTCGCTGGATGATTGCGACATCGGGGAATTCGGCCTTGACCGCCTTGGCCTCGTCGCTCTTGAGGAACACTCCATCCAGGCTGCGTTCGTTGGTGTCGAGCGAGAGGGCGGACTCCGGAAGATACGGCCTGGGCGCTTCCTTTCTGAAGGCGACGATTACGCGATCGGGAAGGAGCGTAAGGGAGCCGAGCGTCAAGGACGGATCATCCAGGTATCTGCGATGATAGTCGCTGACCAGCAATTCGAGCTTGACGTGGCACCCAGCCCTGATCGGCAGATCGACGACGCCATGTTCCCGGTCGAGCTTGTATGCCTGGTTCTCGGCTTTCACCATGAGGCGGCGGACATAGGGAACACGGCTGGCACCGCTCTTCCTCAGCCTTCTGCGACAGTTCTTGAGGACGCTGCCGGCCACCTCGAATGCCGAGACGAGGTGTTGAGAGTACATGTTCGGGTGCTCCTTGCGGAAGTCCTTGTACGCGAGCTTCGACAAGGCGTTCCTTGATGTGACCCTGGCTTGGAGACCCGCTCGGATGGCATTGTTCACCGCCAGCCTGAAGTCCTCGAGAAGGAATTTCGCCTCGGGAGGGAGCTCAGCAATGAGGCGGAAAGCAACCCCTCTCGCCAGCATATCTGACATCACGGCGCTCGCTGTATATGTCTCTCGCCACTACATGCAGCATCTGGCTGGGTGGATTCGCAAGCTCCACCACCCGATTAGTTCCAGAACCGGCTATTCTTAAATACAGACATTCGCTTGGTGGCTTTCGAGCTGAGGTGGCCCAGACCGGTAAGGCGCGAGCCTGGAATCTTGCTTGGCGTTGCCAGCAAGCTCGTGGCGCTTTGCGCCTCGGGAGTTCAAATCTCCCCCTCAGCGCCTGATCTTTCGGACGTCGGCGAGAGGCTTCTGCTCTTTTTGTTTTCGATGCATTTTCTATACACCTGAGTATATCGTCTTGTATACATAGATGTATACAGACCTTTTTCGCTCGATGAGGCACGTTTTATTCCGGGGAAAGGAACAAGTATCATGAGCATAGTAAAGTCATCCAATCCATTCCTTGAAGGGGAGGGTGGCAAATTGGAACGAAGAATACAGAGCGAAGGCAACGTTCGCAAAGTTCGCGTGCTTAGAAATTCGAGTGCAGGCCCCCACGGCGGCAGCATCTGGACGACCAAGCTTGGCAAAGTCTTCAGTGTGCTAGTCGTCGCTGTTATGGTGGGTTCGATCTTTGGTGTGGCAAGCTCAGTTTGGGCTCCTGGGGCTGCGGAACAGTTCCTTGGTTATGACAAGGGAGCTGCCAAATGGCAGGGCGCAGATCTCGGAAAAGCCTACTCCGAAGGCGACTGGGTTTCGTACCAGTTGATGATCCAGGACAACAGTCCGATATGGGGTAATGATTTCGACATAAAGTACAACTTCCATCAGTCAAGTTCTGAAGCGATATACATAGATGGATTCGATGTCTCTTTGGAGACTGGATTCCAGTATACATACACTTCGGACTTCTTGCCTAATGGTCAAGAGGTACCGACCGCAAGCTGGGACGGACATCACATTCAAACACAAGCCACTGGTGATGCGAATGTCGCAGTGCCTCAGATCACTCATTACATGGACCCCTGGCCTGTGGGATCGACCGATGGATCCCCCGCTGGGAGCGCTCCATCGCTGGAACGCTACTTCACGGTCTCCGGACTTCCGTGGGATGATTTCACGGGTGGATATGTCATAATATTCTACCGAGCACACCTTTCACTCAGCATCATCTGGGAGAATGGTCTCGAGTCAGATCTTCCGAAGCTGCTGGACGGCGACGTATTCCAGACATGGACAACTCCCTGGCACGGATCATCCGCTGCTACGGGTTCGTCCAGGCACTTCTATCTGGAATTCCCGGGCGTAGGCGAGAAGACAATTCCCATCCCGATCGCGCAGTATCCTTCGACCATAATCTATGGACACAAATATGTCGGCGGCGTTCTGTACGATGGTTGGGAAATAACTCTCACGGGGACGTTGGACCTTGGTCCCAACCTGCCGGCGATACCTTACTACCCGCCGAGCGTACTGACCGGAATGGGATCCTATGCCAGCGGAGCAGCCTGGAGCACAGGATACTTCGAATTCGTAGGGCTGGTCACGGGTAGTTTCGTCGTAACGGAGGAAGACAGAGCTCAGTTTGGCCATTACGACATCGTTGTTGGCGGAGCTGCGACTAACGTAGTTGAGAATGTCGCCGGGGGTTGGGTTTCATTCGACCTACAGGGCGGCACCACTGCAACAGTCGATTTCTACAACAGCATGGCCACCCAGACATCGACATTGCTTTCGGCCTCGTCAATCACCCTGGGTCAGTCAGTGTACGACACTGCAACGGTGTCTGCCACTGGCGTTGTCCCAACTGGTGAAGTCCAGTTCTATTTCAAGGTTGGTGCGGGCGCATGGACACCTTTGGGTGCTCCGGTTGCCTTGGTGAACGGACAGGCTACATCAATCTCGTACACGCCGATGAGCGTTGGAAGCTACTGGTTCAAGGCAGCCTATCCAGGCGGTCAGAACTTCGCAGCCTCTGAGAGCGGCGAGACTGACGAGCCTTTGACGGTAGGGCCTGCGACACCGACGGTCACGACCTTGCTATCTGCCACCTCGATAACCTTGGGCGGAACGGTCCATGACACAGTCACTGTAACTGGTTTGGGCGGATTGTACCCGATTCCGACTGGGACGGTCCAGTTCTTTGTAAAGGTAGATGGCGGCGCATGGCAGCCACTCGGCGCTGCGGAGCCGCTGCTCAACGGACAGGCGTCCTCGATCGACTACACGCCTCTCGCAGCCGGCAGCTACTGGTTCAAGGCGACCTACTCGGGCGACTCGAACTATCTCAGTGCCTCTAGCGGCGAGACCGACGAACCTCTGACGGTAGGACCTGCGACACCGACGGTCACGACCCTGCTCTCCGCTACCTCGATAACCTTGGGCGGGACGGTCCACGACACAGTCACGGTGACAGGCCTCGGAGGTCTGTACCCTGTGCCGTCTGGAACAGTTCAGTTCTACGTCAAGGTTGGCGCGGGCGCTTGGGCACCTCTGGGTGCTCCAGTCGCGTTGCTCAACGGACAGGCTTCCTCGATCGACTACACGCCTCTCGCAGCCGGCAGCTACTGGTTCAAGGCGACCTACTCGGGCGATTCGAACTATGTCGGTGCCTCTAGTGGCGAGACTGATGAACCTTTGACAGTCGGCGCCCCTGCGCCGACCGTAACGACCCTGCTATCGGCGAGCGCAATCACCCTGGGACAGTCGGTGTATGACACGGTCACTGTGACCGGCCTGGCACCTCCGTTCCCGGGTCCAACTGGCACGGTCCAGTTCTATGTCAAGGTGGGTGCTGGCGCATGGGTGCCATTGGGTGCCCCCGCCGCCCTTGTGAATGGTCAAGCCACATCACCGACGTACACGCCGATGAGTGCTGGCAGCTACTGGTTCAAGGCGACTTACTCAGGCGACTCGAACTATGTGGGAGCCTCAAGCGGTGAGGAAGATGAACCTCTCGCAGTCCGACCAGCGACACCGACAGTCACGACCTTGCTCTCCGCTACCTCGATAACCTTGGGCGGAACGGTCCATGACACAGTCACGGTGATCGGCCTCGGCAACGGATACCCGATTCCGACCGGAACAGTTCAGTTCTACGTCAAGATCGGTGCGGGCGCGTGGCAGCCACTCGGCGCTGCGGAGCCTTTAGTGAACGGACAGGCTTCCTCGATCGACTATACACCTCTCGCAGCTGGCAGCTACTGGTTCAAGGCGACCTACTCAGGCGACTCGAACTATGTCGGTGCCTCTAGTGGTGAGACTGACGAGCCTTTGACAGTCCTGCCTGCGACACCGACGGTAGCGACCCTGCTCTCTGCCACTTCGATAACCTTGGGCGGAACGGTCCACGACACAGTCACGGTGACTGGTCTTGCGCCTCCGTTCCCGGGTCCAACTGGCACGGTCCAGTTCTACGTGAAGGTGGGTGCGGGCGCTTGGGAGCCACTTGGTGTCCCAGTCGCGTTGCTCAACGGGCAGGCGTCCTCGATCGACTATACACCTCTCGCAGCCGGCAGCTACTGGTTCAAGGCGACCTACTCGGGCGACTCGAACTATGTGGGAGCCTCGAGCGGCGAGACTGAGGAACCTCTTGCAGTAGGACCTGCGACACCGACGGTCACGACCCTGCTCTCCGCTACCTCGATAACCTTGGGCGGGACGGTCCACGACACAGTCACGGTGACTGGTCTTGCGCCTCCGCTCCTGGGACCGACTGGCACGGTCCAGTTCTATGTCAAGGTGGGTGCGGGCGCTTGGGAGCCACTTGGTGGTCTAGTCGCGTTGCTCAACGGACAGGCGTCCTCGATCGACTACACACCTCTCGCAGCTGGCAGCTACTGGTTCAAGGCTGTGTACTCGGGTGACTCGAACTATATCGGCGCTCAGAGCGGCGAGACTGACGAGCCTTTGACAGTCCTGCCTGCTACACCGACGGTCACGACCTTGCTCTCGGCGACATCGATCACGCTGGGGGGAACTGTACACGACACAGTCACGGTGACTGGTCTTGCGCCTCCGTTCCCGGGTCCAACTGGCACGGTCCAGTTCTATGTCAAGGTGGGTGCGGGCGCTTGGGAGCCACTTGGTGCTCCAGTCGCGTTGCTCAACGGACAGGCGTCCTCGATCGACTACACGCCTCTCGCAGCCGGCAGCTACTGGTTCAAGGCGACCTACTCGGGTGACTCGAACTACGTGGGAGCTTCAAGCGGCGAGACGGACGAGCCTTTGACGGTACGGCCCGCGACACCAACTGTAACGACCCTGCTCTCGGCGATATCGATCACGCTGGGCGGAACGGTTCACGACACAGTCACAGTGACAGGTCTCGGAGGCCTGTACCCTGTGCCGTCTGGAACCGTTCAGTTCTACGTCAAGGTTGGCGCGGGCGCCTGGGAGCCACTTGGTGCTCCAGTCGCGTTGCTCAACGGACAGGCGTCCTCGATCGACTACACGCCTCTCGCAGCCGGCAGCTACTGGTTCAAGGCGACCTACTCGGGCGACTCGAACTATCTCAGTGCCTCTAGCGGCGAGACCGACGAACCTCT
>Ga0299912_10005679_pt1 | contig 10259 bp, 8 predicted proteins | sample RVTome_2_FD_207667 | JGI IMG/M metagenome (GOLD analysis project Ga0299912, IMG submission 207667) | Soil microbial communities from uranium-contaminated site in the Upper Colorado River Basin, Wyoming, United States - RVT95D214 (version 2) ... | reverse complement strand
GCCCAGGGAAGAAAAGTAGGATTCTGATAAGCGCCGGTTGACCAAGCACTTCCCCGGTTGGCTGTGCCTTGCATGTAGCCATGCAAGAATAACCAGAGAAAAGCAGCATGTGGGTTCTTTTCAAAAAGGGAATACAAATCTGCACGTATGATGTATTCCTGCTCAAACCAATCCGATAATCCTTCCATGTCCGTCAAATACGGCCAATGTTTATCGGTTAAATGCACGGGCCACTTGTCTAAGTTGAATGCCATGCCGAATAACCGATCCTTAGGATTTCGGCTCTTTAGACTTACACCGTAGTGCCGCTTCAAATATCTGTCCAGAAGAATTCGAATAAGACCATCTTCTATTCCGAAACGATTATCAAGCCCACCAAACAGGTTGTAGCGATTACACCACCCCCCTAAGCCAACTAAAAAAGGAGGGTGACTCACTAACGTAGGTGAGCCAGTGATAGCGAAGCTCAGGATAGAGTCAGCGTTCTGCGCTACATAGGATCCAACTGTCGGTGTATATTTAGGTGCTCCGAGCGCTTGAAATAGCAAAGCGCCGATGGCATCCTCCGTTCCTTGAGTTGGAACCGTACGTAGGAAATCGAAAACCACGCCCCGCGCTGAAAGAGAATAAGACACTTCTTCTTGGCGAATCTGATAATGTTTGCATACGCGTCTCGCAAAATTTCGATCGAATGGATTTAGGACAATGTTGTCCGGCCCCCCACGCACCACTATAGTTTTGGCCATGCAGCGATCTCTTTCCATCCCCAAGCGTAATAAACTTGCAAGAAGTGTCGTGGAATCAATCCCCCCTGAAAGAGCGACTTGGTGGATTGTAAAACTGTTCAGATAATCGCTAAGTGATTTCTCCCAGGTCCTTTGTGCCTCCTCTAGAAAAGCGTCGCCTGGGACGGTCGCCGCTTCGCATATGTCCAAATAATTTAATTGGCGAGCAATGCCCGACTGAACAGTCAGGATAGTGCCGGGTGGCACCTTGCTCACTTCGTCATAGAACGTGTGTAAGGCCGGCGTATACCCCTTGAGTAAGAAATAAGCGCAGGCTTGTTTTTGAATATCAAGCCGGGCGTCCGATGCATGCCGCAGAAGGTCAATTAACTGCGTGCCAATTAGCCATCGACCGCGGCCAGAATAAATGTATACTTTGGCGATTGCATATGGATCTACTCCGATTATCAACAAGTCCTCATTTTGGTGCACAAAAAATATCGCACAATGGCCATCAAATCTCTCCCATACTTTTGTCAGAAGATCTGACGGCGTCTTGCCATCGTGAATGCCTTCTTTCAACCAGGCAAGCATAGCAGGAAGGTAAGATCCTAATATCAGAACCTGCCAATCTTCAATTAAAATTTGTTGAAAACTTGGTTCGAGTGCGGTTTCCTTAATCTGCCAGCGGCAGCCAACTGAAATCTTGCTGCGTTCAATTAGCATCATCCAGTCTCCCGAACAAATTGATGCATATTAAAGATAACCAATAATAGCTTGAAAGCGACATTTCAGACGTAAAAGCAGCGGATTCCTGGTGCCTCCGAAATAAATTCGTATATATTCCACCCAACTCTGCCGAGTTGTGACTAAAATACAAATCATTACTAATAGATAGATCATATTTATGATAAAGCTCTCAGCCAGATAAAGGATTGTATTAGGCTGTGCTCCTCGTTTGGTGTAGAATAAAAACAAGAAGAAAACTCCAATTAGGCTTATCAGATGGACAGCATACTTGGCAATCCTGAAATTGGCCAGTCCTCTTTCAAAGTCTATGAACATCAACACACTGGTAATAAGATAACCCATCGTGGATGCAAATATCACATATGGAATATCCAAGTGTTTCCAAATAATCAGGGCATTTAACAATACCGCAGTAGCCATTCCGCATATCTGATAAGAAATTAGCTGTCGTTCGCGATTTTGAGAAATAAAATATGAACGTAGTACAATAACCGGTCCGCGGGCAAGTGCAATGGCCGGCATTAGAGCAAAAAAGGCGAGGCCAGCACTATATTCCTTCAGGTAGAAATGTACCAAGAGATCTATTAGCAGCATAAAAGGTGCGACGCAAATTACGGATACGATAATGCATAAAACAACACTCGCCTCAACGATCTTTACGCTTTGCTCTTTTTGGTTACTCCCTGACAATTCTAAGATACGCGGCTCAGCCGTACGAAATATTCCAGATATACCAATCAATGCACCGACGGGGAATAATCCAACTGCGTAGATGCCAAATTCATACTTCGAGAAGAAACGCAGCAAAAAGAGCTGATCAACAGTCATCAGTATTAGCTCGGTAAAAGCAACGCCAAGTAACAATAGACCTTCACGAATCATCCTCACAACACCGCGTAACTCCCAATTCAGACGAGCAATACCAAACTGGCGCAGATGATAAAGGCAATGAATTGCGCCGACCAGCTCAGATAATACCAGCGCCCAAACAAGCCCCATCACACCCTTGATCAATAGTCCTGCCACGCATAAGACTAAGCCGGTTACATCAGTCAGAGCACCATTGATTCCCACAATACGGAATTCCTGGCGTGCTACAAGAAGAACACCGAACAAAGACCTGGCATTTTGGACCCAGATTGCTAATGCTAGCAACCGAAAGGCCGGTTGATAGAACCAGGCATCGGCGCCCTGATACACATACGAATAGATGAAAAAGCCCGCAGAGATTGCCATGGAAGTGCATATTGTCCAACTAATCCCCCGGCTTGAAAGATTCCAGTAGCCAATTTGGCCTTTATTTCCCAGTTCGTAGGGAAGGCGTTTGCCCAGTTGTTGTTGCACGCCCAAATCAGCATAACGCGCATATCCAAGTACTACCGATAGGCTACTCCAAAGCCCGTATGTTGCGGGTATGAGCAGACGCGGTATGATAAAGCCTCGAGCGAGTCTTATTAAAAAGTTAATAGCGGTGTAGGCACCAATCCAACTCGTTCCCCAGAATAAAGAGCGAGAACGTGCCTCAGTCTTTCGCTCGAAGACATAAAATTCATTCATACTTTACAATACTTCTTGAAGGCATAGACCATCTGTTTCTTGCCTAGTCCAATAAAGTTAGGTGCGCTTTTCTCACCCACCTCGGTCCAAAACTTTTTGTCTTTCAACAAGTCACATATTTCAGACAGGTGACCATCTTGGCTGAACAACACTCCCCCCGGTAACAAGCGCGGCCACAAATAACGGAGGCATGTCTTTGTGCTTTCAACCAGATCGACATCTAATACTATTGCCGCTGCACGACCCTGCCAGTGTGGCATGGTATCTTGAAAGAAACCTTGGACGAAATCCACCACTGAGGTTTCGCCAAACTTGAAAATATTTTGTTTAACTTGTTCCAAACTTGCCGCATAATCTCCTTGCCGGAATTTGACGGATCTTCCCGTATCGACATTTTTGTAACTTACGCAGGATTCACCACCTTCATCAGGCAATCCCATGAAAGAATCGAAAACGATTAACCTGCGCCCCCGCGCATTTGCTATCAGGCTCAGCTTTGCTGTGCTTCCGCCCATGTAACATCCGCACTCGATTATGTCCCCTTGAACATCATCAGGCAGGGCAAGAAGGGTAGTAGCAACAAGGATCGCCTCTGTTTCGCTGTGTTCACAGATGAGGTGATCTGATATTTCTTGAATTCGTCCTAATAGACGCAAACGTTTGCCAAAATCTCTAGCTATCAGGAATCTAATCCCAAATCGGCGCGCTCTTAGCATTCCAACTAGCGGTTTGGGCAGAAACCGTCTGGCAGCGGATTTCAAAATACTCATCGTCTAATATGTTCCTCCTTGTCATTTCGAAAAAACGCCATGTGAATAACATCCACTTCATGGTCCTCGTAAAGGCAATGACAGATACGTCTGCCGTCTTCGATCATGCCAGCGCGGCGCATGATCTGTAGCATGCCAGTATTAACTGCGAGTGTACCAGCCGTAACCTTACGTAGGTTTGCATCACGTAAAAGGTAATTGCAGACAGCGGTCCAAGCTTCCAAGCCATACCCCCGCTTCCAAGCTTGCTTCTCGCCGATTAGAATGCCAACATCGGCCACGTTGTTTAAAACGTCCACATATGCATTAATGTTGCCGATATGTCCCAACTCAGCATCGCGCGCGATTAACCCCCAGAAGTAGTTAGGCGTATCGGCAAACGATCTCATGTACTCTCTGCACGAATCAAATGTATGAACGCGGTGACGTTGCTCACTAAAGCGTACTACTTCAGGGTCATTAAGCCAGCTTACATACCTCTGGGTGAGATGCTCTTTAGAAAAAGGAACTATCTTGAGGCGAGCTGTTTCGATAATGCGAGATTGCGCCATGTGAATGATCACTTTAATAGGACTAGATCCGCCACCCGCTCCGCTGCGCCGGACAGATTAAGACGACGATCCGGTTTTGGGCGTAATCGAGCGGTTCCTCGGCAGATGGAGGATATTATCCTGTCCAGGGTAACTGAATCAAATACGGGCACTGTGTAACCCAAAGCGTTCCCAATGCAAGGATCGAGCGATCGTGTTTGCCGCAGACCGACCTGCACACTTAAAGTTAGCTTGCCGACGAGGGCAGCTTCCAGAAGAGCAATAGAACTCATCCCGATCACCACATCGGATGCTGCCATAAGTTCTTTGGGATGTGCCTCATCTAAAAGATCCGTCTTCAGCCGCGCGCTCTGCGCTTGCATCACTTGCAGGCGTAGGGCCTCGTGCCATTCCAACGGATGTGGCTTAACTAAAAGATGCACGCGTCTCCGTGCCTGCAAAGATGCGCTCATGAGCGAGGTAATCACCATTTTTAATATCTCTGGCGCAGTGTACCCAAAAACGGGCGTGCCGTCGTCCCGAAACAGCCCGCCGGGGCCGGTCAAAGGAAGGCCCTGGGGCGTCGCATAATAAGGCTCCGAAAAGAAAACGAAAGCTAATTCAGAGGCGGCCACACCATACTTCACTCGAAACGCTGCCGAACGATCAGAGTCAACATCCTCCCACCAGTGCAGGGTTTCCTCCAAATTCGGTCCGCCTGTCACAACAATCTGCTCAGATTTTAGCCCAGCGGAAAGCAACCCCTCTTTGCTCAAGTTGTCAAGGGCGCACACGATATCCGGGTAGCTCTCTACCGTCTTACCGTCATGTGTTCGGTGAAAGCGGGCTTCGTATTCGAACCAGTAGTCGAGTATAGCAATACTCGGAATTTGAACAATTCGCGCGGCCAGTCGGCAGGTATGTTCGATCTGATTGTATGCGCCGGCACCTGTCAGCAATACATTGGCACGGTTTTTCAGTAAGAACCTTGAAACCTCTCTGATAGTAATGCCATCGGGCACGCTCTGTGCTGGAAGATGCGCCAGTTCCTCGCCGAAAATGTTAACCGATGGGCCGCTCACAAGCGCATGGACAGATGCGCCGCGCCGGCCCAATTCTCTCAGCACCGGGATCAAAGCGCGGGCACTGCCTGGGTCGCTGGAGGACGCGATTACTCGATTTTGATGTTCGCGCATTTATTGGGCCAACTCGCCCCGGTGTTCATAAACCTTCTCAAATGCCCGTACTACATCCATCATATCGGCCGATGTCGCAGGCGGCCGCATGAACTCCGTCCCGATCAGTTGCTTTTTCTCGATGCGCTCGGTTACCGGGCACAAGCCCTTCTGGTAATCGACTTTGCCTTTATATAGTGGACACTTGAAAGGGCACCCGGAGGTACCATAAGCGATTTGTTGTTGATACATCGCTTGGAGGTACAACGGCGTGGCATAGCCGGAGTACACCAAATGCCAATCCTGACCTTCCGCTGTCGGCAGTTCGGCGGCTATTGCCTCCACGAAACGATCTCGGCTGACGCCCACTACCTCTTCGTCGAACATGAACGGTTGGACGTAGTAAACATGCTTGCAATCGTGGTAGACGACTGGTGCTTGAATGCCCGGCAATTCATCGATATGTTTTGATAAAAAGTCAGCATTGGCGATGCGTTGTCCCAGTAGACTCGGGAGTTTCTTCAACTGAGCCAAGCCAATTGCAGCTTGAATTTCGGTTAAGCGCAGATTGAAGCCAAACGTATTGACAATCTCTGTCACGCCCTTTTCACCGACTACGGCCTCACCATGATTGCGGATCAGTTGCAGGCGTTCGGCGTAATAATCGCTGTTCGTCGTAGCAATGCCGCCCTCGCCGGTATGGATGTGCTTATGGAAGTTAAGACTAAAAACCGTAATGTCGCCCAATGACCCGACTTTCCGGCCTTTATAAATCGCGCCCGGCGCCTGTGCCGCGTCTTCGATCATCACTAGGCTGTGCTCGCGGGCAATTTCTAATAACGGGCCCATATCTGCTGGGTGGCCGAATAGGTGAACGGCAATTATCGCTTTTGTCCGCGGCGTAATCCGTTTAAGGACGCTGGCCGGGTCAAGGCAAAAGATGTCATCCCGAATGTCAGCGAATACCGGCACGGCATTGTAGCCGATCACCGCCGTGGCGGTGGCCGACATGGTGTAGGGTGGCACAATCACCTCGTTGCCTGGACCCACTCCAGCCGCCCCGACGGCAGCCAACAGACCGGACGTATTCGAGTTAAAAGACACCGCATACTTCGCGCCGACAAATTCGGCCCAGGCTCGCTCGAGCGCCTGCACCTTCTTTCCGCCATAAAAATCGGGATGCCAGCCGCCGATGAACTGCGACAGCACGCCGCTTTCAATTACTTCAATCGCCGCTTGCTTTTCTTCCTCACCGATGGGATTGTGCATTGGGTATAGCTTCGTACGCACCGGTTTAGCACCAAAGAGGGCTAAATTTGCCATGGTTCTATCTCCATTAATTCTAAAAGTGCCGCAAGGTTTCGGTCATGAATATCTGGCATTCCAATTCGCGGCGAGAGGCCGCCTCTGCTTGAGCCGGATTGGCCATAGCCGCCGCCAGCGCCTCCAATGCGCGGCCCAATAAAGGCTCGTTTTCCATCTCCGATCTCCATAGAGTGGTCAAGACCTGGTATGATGAATAGACCGGATGGGATTGAAGGCTGGACAATTCTAGAAATTCCGGACTGTGTGAGAGTTCAACTTTGCCGTGCGAGCAATAAATGTGCGCCTCCAACACATAATATGGTTGGGTCACGCGGTCAATGATCGCGCCGATGAAGGAATCCGCCCCCCGTGAAAATGTCAAGCAAGTCAGGTCTCCGTGTCGGGCGTTAAACTCCACGCGCCATCCGCCACCCCACCAGGTATGAAACAGATCAAGTGCGTGGGGAGCGTTATGAATCACGCCGCCGGAAATAACGAATGTCGCAGAAACGGGAGTTCCGATCTGTCTTGCTTGGATTGCCTCCGCAGCTCTTGCTGTTGCTGAGTGCCAGCGTCGTGGATAGTTTACCATCACCAACACGTCGAACCGGCTTGCCTCTCGGAGCAAATCTATCGCTTCCCCGCTATTCACTGCCAGCGGCTTTTCTATTAGGATCGCCCGCGGGCGGTGGGTCACCGCATCACGTAAATCGGTGGCGTGGTTAGCGTCGGGAGTCGCGATATAAATCACCTCCCAACCGTTCTCGAGCCACTTAGCACGATTGCGCGGCGTAGCCGGACAGTTCCATTTTTGCTCAGCCAATTCCGCTCGCCTTGGGTCACAATCGAAGAAACCTCCAAGCATGAAACCATTCACGCGAGTTATCGCATGGGCCATACTCAACACTTGGCCGTTGTTAGGCTCGTCAAAACCTTGCGCGATCATTCCCGCTCCCATGATCCCGACTCGCCAAGTCACGCCACGCCTCCGATTATTCTTACTTGTTTGCATTTTTCTTGAAACAATGGATGTTTCCTTATCCAGGCGATGATGTCGGCGGCGGGAAAAAACGGGTCGCGAGGAGAAAGGTCTTCATACAATTTCTTGATCAATTCGTAGTCTTCCCGGTAATCGAGCGTTACAAGTAAGTCTTCCCCACCTCTACAAGAGGAATGGCTAATGAAACGAGGCTTCCAACGGTCGCCGGATTCCGGGCGATAAAAACCATAGGAAACGTGTTCGCGGTCGAATGGATCTTGGGTTTCGGCCTCCAGACGGAACAGCGCTTCGGCGGCGAACACTTGCACATCCAGACCTGCAGGAACAGAGCGATATGGGTCTGAATTGCTGACGTAATAGTTTGTCTCCTGCGTGCGCAGGTACTCGGTCAGTGCCTCGCCGACGATCTGCGGATCAATCAGGGGACAGTCGCCAGTAATCTCGACACATACCTCGGCCTGGCTGCCTCTCAGCGCGCCGCAGACACGCCCCAGCACGTCTTCTTCACTCCCGCGAAAAACCTCGATGCCCAGACCTGCCGTGATTTGCTCTATAGGGTCATCGCTAGCGTTGACGGTTGTGGCGACGACGATCGCATCTAATCCGGGAGCTTTTTGGAGCCGCTCAATAAGAATCTGGAGCATTGGCTTGCCGGCCGCAGGCATGAGTACTTTCCCCCTTAGACGCGAGGAGGTCATGCGTGCTTCAATCGTGGCGACACAGCGAGGGCGCTGGACGTTGCCCCCCGGTAGAACTCGACTTATCACTGAACTAACTCCCATGCTAAGGGTGTCCCTTGTGCAATATGTATCGCCGCGCGACGTCCGATAATATTGCGGAGATAGCGTGTGTGTAGCCCATTTGCTGGTCGAATAGACCGTACATTCTTTTCTGTAAACTCCTCTCCCTGCTGCATGTCGGCAACCACAAACAATGATCTCCGGAAGACTCTACTCTTCGCTTCGCGGTCGCTAACACTATAGTGCACCTTGCCCAAAGCTTCCTCGACAGTCCGGATTGCTTTGATCATCGCCTTAAATTCGTGAGGCTCTAGCGAAAACGCACTGTCTGGCCCTTTATCCGCACGTGACAGAGTAAGGTGTTTCTCAATAATACACGCGCTTAACGAAACTGCCGCTACTGGCACAGCAATGTCTAACGTATGATCAGACAACCCCACCGGAAAATCAAAGGCCTCTGCCAAATGAGGAATTGTGCGCAGGTTCATCTCTGCCGGGTCGGCCGGATAGGCGCTCGTGCATTTCAGGAGGGCGATTTCTTTGCAACCGGCTGCACGTGCAGCGGTCACGGCTTCATCGATCTCCGCCAGCGTTGCCATGCCTGTAGACATGATAACGGGCTTTCCTGTCTTGGCAACATATTGGATTAGGGGGATGTCAACCAGTTCAAAAGATGCGATCTTGTAAGCCGGAACGTCCATCTCTTCGAGGAAATCAACGGCTGTTTTATCGAAAGGTGTTGAAAACAGGTCCATCCCGAGATCCTTGGCAATTTCCTTCAGTTTAGGCTGCCATTCCCAGGGAGTATAAGCCTCTTTGTAGAGTGTATAAAGGTTCTTGCCTTCCCAGATGGTGCCTTTTCCAATGCGAAAATATTCATTATCACAATCTATGGTCATTGTATCTGGGGTGTAGGTCTGCAATTTGATGGCATCTGCACCTGCTTCTTTTGCGGCTTTTATAAGCTTTATAGCTTGATTAAAATCCTGGTTATGGTTTGCAGATATTTCGGCAATGATCAACACTGGATATCCAGGACCTACCAGCTTTTTACCAATGGTAATAAACGATTTCATGTTAGTTCTGTTTTTCTCAAAATGAATTTGTAAGATTTAATGCCATGGAGGGAGAGTTCTTCTGTCTGTTTGAAACCAGCTTTCTTAAATGCTTTTAATGAGATTAGGTTTTCTGCTTTGACAAACGCCAAGATCTCCTCCACACCCGTCTCATCGAAAAGTATTTTTGCAGCGACTCTAAGGAGTCCGCTGCCATAACCGAGATTGCGAGATTCAGGGGCTATGCTGAACGATACAGTAGCCTTGCTACCTTCAATGGCATACCTTATTTGACCGAGTGGACTCCTATTTCCATTCAGCGCAATAAAGAAAACGTGATTTGTATCAGAAAGTTTTTCTTTAAACCATTGAAGATGTTTGTCCCATGATATGGGCTTTTGGAAAAATGAAGCTTGTCTTGTTTCTTTTTCATTTGACCATTGCCACAACAGGTCGCAGTCATCATAGGTAGCCCGTCTCAAGGTGATAAGTTTACCGCGCATAGCTTTTGTTACATGGGAGGCGCCTTGGCCATCAACAAACGATGATACGTTTTCTGACATAGATTTCCGTAAAATCTCATTATGAATCAATGATTTTGCTTTCTGACATAATTGTCTTTCCGTAAAACTATTGTGCCATCCAAGATTCA
>Ga0299912_10005678_pt1 | contig 10259 bp, 8 predicted proteins | sample RVTome_2_FD_207667 | JGI IMG/M metagenome (GOLD analysis project Ga0299912, IMG submission 207667) | Soil microbial communities from uranium-contaminated site in the Upper Colorado River Basin, Wyoming, United States - RVT95D214 (version 2) ... | reverse complement strand
CGAGGCGCACCAGCTGCGCTGGCTGCGCTCACTCTTCTCTCCCCTCTCCCCGCTCCCCCTTCCGACCGCCCTCGACGTGCTCGAACAGCGCTCGGAGGCGGTCCGCGCCCGGCTGGCGCGGGTGGCTGAGCGCGAGGACCTCGACCGTGAGCTGTTCCTCATCGGTCCGCTGCTCGAGCGGTTTGACGCCGCGCTGCTGGCCGCGGCGGCACTCCGCCTGGCGGGCGGGATCGGGCAGCCAACGCGGGCCGAGGTCGCGGCGGCGCCGGAAGCCGCCGCCCAAGCCGACATCCCCTCCTACGCGAAGATCTGGGTGGGCGTCGGCCGAAAGGACGGGGCCAAGCCGGGCGACCTGGTGGCCGTCCTGGCCAAGGAGGCGAAGGTGCCGGCGGACGCGATCGGGAAGATCGAGATGCGCGACCTGTTCTGCCTGGTCGAGGTCCGGCCGGAGCACACGCCGCTGGCGGTGCGGGGGCTGACCGGGATCGTGCTGCGGGGGCGGCGGCTGGTCGCACGGGTGGACCGCGGGCCGGGGCCGGGACCTGGTCGGCCGCCGCGGCGCACCTGAGGGGGAAGCCCGGAAGCCAAAGCGCCACCACGGTTTCCGCGGTGGCGCCTCGGCGCTACGGGGATCGGAAGCCGCCCTACTTCCTGCGGTTGACGGCGTCCTTCAGGCCCTTGCCGGCGCGGAACACCGCGGCGGTGGATGCCTTGATTGTGATCTCCTTCCCCGTACGCGGGTTCCTGCCCTTGCGGGCGCCGCGCTTGCGGGTCTCGAAGTTGCCGAAGCCGGTAATCTGCACGTTCCCACCCTTCTTCAGCTCGCCGGCGATCACGCCGACGGGGGTGAACAGCGCGTCGATGCACCGGCCGGAATCCGCCTTCGACATCTTGGTCTTGGACGCGAGCGCGTCCACGAGTTCGGACTTGTTCACCTGGATGACTCCTTGCGGGAGGTGGGAGGTCGTGGGCGGTGCGACGCCCGGGAATCGGCCAATAACCTAGGAAATTCGCGGGTTCTTGGCAATAGGCAGTTTCGCCCGCTTGACCCGTTTCGCGGCCATTTCCATACTTCGGCGCCCCGGCACCCACCCGTCTTTTCGGACCCGACATGTTCCACGGCACGCAGCCCGGCTGGATCGAAGTCATCAGCGGCGTGATGTTCGCCGGCAAGAGCGAGGAGCTGATCCGGCGCGTGCGCCGCTCGGTGATCGCGAAGAAGAACGTCCAGGTTTTCAAGTCGCATCTCGACGTCCGCTACGGGGGCGTCTTCACGATCTCGAGCCACGACGGCACACTCGTCGAGGCGGAGCCGGTGCAGGCATCGCTCGAGATCATGGAACGGGTGCGGCCCGACACCGAGGTGGTGGCGGTGGACGAGGCGCAGTTCCTCGACGCCGGGATCGTGCGCGTCGCGAACGCGCTCGCGGGGCGCGGCGTGCGCGTGATCCTCGCCGGCACCGACAGCGACTTCCGCGGCGAGGGGTTCGGCGCGATGCCGGAGCTCATGGCGGCGGCAGAGATCGTGGACAAGCTGTACGCGATCTGCGTGGTGTGCGGCGGTCCCGCGACGCGCAACCAGCGGCTGATCAACGGGCGGCCCGCGCCGTACGACTCGCCGCAGATCATGGTGGGCGGCCGCGAGTCGTACGAGGCGCGCTGCCGGCACTGCCACCAGGTGCCGCGCAAGGACGAGGACCAGGGGGCGTTGCTGTAGATGCTGCGCGTCGGTCTCACCGGCAACGCGGCGGCGGGCAAGTCCACCGTGCTCGCGCTGTTCCGGCAGTGGGGCGCGGCGGTGATCGACGCCGACGAGCTGGCGCGCGAGGCGGTGCAGCCGGGCACGCCGGCGTTGCGCGCGATCTTCGAGCGCTTCGGCCGCGAGCTCGAGCTCGCCGACGGTGGCCTCGACCGCGCGAAGCTGCGGCGCCGCGTGATGGCCGACGACGAGCAGCGCGCCGTGCTCAACGCGATCGTGCACCCCGAGGTTGCGCGGCTCTCGGCGGAGCGCGAGGCCGCGGCGCGGCAGCGCGGCGAGCCGCTCTGCGTCGCCGCCATCCCGCTGCTCTTCGAGGTGCTCGATCCCGCATCGTTCGACGTGATCGTGCTGGTGGATGCACCGGTCGCCGTGCGGCGCGGGCGCCTGATCGCGGACCGCGGCTACACGAGCGCCGAGGCCGACGACCTCATCGGCGCGCAGCTGCCGAGCCGGTTGAAGCGCGCGGCAAGCCACCTCATCATCGACAACGACGGCACGCTCCAGGAGCTGGAGCAGCGCGCCCGCGGGGCGTGGGAAGAGTTGCAGCGGCGGGCTCGGGATTCTGCTTGACTTCCCCAAATCGCCCGGGTACCCTTTCCGCGGCCGCACGCACGCTCAGCATACGGGAGTTCCGATGGCCAAGATCCCCGAGCATCTGCTGTATACCGAAGAGCACGAGTTCGTGCACAAGATGGATGCCGACGACGAGGTCGAGATCGGCATCACGGACTGGGCGCAAAGCGAGCTCGGCGACGTCGTCTACGTTGACCTTCCCGCCGTCGGCAGCAAGTTCGGCAAGATGGAGCCGTTCGGCACCATCGAGGCGGTGAAGGCGGTCTCGGAGCTGTACTGCCCGATCGCCGGCGAGGTGATCGAGGTGAACGGTGCGCTCGAGAACGATCCGTCGCTCGTCAACAAGGACCCGTACGGCGCGGGATGGATGATCCGGCTCCGAGTGAGGAAACCGAGCGAGCTGAAGGAGCTGCTCGGCCCCGAGGAGTACGCCTCCCACGTCGGCCACTGACCACGCGAGCCGGGCCACCGCCCGGCTCGTTTCGGTTTGATCCCCCAGGCAACGGTCTTTCCTCATGCCAAGTTCTTCGACATGCTGAACCAATCCGACGGTTTCGCCGCGCGCCACATCGGGCCCCGCCCGGAGGACACGCGCGCGATGCTCGAGACGGTGGGCTATCCCTCGCTCGACGCCTTCATCAACGCGGTCGTTCCCGACGGCATCCGGCTGCGCACGCCGCTCGACCTGCCCGCGGCCAGGAGCGAGGCGGAGGTGCTCGCCGAGCTGCGCGCCATGGCCGCGCACAACCAGGCGTTCCGCTCGTACATCGGCATGGGCTACCACGACACCGTCACGCCCCCGGTGATCCTGCGGAACATCCTCGAGAATCCCGGCTGGTACACCGCCTATACACCATACCAGTCGGAGATCTCGCAGGGCCGGCTCGAGGCGTTGCTCAACTTCCAGACGGTGGTCGCGGACCTCACTGGGCTCGAGATCGCCAACGCATCGCTGCTCGATGAAGCGACGGCTGCGGCCGAGGCGCTGCACATGACGCACGCCGCGTCGAAGAAGAGCGGCGCTCGCACCGCGTTCTTCGTGGATGAGGAGTGTCACCCGCAGACTATCGCGGTCGTCCGCACGCGCGCCACGGCGCGGGGTGTCAGGATCGTGGTCGGCGACCCGGACAGCTTCGATTTCGCCGGCAACGCCATCGGCGCGCTGGTGCAGTATCCCGCCAGCGACGGCCGGGTGCGCGACTTCCGCGCGCTGTGCGAGCGGGCACACGGCGCCGGCGCGCTCGTCACGGCAGCGACCGATCTCCTCGCCCTCGCGCTGCTCACACCTCCCGGCGAGTGGGGCGCCGACATCGCGGTCGGCAACTCGCAGCGGTTCGGCGTCCCCCTCGGCTACGGTGGCCCGCACGCCGCCTTCTACGCCACGAAGGACCAGTACAAGCGCCTGCTTCCCGGCCGCATCATCGGCGTCTCGAAGGACGGCGCCGGCCGGCCCGGCCTCCGCATGGCGCTCGGCACACGCGAGCAGCACATCCGCCGCGAGAAGGCGACGAGCAACATCTGCACCGCGCAGGTGCTGCTGGCGGTGTGCGCCGGCATGTACGCCGTCTGGCACGGCCCCGATCGCATCGAGCGCATCGCCGAGCGGGTGCACGGCCAGACCCGGCGGCTCGCCGCGGCACTGAAGGGCCTCGGCTACCGGCTCCGCCACGACGCGTTCTTCGACACCCTCGCGGTCGAGACCGACGCCGCGACGGCCCGGACCATTCACAAGGCCGCGGTGAAGCGGGGCATCAACCTGCGCGCGCTGACGAAGCAGACCGTCGGCGTGGCGCTCGACGAGACGGTGACCGACGCCGATCTGGCGGACCTGGTCGCCGTGTTCGGTCTCGGCCGGGATGCCGCCGTGCCCGCCGACGCGCCGGCCGCGATCCCGCCGGCGCTGGCGCGCACCAGCAGGTACCTCACGCACCCGGTCTTCCGCCGTTACCACTCCGAGACCGAGATGCTGCGCTACCTCAAGAAGCTCGAGGACCGCGACCTCTCGCTCACCAGCGCGATGATCCCGCTCGGCTCGTGCACTTTGAAGCTCAACAGCACGACCGAGATGATCCCGATCACCTGGACGGAGTTCGGAGCGATCCACCCCTTTGCGCCGCGCGGGCAGGCGAAGGGCTACGCGCAGCTGTTCCAGCAGCTCGAGGCGTGGCTCAACGAGATCACCGGCCTGGCCGCAACCTCGCTCCAGCCCAACGCCGGCTCCCAGGGCGAGTTCTCGGGCCTCCTCGTCATCCGCGCGTACCACAAGGCCAACGGCCAGGCCCACCGGACCACCTGCCTCATCCCGGCATCGGCGCACGGCACCAACCCTGCCAGCGCGGTGACGGCGGGGATGCAGGTCGTGGTAGTGAACACCGACGAGCGCGGCGAGATCGACCTCGCCGACCTCCGCGCCAAGGCGGACGAGCACAAGGACACCCTCGGTGCCCTGATGGTGACCTACCCGTCCACGCACGGCGTCTTCGAGGACACCGTCGTGGAGGTGTGCCGTATCGTGCACGAGCGCGGCGGCCAGGTGTACATGGACGGCGCCAACATGAACGCGCTGGTCGGCCTGTGCCGGCCGGGCGACATGGGCGCCGACGTGTGCCACCTGAACCTGCACAAGACGTTCTGCATCCCGCACGGCGGCGGCGGACCCGGAATGGGACCGATCTGCGTCGCACGGCACCTGGCGCCGTTCCTGCCGGACCACCCCGTGGTGCGCCTCGGCGTCGGCCGGCGCAGCTGCGGGACGGTGAGCGCTGCGCCGTGGGGGAGCCCGAGCATCCTGCCCATCTCCTGGGCGTACATCCGGATGATGGGCCGGGACGGCCTCACCGAGGCGACGAAGATGGCGATCCTGAGCGCCAACTACGTCGCGAAGCGGCTGCACGGGCACATCGAGCTGCTCTACTCCGGCACGACCGGGCTGGTGGGGCACGAGTGCATCCTCGACACCAGGCCGTTCAAGCAGTCGGCCGGCGTAGAGGTGATCGACATCGCGAAGCGGCTGATCGACTACGGGTTCCACCCGCCGACGGTGAGCTTTCCGGTGCACGGCACGCTGATGGTCGAGCCGACAGAGAGCGAGTCGAAGGAGGAGTTGGACCGGTTCTGCGACGCGCTCATCGCGATCCGCCGCGAGATCCTCGAGATCGAGCGGGGCGAGGCGGACCAGGAGAACAACCTCCTGAAGAACGCGCCGCACTGCCTCGGAGACCTGCTCGCCGAGGAGTGGAAGCACCCGTACGCACGCGAGCGGGCGGCCTATCCGCACCCGAGCACGCGCGAGCACAAGATCTGGCCGCCGGTGGGCCGCATCGACGACGCGTGGGGGGACCGGAACCTGGTCTGCACCTGCCCGCCCATCGAGGCGTACGCCACGGCGAGCGACTAACGTCGGCTGGAGCCCGGGGCAAGCACGCGCTTGCATCCACGCCGGCTCCACGCCATCGTCGAAGGCGCCGGGATCACGACTTCGCCCGGCCGGAGGCTTCCATGCCCACCATCACCTGGCACGGCCACGCCTGCTTCGACATCGAGCACGGCGGCCGTCGCGTCATCATCGACCCGTTCCTGACCGGCAACCCCAAGGCCGACCTCGACGCCACCCGCCTGCCGAGGCTCGACGCCATCCTGCTGACCCACGGCCACGGCGATCACCTCGGGGACGCGGTGCCGCTCGCCAAGCGCGACAACGCCGTGGTCGTCGCCACTTACGAGCTGGCGCTGTTCTGCGGCGAGCAGGGTGCGCCCGTGGTGCACGCGATGCACATCGGCGGCGCGCACGAGTTCGCCTTCGGCACCGTGAAGCTGGTGCCCGCGATCCACGGCGGCATGGTCGAGGGCGATGAAGCCGGCCGCTTCACGACGCATCCCTGCGGCTGCGTCGTCACCATGGGCGGCACGCGCATCTACCACTGCGGCGACACGGCGCTCACCATGGACATGCAGCTGCTCGAAGGGCACGTGGACGTCATGCTGGTGCCGATCGGCGACAACTACACGATGGGGATCGAGGATGCGGCGCGCGCGGTGAGGTTCGTGATGCCGAAGGTCGCCATCCCGATGCACTACGGGACCTTCCCGGTGATCGAGGTTGATCCGGAGCGGTTCCGCAAGGCGGCCAGTGCTCACGCGCAGGTGGTGATCCTGCGTCCAGGCGAGAGCTGGACCTCCTGACGGCGTGGAACCCAACCGATGATCCTGGGCGCCTACAATCTCGCCTGCCTGCTCTCGCTCTCCGGCTTCGTGGCCGCCATCGCGGCCATCGTCCTGTCCTCGACCGGCGAGATCGAGCTGGCCCTGGTGTGCCTGATGCTCGCCGGCCTCGCGGACCTGTTCGATGGATTCGTGGCCCGGAGGCTGAAGCGCAGCGACTACGAGAAGGAATTCGGGGTTCAGCTCGACACGGTCGTTGACGTCGTGGCGTTCGTCGTAACGCCCTTCGTCATCGCCTTCAACGCTGGGCTGCGCTCGCTGCCGGCGCTGGTTCTGATGGCGGCGTTCGCGGTAGGCGGCGCGGTGCGGCTCGCTCACTTCAACACGTTGAGCGCCCAGGGCGCGGACCAATCCACGCACCATCGCGGGCTCCCCGTCACCTACACGGCCCTCATCTTCCCCGTCCTGTTCATCGTCCGGGATCTGGTCCCGATGGTCACCTTCAGGATCCTGCTCGGCGCGGCGTTCCCGCTGATCGGCGTGCTGTTCGTGGTGGACCGCCCGATCAGGAAGCCACGCGGCGTGTTCTACGCGCTGTTCCCGGTGCTCGGCGTGCTGCTGATCGCCTACTGGACCTGGCGCTTCCTGGTCGCCTCGTAGCGGCCCCCGCTCAGCGCCCGAGCAGGCGGTCGAGCCCCAGCAACAGGCTGGGAACCGCGAAGCAGGCGAAGCCGCTGACGTACAGGCGCCCCGCCCTGGCCCGGCTCGGGTGGGCGATCAGCCTCACTAGCAGGTACGCGACGTGGGCGAACAGCGCGGAGAGACCGACGAGGTACAGCGGCCAGTTCCCGCCCCCGAGCGCGGGCGCCCCGCGAACCGCAAGCAGGCCCGCCGCGCAGCCGCCCACGTAGCACGCGAGGCCGACGCCAGCCGTTAGGCGCGGCCCCAGAGCCTGGGAACAGGTCTGAACACCGGCCGGGGACTCGCCCGCCGCGTGAACGGCGTGCGCGTAGTCGTGACCCACGGCCGAGAGCCAGAAGAACAGCCCCAGCATCACCACGCCGCGCCAACGGACGTCGCCCCCAACGAGGCCGACGCAGGCGGGTATCGTGAGGAATACGGCGTTCACCAGCACCGGCCTCACTACGACGGGGATCTGCTCGCCAAGGGCGTAGTAACCGGCGTAGTACAGCGCGAGGAGCCCGAGGGCGAGGCTCAGCCGGGGGACGCTCAGCAGGAGCGCCGCCGCGAACAGCACCGCCGCCCCAGCCACCAGAGCCGGCATCGAGATCCTGCCGGCCGGGAGCACCCGCTCGGGGCTGGCGATCCTGTCGTGGTCGAGCGAGCGCACGTCGTCGGCGATTCTGAGGACGAAGAGCACCAGAAAGACGATCACGACCACCCGCAGGAGGACCGGGCCGTCCCCGCCGGTCATCGCCCAGGGGCCCACGCACAGACCGAACGAAAGGCCCAGCGTCACGCCAATCGGGGCGCGCTCGTCCGCGAAGACCCTAAGCGATCTTGCGATCTCTCGCGCGTTCACGGTCTTCATCCGTCCGTCGGTGCGGGCCGTCGGGGTGGTGGATCGTCTGGTCCGCGGCATCGAGGATCACCACCACTCCCTCGTCGCCATCCACGCTGACCTGCTCGCCCCCATGCATCCGCGCGGTGGCCCCCTCGACCCCGACCACCGCGGGCACGCCGAATTCGCGCGCCACGATCGCCCCGTGGGAGAGGATCCCGCCACGCTCCAGCACCAGAGCACCGGCGATCGCGAACAGCGCGGTCCACCCGGGGTCGGTCGAGCGCGCGACCAGGATCTCCCCGGGCTCGAGCTTGTCCCTGATGGGGTCCAGGATCACCCGCGCCGTTCCGCGCGCGCGGCCGCCGGACACACCCACTCCCCGCAGCGTGTCGCCGGCCACGGTCGTGCCGGCGCGAGAGCGGTCCCTGACGTACGTTCCCTCCCGAAGCACGAAGCACTCCGGCGGCTCGCGCTCCTCGCACCGCGCCAGGGCCTCGCGCCGCAGGGCGATAAGGCCCGGCAGGGTCTCGGGTAGGAGGAACTTGCCGCTGCACAGATCCCGCAGCTCCGAGGTGTGGAGGTAGAACACGTCCTCGGCCACGCCCAGGTGTCCGAGCTGCGCCAGCTTCTCCCCCAGCGCGAGGGCGACTTTCCGGACCTCACCGAACAGCAGGCTCTGCACCAGGCGACCCTGCTCGCGCAGGGCGATCGCCTGCCGTGCCCGTCTCAAGGCCAGCCGAACGACCAGCCTGCGGCCCCAGGACAGGGCGCGCAGCACGTCGCCCGCGGGGTCAGCTTCGGGCCTGACGCCCGGCAGGTCCCGTGCCGCGGATCCCGGTGGCCGCTTGGCTCGCCGATACTTCTCTACCAGCTCCCAGAACAGATCGGGCCGCTCCTCGAACGTCGGCGAGACGATCATGCACTCGTGGTAGCAGCGGCACCCGAACCGCTCCATGAACTCACCGTAGAGTTCCTTCAGCGACGCAGGAAGCGCGTCCTGGAGCGCGGCGTAGCGGCCGCTGTCGAGCAGCTCCCGGAGGGCCGCTTCCGCGCCGATCGCCGCAGCCATCCGCGCGATGATCGCCACTGCCTCCGTGCTCCTCATCGCCGGCTGCCGCAGCAGTCGCGCGGACACGCTTTCGGCGCTGCCGCGGGTGCCCGGAACCCAGCGCTCCACGAGCGCGTCGAGGATCCCCGGGAACACGAGGACCGAGAAATCGGCGATGCACTGGTGGTACCAGTGACCGGCAACGAAGTCCTCGAACAGCGCGTCGAGCCTGCGCATCAGAGCGGGCGCGGTGAGCGACCCGTACGGCGAACGTCTCAGCGCCCTGCGATAGTCGAGGAACAGCCGCTCGAAACGTTCCAGGTAGTGCCGCCCGCGGCTCAGGTGGAACGCCAGTCGCGACCAGAACGAGATCCACGACAGCGGCCCCCTGACGCGCGAGCCGTCCTGGGCCGCGTCGCCGCCGGCGTCGAGCGGGACCGGCACACCCTGGCCGATGTAGTGGTCCAGACCGCGCCGCAGCGCGCCGCCGACCCACGGCACGTAGGTCTCCAGCAGCTCGTACCAACTCTTGATGTTGTAGTAGACTCGGCCGCCCTGGACGCCGGTCAGCCGGTGGATCTGGCTGTGCCGCTTCGCCAGAGCCGGGTCCCGGATGCCGAGCATGCGGGTGAGGTTCTGCACGTACCGCGTGTAGAACTCGTCCACGATGGACCACGCGAACGGCGTCAACGGCCGGGGGAAGTTCTCGGACATGTTCGTGCTGGTCCACACCACGGCATCGCGCGCCGTCACGGCCGTGATCGGGCGCGCCTGGAGCAGGAACAGCCCCGTTCCATCCACGCACCATTCGATGTCCACGGGGCAGCCGAAGTGCCGCTCCACCAGGGCCGCGTCTTCCACGAGCTGCGCCAGAGCGCTCGCGAGGTCCGGCGCCAGGCCCGCGGGGATGACCGGACGACGTCGGCTCACACGGATCCGCTCCGGCGTGGCGGCGCCCGACACCAGCGCCTCGCCCAGCCCCGCAACCCACTCCACCACGAAGTGGTCGGCCGATTCCGTGACCGGGTCGAGGGTGAAGAGGACGCCCGCGTACCGGGGGTGGATCTGCCGCTGCACGATGACGCCCATCTCAGTCGCGTGTGCGAGGCCGTGCTTCCCGACGTACGCCCTGACGGCCGGTCCGAACAGGGCGGCCCAGCAGGCCTTCACCTTTTCGGGCACGTCTTCCCGCC
>Ga0299912_10005677_pt1 | contig 10261 bp, 10 predicted proteins | sample RVTome_2_FD_207667 | JGI IMG/M metagenome (GOLD analysis project Ga0299912, IMG submission 207667) | Soil microbial communities from uranium-contaminated site in the Upper Colorado River Basin, Wyoming, United States - RVT95D214 (version 2) ... | reverse complement strand
CGAGTTTTTCAAAGCGGGCCACTTCGATTATCTTACTCGCGAGCGCAGGCGTGTAGAGCGGGAACTCGAAGAGCGGGTAGCTTGCCATCTCTACTTCGTGGTAATAAACGTTGCCGAGGTATCCGTCAAGACGCAACGGCATGGCGTAGCTGATGAAGTGAATCTGATGGCCCTTGTCAGCCAGTGATTTACCGAGCTCGGTGGCGACAACACCGCTGCCGCCGTATGTGGGATAACAGACGATTCCGATTTTCATGGGGTTTCCTTGCGCGGGCGAAGTTACAGAGCACTGTTGTAAGCTACATGAACTGCCAGTTTTGAAATGGAGATAAACCTGATATATTGGTCTCGCAGCGGGTCTACGTTACTGTAACGAAGAGGGACGGAAAACCGTTCCGCCGGGTAGCGACACATGAGTGATGAGTTCAAGACGATAGAACGTGAAGTGCGCGCCGAAACGAAAGTCCGGGGGTCGCGGTTCATCGCAACTGCCGCTCCAGCTGCTGACAGAAGAGAGGCCGAGGAACTCGTCGCCAGGGTGAGGGCAGAGTTTCATGATGCTACGCATCATTGTTTTGGCTACCGGCTGGGGACGGATGACAATGAGTTCCGTCACAGCGACGCTGGAGAACCGAGCGGGTCCGCAGGCAAGCCGATCCTCCTCAGTATTGATAAACGTGGGCTGACCAATGTTTGCGTCGTGGTCACGCGGTACTTTGGAGGCACGAAGCTGGGCATCGGCGGACTTGTGCGTGCGTATGGCAATGTGGCTGACCAGGCGCTTGCAGCAGCCCGCACACGCACACGATTCAAAACAACACTCATTGAAGCTTCATTTCCTCACGCCCAGATCAGCAACGTCATGCACGTGATTTCGAAGGCGGGAGCCAGGCTCGTCGACACAACCTACGACGAAGAGGTCCATCTCCAGCTCGAAATCAGGCAGTCCCAAGCCAGAGAGTTCGCATCACTTCTCATCAATCAGACATGCGGCAACATTCGTCTAAACTCTGATGCGCGTGATGGCGACACCCCTCCGTGATTCTCGCTCGTCCTGCCGAGGTTCCCCGCCGCTATGCTACGAGTTGCTTCTCACCCCTTTCCCTTAGTTCCTTCACTATCCTCATCGTATCGAGCGCGATTACGAGCTCCTCGTTCGTTGGGACGACGAGCACCTTTGCAGTTGATTCCTGAGTCGAAATGATCTTTTCCTTCTCGCTCGATTGATTGGAGCTGTCGTCGATTGCGATGCCCAGGAATTCAAGGCCCTCACAGGACGCTTTGCGCACTTCTGGGCTGTTTTCGCCGATGCCGCCGGTAAAGACGACTCCATCGAGGCCCCCCATGGCCGCAGCATAGGCGCCGATGTATTTCCGCACACGGTAACAGAAGACGTCAAATGCGTACTGTGCCTTCTTGTCTCCGTTTTTCTTCTCCGCAAGAATCTCTCGCATATCGCTGCTCACCCCCGAAATTCCTTGCAGCCCGCTGTGTTTATTGAGCAGCGTGTCGGCCTCCCCGAGCGTGATTCCCTCTTTTCCCATGATGTACAGAATGACCGATGGATCTATGTCGCCGGACCGGGTACCCATGAGCAGTCCCTCAAGAGGAGTGAAGCCCATGGTTGTATCGATCGACACACCACCGTCGACTGCCGCCATGCTGCAGCCGTTGCCGAGGTGGCATGTAACAAGTTTGAGTGACTTGGAATCACGATGCAGGAGCTGCGCTGCCCGCTCTGCGACATATCGATGTGATGTGCCGTGAAAACCGTACCGGCGAATCTTGTATTGGCTGTAGAGGGAGTAGGGGATTCCGTACAGATATGCCCGCTTGGGCATCTGCTGATGGAAAACCGTGTCGAACACTGCGACCTGCGGAGTTCCGGGCAAATGGACCTGGCACGCGTTGATGCCACGGAGATTGTGGGGGTTGTGGAGTGGGGCTATCTCAAAATTCGCCCTGATTCCTTTAATGACTTCGTCGGTGATCAGCACCGATGAAGTGAATGTCTCACCCCCGTGAACGACGCGGTGCCCCACTGCTTGGATGTCCGATTTGTCACTGATGACGCCGTGATTGCGGCTCAGCAACACGGCGAGAATGAACTCGATGGCGACAATGTGGTCGACGATTTCACCGGCGATCTTGATCTCATCACCGTCGTAACGTAGGTTGGTCAGCGTTGCCCCGCTCATGCCGATGCGTTCCACGTTCCCGCGTGCAAGGGACCGTTGCGCTTCGGCTTCAATAAGCTGGTACTTCACTGATGAACTGCCGCAGTTGAGGACTAGAATATGCATGTGGAAATCTCGAATTTTGGATTGTCCGTCCCGGAAAAAATCGGGCGTCAGCCGTCCCCCGAGGCAAGCGAACTCCCGAGTTTGTCGAGGCTCGTCTCTGGGGCCGCCGCACCAGAGACGGCTGCCGACGGGCTGCTTCGGAACGGTGGTTTAAGGTTGATGAGTATGAATTTCAGACTGTCCCTACAAGCGCTTTGCCCTAGACCGGTTTGCCATCATTGTTGTACTTGAAAAAACCTTGGCCCACCTTCTTTCCGAGCTTTCGCTCGCGGACCATGCGGCGCAGGAGAGGACAGGGTCGATATCTCGGTTCTCCGAGCTCATGAAAGAGGGTCTCCATCCACATCAACACCTCATCGAGCCCCATCGCGTCGGCCATTTCAAGCGGACCGATCTGCATGTTGTAACCGAGCTTCATGGCCGTATCGATGTCCTCCGCCTTTGCGATGCCTTCCATCAGCACGTGCATGGCTTCGTTGAGCATCGGGAGGATTGTTCGGGTTGTGATGAACCCGGGGTACTCGAACACCTCAACAGGCGTCTTCCCGATGCGCAGCGCGAATGCCTTGACAAAACTGAACGTCTCGTCCGACGTCTTCATCCCGCGGACGATCTCAACGAGGGGTACTCTCGGAACAGGGTTGAGGAAGTGCATTCCGATGATCCTGTCGGGGCGTTTGCTCGACTGGGCGAGCTTGGTCAGACTGAGGGTGGCCGTGTTGGAAATGAAAACGGCCTCCTCCTTTCCGACAGAATAGAATGTCTCCATAAGCTGGCGCTTGAGCTCGAAGTTCTCGTCAACTGCTTCGATAATGATGTCACATGACCTTAATTCTGCGATGTTTGTTGTTCCTCTCACGCGGGACAGGACTGCACGCTTCTCTGCTGCTGTCTTTGCCCATCGTTTAATCTCGATATCCATCGCCTTTCCCAGCCCATCGAGGCCTGCTTTCATAGTCTTTTCGTTCTTCTCGACGGCGATCACTTCGATGCCAGCTCCTGCCACGGTCTCCGCAATGCCCTGTCCCATGACCCCCAGCCCGACTACGCCAACGGTGTGAAATCGCTCATCACCTTTTCGACTCGTCAGAAGAGGTGAACGTAAGCCTTCAAGCTTGATATTTTCAGCCATTCAGGGAGTCCTTGTTGGTGAATGAAACGCAATCGGACCATTGGTATCCTCATCCTACACAACTAAATGCAAGCCATCCCTCATGAACGTGAGGACTGCGACGTTGAATAGCACGGAGACTGACCAGACACAAAAAACGACAAGAAATGCTTTTGCCGGTCTGAATCCTGTGAGAACGGAAACGCCTACAATCACAACAACAACATACCACAAAGTAAAGATGTTTAGGGAATTTAGCAAAGCGATCGCCGGGAAATCGTCCCGGGGATGCACAAGGGCTGCAACACTGAACGGAACCTGCATCGACGTGCCGTCCTGCGCGCCCCGCAGGATGATCCAGACGAGCGTTGAGAACTTTGCATCGAACGTAACAACATCCATCAGTACGTTTGCGTAACCCCGCCGTTGAAGCTCTTTCAGAGGCTGTCTTCGGCGCTCGTACGCAGGGGTCGAGATCTTCGTGAGCCGACGCGAAAATGTCTGGCCCAGGCTGTCATAGTTGACCGTTGTATCATGCCCGATGGGCCGCTGCTGTGCAGAAGCATCAAACGCCATAATCGGCAGCGAGGCCACAATGACAAACCAGAATGCTCGCAAACCTCAGAAATCCTTCTTTGAAAACACTGCAGCACTTCCCAGGAAAAGTGTGGCGGCGGAGAGTGCTGACTGTACGAACGGCTTCCAGTCGAATGCGTTTCCCATGATTTGATCAGAAACGCTCTTTTTCAATGCTGACAACTGAGGCAAGAGGTAATACAGACCGTCGAGAATCCCCCGATAGATCACGTTTTCTGAAATACGATAAAGGCTCTGCTCCCTATGTTCAAGTATGGCACCGACGACAAGAAGATACAGAAATGCCCCAAGAATCGGGAGGGCAGAACTGCGCGACACGACCCCAAGAAGCAGAACGAGGCAAAACAGGCAAGCGAATAGAAAAGTCAACTGGAAGACCGCCCAGATTAGATGTGCATTCCAAATTCCAATCTTGATGCCGACAATGAGCCACATCGCTCCAAGGAAATACAAGATGTTCAGGAACACAACGGCAACGGCGCCGAGAGATTTTCCAAGAAGGAGTTCCCATCGTGCAATGGGCTTGGAAAGGTAAAGGTCGATGGTACCCCGATCCATTATGCTTGGAATGATACCTGCAGTTGCGATGACACCAAAAATGACTATCCCGGAAAAAAGTCCGTCAGCAAGACCAACCTCCAAAAGACGTATCAGTTTTTCGATGTCGTTCACGGGCATTGGCGGAGTGACTGGGATTCCGAACATTGTTGCAACCGTGCTGTCCCCGGTCACTTGTGACGAAAGGCCGAGCAGCATGAAAATGATGATGATCGTCGAGATTCCGGCGAGAACGTAGAGTGTGGCTTTGGAAGCCAACTCACGCAGGGTGTATGAGATGAGTGCAAGAATCTTCACTGTGCAGCCTCGCGCTTTATCAGGTTGAGGAACGACTCCTCAAGAGTGCTTCGCTTCTTGGCTATGGAAAGTATTTCCACCCGGTGCTTTCGTAACAGGTCAATCAATCTATTTAGCTCGTCGTTGTTTTTTAGTTCAGCCGTCACGCCATCAACACCGTACGCCAGCTTTAGAAGCAATGCCGATGCCTCTGCCCTGAAAGATTCCGGCAGCGTTGTTCCTATTCCAATTTGATATTGAGAGTCCGTTGTCGTCAATTCATGAACCGACCCTACCTTCAGCAGCTTTCCCCGGTCGATAATTGCCACTCCATCCGAAATCAATTCGACTTCCGATAGGAGATGGGAATTGAGGAAGACCGTTTTTCCTTGTTGCTTCAGGTTCAGCAGGACGTCCCTGATTTCCTTCCGGCCGATCGGGTCGACCCCGTCGGTTGGTTCATCCAGGAAAATCACTTGTGGATCGTTGATCAGTGCCTGTGCCAGCCCGAGGCGTTGCATCATTCCCTTTGAGTATCTTTTCACCTTTGTGCCCTGCCATTCGGAAATGCCGACGAGGCGTAGGAGATGTGGGATGAGGGTTTTTAGCTTTGAGTGACGAACACCGCTGAGTTGTCCAAAGAGCTTGAGGGCTTGCCCTGCCGTAAGGTATGTCGGAAAACGGTGGTTTTCAGGCAGGTACCCGACTCGCTCTTTGACATGTACGCTGGGAAGCCTCTGCCCAAGGATGCTCGCGTGGCCTGCAGTGGGATGGACGAGTGATAACAAGATCTTGATGAACGTCGTCTTTCCGGCGCCGTTTGGCCCCAGGAGGCTGAAAATCTGGCCCTCCTCCACGCTGATAGAGAAATCCTGTAAGGCCTTGATCTCTTTGCGCTTGGCGAGCCCGTTACGATAAGTCTTTGACAGGGAATCGGAAGTGATGGCGTGCATCAGTCTGATTAGCTGGATGACGGTTGTTCCATGATACCTAAATTGCCTTTTCGATGCAATGCGATCGAGAAAAGAATAAAAAGTCGGGCTGGTACAGGTTGACTTTCATTGACCTGGTTCATATATTGGTAAAAGAGGAATCCTTCATCCGGCGGAAGGGGGAACCGATGCGAGCCGGAAGATGTTCAAAATAAGAGGCACGAGAGTGCTTTTTTGTTGGTGCTAAATCGGACTTAATGAGTCGTATTTATGATTAGGCTCTCAAAAAAGGCAGAGTACGGGCTCATCGCAATTGGCCACATCGCCGCGCACTCGGGCGAGATTGTGACGGCGAAGGAAATCTCCGAAATCTACCACATGCCGTATGACCTACTTGCGAAGGTGCTGCAAAAAATGGCAAGGGCCGGTTTGATTCTTTCTCATCAGGGAGTCCGGGGCGGATACACTCTGGCGAAGCATCCGGCTGAAGTGCCGGTTGCCATAATCATCCACGCAGTGGACGGGACGCAGCCAATGATTGCACAGTGCATGTCGGAAGGACCTGAAAGCTGTGGTGTGTTTTCCGTATGCACCATCAAATCTCCGCTCACCAAAGTACAGGCAAACATAGAGCGGGCTTTCAATAGTATGACACTGTCCGAGATTGTCTGATGGCGGTAAAGCTGCCCATATATCTTGACAACCATGCAACGACGAAAGTCGACCCCCGGGTCGCCGAAGCGATGCTGCCCTATTTTAGCGAGCACTATGGGAACGCTGCAAGCAAGCAGCATCAGTTCGGATGGGCGGCGCAGGCGGCAGTAGAGCATGCGCGTGGGAAGATTGCACGGCTGATCGATGCTAGCCCCAAAGAGATCATCTTCACGAGCGGCGCGACTGAGTCTATCAACCTCGCCCTGAAGGGGATTGCCGAGGGCCATGCATCCAAAGGCGACCACATTGTCACTGCGATGGCTGAGCACAAGGCAGTGCTGGATACATGCAAGCGGCTGGAGAAGTACAACTATCGAGTCACGTACTTGCCTGTTGATCGCCATGGGTTTGTCTCTCTGGAGGCCGTCAGGAGTGCGATAACTGATCGGACCATTATCGTGACGATCATGTTGGCAAACAATGAGATCGGCACGATCGCTCCACTACAGGAAATTGGTGCATTGTGTCGGCAGCGAGGCGTTGTCTTCCACACGGATGCGACGCAGGCCGTAGGCAAGATTCCAGTCAATGTGGGGAAGATGAACATTGACCTGATGTCGTTCAGTGCGCACAAGATGTACGGACCGAAAGGTATCGGTGCCCTTTATGTCTCGCGCTCACAGTCACATCTGGATGTCGTGCAGCAGATAGACGGAGGCGGCCACGAGCGCGGACTTCGCTCCGGAACGCTTAACGTTCCTGCGATCGTTGGATTCGGCAAGGCGTGCGAGATCGCTGAAACGGAAATGGCCGGTGAGTCTGCGCGCGTCGGCGGGTTGCGCGACAGGTTGATTAATGGCATAACGTCACGGATCGACGACGTGTCTGTAAACGGACATCCTACTGCCCGACTTCCGAATAACGCCAACCTGGCCTTCGCACATGTGAACGCTGATCGGTTGATGATGGATATGAAAGACATTGCCGTGTCCACAGGATCGGCCTGCAGCTCGGCCTCTCCTGAAGCATCGCATGTTCTTAAGGCAATCGGCCTGAGTGACGAGTCAATCCAATCATCTCTCCGGTTTGGTCTGGGAAGATTCACCACGGAAGAGGAAGTCGACTACGTCATCCAGAGGATCGCGGACGCAGTGAAAGCGGAAAGGGCAAAGGTGCTGCGATACCAGGCGGCAGAACAATAATATCCACATCGATTCTTATGAAGCAGTTAGACTACATTTTGAATAACGAATCAGAAGTCCTGACGTTCTTGAGAGCGAGATATCCATTGTACCACCTTTCGAACGTATTCTTTCGCGATGTCCAGTACGGAATACAGACACTGCTCGACAGGAAGAGCATGCGCGTGAATTACAGAGAAGCTGAACGAATCGCGCATGACTTTGTGGCGCGGCTGGAAAGGAAGAGAACGCTGGTTCCGATTGACCGGCAGACCTGGGCTTTGCATTATCCCGAATTCAGGACGCCTCCGGTGAAAGCTGCTGCGGCCCGGCCTTCGGTTCCGTCAGCGAGACCAGCCGGAACTGCGGCGCCGGCTGCGAAGCCAACACTGCCTCCGTTGAGTCGCCCACCTGCGGGATCGCCGGCTACAACTCGCCCGCCTTTGCCCCCGCTGAACAGGCCGGCAGCAGCACCTGAGCAGAAGGCGCCCGCAGCGGTTGTGTCGACTGCCGTGACAGAGGCACTAGATACTGAAGCGACAGAACCCCCAGGCGGTTCGCCGCAATCTGCAGGGGTTGCTGCGCCTGAGGCATTGCCAGCGCCAAGGGCTGCTCAGCCGCTGACGTCGCCGGCGCAAGCAGAGGGGCAGACGAGCGCTCCTCAGGCACCGCGAAAGTTGCCGCCGATTAGGAGCTCAACGCCGGCGGGCCCGAAGAAATGAATCTGAGATTCAACAATTGTTCATGAAAGCGACATAATCCTGAAATGAGAATCGAATGAGCACCGCGACAAACACCATTGAAGAACTCGCGAACCGGGAGTACAAGTACGGTTTTGTGACGGATATCGAAGCGGACAAAGCACCGAAAGGGCTGAACGAGGACATTATACGCCTCATTTCCGCAAAGAAGAAAGAGCCCCAGTGGATGCTCGATTGGCGACTGAAAGCGTACCGGTATTGGCTCACGATGGAGGAGCCGAAGTGGCCAAATGTTCACTACCCGACCATTGACTACCAGGACATCATTTACTACTCGGCGCCGAGGCAGAACGCAAAACTGAAGAGTCTGAACGAGGTCGACCCGGAACTCCTGAAGACCTACGAAAAGCTCGGCATCTCCCTCGGGGAACAAGAACGGCTGACCGGTGTTGCGGTGGACGCCGTGTTTGACAGCGTTTCTGTTGCGACGACTTTCAAGGAGAAACTGCGCGAGCTCGGAATCATTTTCTGCTCATTCTCCGAGGCAGTCCAGGAGCATCCGGATCTGATCCAGCAATACCTCGGCTCGGTCGTTCCCTTTACCGACAACTTTTTTGCGACTCTGAACTCTGCGGTCTTTAGCGATGGATCCTTCTGTTACATTCCCAAGGGCGTACGCTGCCCGATGGAGCTGTCAACCTATTTCCGCATCAACAGCGAGAACACGGGCCAGTTTGAGCGGACGCTCATTGTCGCAGAAGAAGGAGCGTATGTAAGCTACCTCGAGGGTTGCACGGCGCCGATGAGGGATAAGAACCAGCTCCATGCCGCGGTCGTTGAGCTGATTGCTCTCGATGATGCACAGATCAAGTATTCGACGGTGCAGAACTGGTATCCGGGTGACAAGGAGGGGAACGGTGGCATCTACAACTTCGTGACGAAGCGCGGCAAGTGCGCCGGGGTGAATTCAAAGATCTCGTGGACGCAAGTGGAAACCGGGTCGGCCATCACGTGGAAATACCCGAGTGTCCTATTGCAGGGGGACAATTCGATCGGCGAATTCTACTCAGTTGCCGTGGTGAACAACCGCCAGCAAGCGGATACCGGAACCAAAATGATCCACATCGGCAAGAACACGCGGAGCACGGTGGTATCGAAGGGCATTTCGGCCGGATTTGGCAACAATTCGTACCGCGGCCTCATAAGGGTCCAGAAGAAGGCGATAAATGCCAGAAACTTCTCTCAGTGCGATTCGCTGTTGCTTGGTGACAGGTGTGGGGCGCATACGTTTCCGTATATCGAAGTGAAGAACACTTCATCGAAAGTGGAACACGAAGCCTCGACGTCGAAAATCGGTGAGGACCAGATCTTCTACTGTAAGCAACGGGGACTCTCGAACGAGGACGCAGTCAACATGATCGTCAATGGATTCTGCAAGGAGGTGTTCAGGGAACTGCCGATGGAATTCGCCGTCGAGGCGCAGAAGCTTCTGGGGGTCAGTCTGGAAGGAAGCGTAGGGTAGACATCAATCAAGAGTGTGAAAGGAAAAAGGAAGAAGATGCTCGAAATCAAGAACTTGCACGCCGGCGTGAAGGGCAATCAAATCCTCAACGGTGTTAATCTGACAGTCAAGCTCGGCGAGGTACATGCGATCATGGGTCCGAATGGCTCCGGCAAGAGCACGCTTGCAGGTGTGCTGGCCGGGCGGGAGGCGTACGAGGTGACTCAGGGCGAGGTGTTGTACAACGGAGTGGATTTACTTGGGATGGCGCCGGAGGACCGTGCGCGCGAGGGGATTTTTCTCGCCTTTCAGTACCCCGTCGAGATCCCCGGAGTGACGAATTCCTACTTCCTGAAGGCTGCTTTGAATGCCATCAGGAAACATCGCGGACTCGAAGAGCTTGACGCCATTGAATTCCTCTCTCTGGTCAAACGAAAGATGAAGTTA
>Ga0299912_10005676_pt1 | contig 10262 bp, 9 predicted proteins | sample RVTome_2_FD_207667 | JGI IMG/M metagenome (GOLD analysis project Ga0299912, IMG submission 207667) | Soil microbial communities from uranium-contaminated site in the Upper Colorado River Basin, Wyoming, United States - RVT95D214 (version 2) ... | reverse complement strand
TGGAGTCAAAGAAGATCCTCGATCCCCAGCAGCAACAACGCTTTTTCGATCTCATGCGCCGGAACATGACCCACGTGCAAAGTTCATAATCACCCACAAACGGAGGTAAGTGATGAATCTGCGTTACATGACGAAGGAACTCTATTACCAGAAACGAAGGACAGTGATGTCAATTCTCGGACTCTCGATCGGAATCGCCCTTCTGATCATTCTCAACTCTCTCTCCCTGGCTTACCGCCAGGCAGCCCATGTTCCCCTCAAGGAAATCGGGGCTGACATAACGGTTCAGCGGTCCGGAGATGTACCCAAGGACCTGGCAGGAGCGGTCTTTCCCTGTTCAGCAGTGACGATCCGTAAGGAGGAAGTTGAGAAGATCCAGAAACTTCCCGGTGTAAGAGGAATAGGCACTGGCCTACTGCTCTGGGTTTTCGACCCGAACCGGGCCTGGATCGTCCTGGGGATTGAAAAAGAGAACTCCATAGGTCCAAGTCTTCTTCGCTCTTCTCTCACTGAGGGAAGGTTTCTCGAAGACGGCAAACCGGAGGCCCTTGTTGAGCAGGCCTATGCCCGGCAATTTGGGGTCAGGTTAAATGACACCATATCCGTGGCCGACAAGAAATTTCCGGTGGTGGGTTTTGTGGATGCTTCCCGTGCTGCAAAAATCGCCGTAGCGAATGTGTACCTACCTCTAAAAGAGGCAGAAGATTTGGCCGCTTCGTCGAAAGAATTACAGTCTGTTTCTCCATACGCACCGGGCGATGTGAATCTGCTCTTTATTAAGGCAGACCAGGAAAAAATCACCGGTCTGGCATCCGAGATGAAGGGCATCCTTGGCAATAAAGCAACGGTAGCCACCCCGGACTCTTTCCTGAAACTCCTTGGCAGTCTCTTTGCCCTTTCGGATAAATTTACGCTGGCCGCATCTCTGATCGCCATCATCGTTGCTGTCCTGATCGCTTTCAAGACCATGGCAGGAAACATTGCCGAGCGGGCCAGAGAGATCGGGGTTCTCAAAGCAGTTGGCTGGACCAATCGAAACGTGGTTTCTCAACTGATGTCAGAGTCGGTTATCCAATGTTTTATGGCAGGTATTCTGGGCCTTCTGATAGCCCTTGTGGCCTCGTTCGGTTTAAGTTTCATGAAGGTCAATATCCCTATCCCGTGGGAGATGAGTCCGACTCCGCACTTTCTTCCTGGAGGCGGAGATCAGATTTTTAAGACCCTGCGGCTTCCCGTCCATGTCCCCTGGAACCTGGCTTTCTTTGCTATCGTCCTATCAGTCATCATAGGAGGAATGACAGGCGGGTTGCTGGGCAGACACATTTCAAAAATCAAACCTTCGGAGGTCTTAAGACATGAGTAAATTAACTATTTTATCAGGCACGGATTTAAGTAAGAAATATGGAGATCTTGAAGTAGTCAAGGGGGTTTCGCTGGCTGTGAACGAAGGCGAGTTTGTCTGCCTCGTAGGGAAATCGGGCTGCGGCAAGACAACCCTTCTCTCCCTTCTCTCAGGACTGGAAAAGCCTACCCAAGGAAGGGTAAATCTTGACGGAAGGGAGATTACCACTTCATCCGAGGACGAACTGGCTTTGTTCCGGCGAGACAATGTCGGGTTCATTTTTCAGTCCTTCAATCTCATCCCGACCCTCTCCGCATGGGAGAATGTGGCCCTTCCTCTTTTTCCTATTAAAATGACTAGCGAAGAGCGCCGGCGGCGCGCAACGGAACTGCTCGAAAAGATGGAGTTAGGACACCGGATGGACCATCTGCCTTCGGCCCTTTCAGGAGGAGAGAAACAGCGGGTCGCTATCGCCAGAGCGTTAGTCAATCATCCTAAGATTATCTTCGCTGACGAACCTATTGGCAACCTGGATTCAGGAACCGGAGAGGCTATTATGGGCATTTTGAACAGACTCCATAAGGAAGAAGGGGTGGCCATTTTAATGGTCACCCATGAAGATGAACTTGCTAAAACAGCCAATCGGCTAATCCGAATGAAAGATGGGGAGATCATGTCATGAAAAAGATAATTTTATCCTGCTTAGTAGTACTGGTTCTGTTTACTATCTCTTTTACAGTTTTTGCTGCGAAAGAGGTCAAGGTCGAAGTCCTTTACATGAACCATGGTCCTCTTCTGGAATCGCTGCAGCAGATCAAAAACGTTTTCTCACAGTACGGGAGCAAAATTACCGTTTCCTGGTATGACTTCGAGACCAAAGAGGGGGAACAGTTCATGGCCAAAAAAGGGCTCACCCAGCATATTCCTCTGGTCATCTGGCTGGACGGCAAGCCCGCCCTCACGGTAAATGGGAAAGAGATCAAGTTTGTCGGCTTTCCAACAGGTTCGGGCCCCCTCCCTTTCCAAGGGAAGTGGACCATGAACGATCTCCGAACTGCTCTGGATCAGCTAACCGCTAAAAAGTGAGGATGCCATGAATTATCGCTACGTTGTGAAGGAACTTCGCCATCACCATAACCGTACCTTGGTCAATATCCTGGGCATCGGGATCGGAATTGCCCTTTTTGTTTCCATCAATGCCGTCTCAACCGCTTATCAGAAAGCGGTGAGTCTGCCTTTCAAGAACCTTGGCGCCGACATCGTTGTGCAGCGGCCGGAAAAACGGGCTGTTGACTCGGGTCAGCCGCCTGCATCCATGCGCGGAATACGCTTGCCTTTTTCCAACCAGCTTCTTCCCTCCCAAGATGTTGAAAAGCTCAAAGCGATTGAAGGTGTCGATTCGATGGCTTCTTCGCTCCTCCTCTGGGAGTTCGATAAAGGCGGGTTCAGGACAATCATGGGAGTCGATCTTACGCAACCAAGCCTGGGGCCGGTCAAGGTAAGGGACTGGCTCAAGGAGGGTCGTTTCCCTCAAAAAGAAGGCGAAGTGGTAATTGAAAAGCATTACGCAAAATTCCATCACACGCAAGTAAGAGGAACAATAGAAATCGATGGTCGTCCCTTCAGCGTCGTAGGACTCCTGGAGATTAAAGAAGGGTCCCAGATTGCGTCGGCAAATATATACCTGCCCCTCCAGGATGCCCAGAGCTTGGTTGGCGGAGAATCGACCGGGGTAAACCCCGTTAGAAATTCCAGCGGGGCATTAAACCCCGCCGGAATTATTCTAAAATCTAACCCTGCCGTAGAGCAGCGGGACATTATTTCTAACGGGGTAAATATCGTCTATCTTCGCCTGAAGAACCCATCTCTTCTCGGCCAGGTAAAGACAAGTATTGCCAGGCAACTCAATGGGGTTTCTGTCACGAGTTCCGATTCATCTCTTGAGCTGATGGGCGGAGTCTCGAAGATTTCTGACCAATTTTCCTTTATTGCATCTATCATTGCGTTGGGAGGCGCTGTTTTTCTGATCGTCAAAGCCATGCTTTCCAACCTTGTTGAGCGGTCCCGGGAAATCGGCATTCTGAAGGCGGTCGGCTGGACCGAGAGAGATGTTCAAAAGCAATTAATGGGAGAAGTCTTTTTACAATCTCTTCTGGGAGGTGTGTTTGGAATTTTGATGGGATACTTCTTCTCTTATCTTCTGGGTTTCCTCTCTATCCCCGTATCAACCCCGTGGGAGTTGAATCTTTTGCCTGCTTTCGCCAAAGATACGGCAGCCGCTGCCCAAACCGTCCGGCTTCCGGTGAGCATATCCGCAGGGCTAGCTGCAATTTCTTTAGTGCTATCGCTTACCGTGGGCGGCATGGCGAGTTATGTGATGGGGAAACGGACGGCAAGAATGAAACCCGCTGAGATATTGCGACAGCTCTGATGAGAGCCCCTTAGCGAGTAGAATAAACTCAAAGAGATGAGAGTGTCGATAGGTTGGGCTATCGCCCATGCGGGCTCAATTTAAAAGAGTGACTTTTTTGTTTTTGAGGTCGATAATAAATTAATTCAAATGGTTCTGGCGATGAAGTTCGCCATTAAATGTCCCCATCTTATCGGGGAATGATAACTTCTACTGGTTTGGCTGGTAGAAGTTTTTTAGTTTAAGGGGGGAGAGGGAGGTGATGGTATGAAGACAAGAAAAGAATTTCTTGAAGCTGTGATGAAAATGGCTCATTTTAAGGATTTAAAACAAGCGGATGATGCAGCCCGAGCAATAATTTCTTTAACCAAGGCGATCATCAGAGAACAGCTTTCCAAGAACATCGCCCGCCTGGTACCATGCAACGTGATGATCGTAAAATAGAAAAGTGGGTTTGAACAGAAGAAAGGAAACTAACCACAAGTGGTTTCTTTGCGAACCGTTCTCCGAATCATTTCGACAAAGGGAACATTGACGAAAAAGCATTCGATCCTTATATCTCCATCTCGAGTTCTTTTATCTTTTCAGACAAATTATCGGATAAAAGACAAGAGGTTAAAGAGTGGTCAAACGATCCTTCCACCTTCCCGTTCCCCTCAAAGAGGGCAAAGGGAGGGTGTAGGGAAACAAGAAGATCAGATCACATCCCATTTTCTATTCCCGAATGGGATGTAGTAGACGGACGGCTTCGTTTTAAGCTCGGGTTTGAGGGATTTGGCCATTTTAATCTTCTTTTGCACTTGAGGATCGTTGATGTCCCCGAAAGTGAAGACACTTCCCACGCAGTTGACCGTGCAGGCAGGTTTCTCTCCTTTCTGGATGCGGGGATAGCAAAAGTTGCAGGAATCAGCCTTATCATTGATTTTATTGTCCTGATTGAGATACCTCACTTTGTATGGACAAGCCTCCACACAAGCTCCGCACTGGACGCAGAGTTTCTCGTCCACAATGGTTATACCTTCGGGGGTCTTCCGTGAAGCCTTTACCGGTTCGACTGGACAGGCTTTGACACACGGAGCATCGGCACAGTGCATGCAGGCTGTCCTGCGGTAGATCATCGTCACATTCGGGTATTTTCCGCTCTCGATCTCCTTGATCCTTGATCGAAACTCTCCACTTGGGACCTTATCTTTCCATTCCTGCTTACAGGCAACCGTACAGGCATTACACCCAACACATCGTTTAAGGTCAATAATCATTACATATCGTTTTGCCATTTTTAGCCTCCTCTGATTTCAGCTTCTAAACTTTTTTGAGAGTTCATCTCTTCAGGAACTCCCAGATAATTTTTTTCGAGATGAATAAATTCTCGGGTCAGTTGTCCGAGATGACTATAAAATGGGGAATGACTATTCCTCTCGATTTTTTCACAGAAAACAGGAACCCACGGCAGTAAAAATCGGGAAAAGAAGTCCATCTGCATCTCCTCCAGCCGGATCTTTTCGCCGCCTGTTGCCTGGCTTTCCTGGTTCGCCAAAATTCCCATGAACTCTAATTCATAGGCGAGATGATCAGGAAGATCTTTAACCTCTTCTTTAATGGCCAAACTGCTCTGGTGATAAAATTGAAGAACCTCTGGGGTTGTTTTTCCAAACACCTGGCCTTCCTTTTCAAGGTAGATAGACCCATAAGGAGGAGCGACGACATGGGGGAAGGCATTGATGAAAAGCCTCGTATATTCTCTTTTCAGTTCAAGGGAAAGCTCTTCCTTTTTCCCTTTCAGAATTTCCTCAAAGGGCCTGAGATGACTCTCAAAGGATTCCTCCCCTAATAACTTGAGAGATTCTTTCATTCCTTCAAGCCATTTCCCCTCCAGTATCCAGGAGCAGATGTTTTCGTCCGGATACGTAAAGCAGAGGGAAAAGCTGTTGTAAAGAGTGCTTCGCGCCATTGATCGATCCATCCCAATATCCTTAGGCCCTGTTCACCCTTACGCATAAATCGTTCATGTTGTCCGACATGGATGGGTCATTGAAATCCAGCATGTCCTGAACCTTACGGGCCGGGATAATATCGCCTTCATTCGAACCCTTGCCGTAAGCTTTAGTCATCCCTTTGCTCCAGTGTCCAAATCCATGATCCACACAAACTGTATCCGGTCGGATCCCTTCGGTCACCTTGGCTTTTACCTTAATCTTGTTTATCGGTGATTCAACAATGACATAATCGCCATTCTTCACTCCCAATTCCTTGGCTGTTTCGGTATTGATGAAGCATTGATTCTCAGGATAAACCTGGATGTTCGCTTCAAGGTTCTGGAGCGTCGAATGGATGAAGACAGAGGGTCGGGTTGTCACAAAGTAGAGAGGAAATTCTTTCGAAGGCTTGGCCGCCTTTTCCTTCCATGCGGGAAGAGGGTCATAGCCATGTTTCTTCAATTCAGAGGCATAGAGTTCGATCTTCTTTGAAGGGGTTCCGAACTCCGTCTTGGGAACGAAAGGCTTGGGTTCTCCAAGGAGACCATTGGGGGATTTCTTTAACTCCTCCATCGAATATCCGTTGGCCTTCAGAGCAGCATCATCATATCCGCCGGGAGAAACATCCTTGAAATAATCTCCAAGACCCATTGCCTTTCCTATATCAATCACGATATTTCTAAATCCTTTCGTATCGTAAAGGGGTTTGATAACAGGTTGCTGAATGCCAATTTGAGGATAGAGACCAAAATATTGTCGGCCACTGATGGCGCCTCCCTCAAGAGGATGATGATCCGGCAGAACAATATCGGCCATCTGAATCATTTCCGAGGGATGAATGTCCATGACGACCATGAATTCGAGTTTCTTGAGGGCTTCGACCATGTTCGGAGCATTTGGAAATGCAAAGATATTATGTTTACGGATGATCGCCGCCTTGATGGGGTAGGGTTTCCCTTCAAGGACAGCATTTTGTAAGGCGCCAAAGGAGCCTTTACCGGTTTTTAAAAGAAGAGGAAATTTTTCCATACCGTCAATTCGAGATGCCTTTGGTTTCGGATAGGGCGGGGGAGGATAAACCGAGTCGAGAGATGGAAATTTTGGCATCCTTTCCATGATGGGACCGCCAAGCCGGTCAATGTTTCCAACAAGGGCCATCAGAATGATCTGAGCATGAGAGAGACGCCAGGAATTTGCATAGTTGGGTCCGGCAGCGTCTCTTTTGTGCGTGGCGATCACGGCAGGTTTGTTTGTCGCAAATTCTTTTGCCACCTTTTCTATGGTTGCTGCAGGGACTTCTGTAATTTTGGAAGCCCATTGAGGATTATAGGGTTTGATAAATTCCTTCACTTCATCAAATCCAACCGTCAAGTCGTTGACGAATTTCTTGTCATAAAGATTCTGTGTAATGATCACGTTGATCATGGCCAAAGCAAAAGCCAAATCTGCTCCAGGTTTAATCGGAATCCAGAGATTTGCTTTAGAGGCAGTTACGGTGTACCGGGGATCAAGGACCGTTACCTTTGCCCCTTTGTCGATGGCAGCAAGGAAGTGTTGGGTCTGCATATTTTTGGCTTTGCCTGGCATATCCCATCCAAAGGAAAGAATGTATTTCGCATTGGCATAATCCGTTGTCCAGGGTCTCCCCGTCCCAGTCACCGTGTTTCCCCAGACGACCTCATGGGTTGTATAGCAGGTGGTGTGATGGGAGAAATAATTAGGTGTGCCAATGGCTTTGGCGAGGCGTTTAGCAAAATCCTGAGGCCTCATGATAAAGGCAATCGATTCAGGACCGAATTTCTCTTTATATTCATTCAATTTTTGAGCAATAATTCCATAAGCCTCGTCCCATGAAATTTTTACAAACTGAGGATCAACTCCGATTCCCTTTCCAGGATTTGTCCTTTTCATAGGAAACTTCAACCGGTCCGGATCATAAAGCCATTGAATTCCTGATATCCCTTTTACACAGAGAATTCCCCGGCTAATCTGGTCATCAGGGTTCCCTCTTAATTCAACCAAGCGACCATCCCGCACATAAGCCTTTACTGCGCATCCACCACTGCAAACTTGACAGACCGTGTGGACGATTTTGGTATCGAGCCCCTTTTCTTGAGCAAGGGCCTCAAAGGCTCTAAATTGATCCCCAAACAGCAGTGCAATCGCTCCGGCTCCGCTCAACTTCATAAATTCCCTTCTCGAAACAGCCATAAGAACCTCCTCTCAAAGTATAGATGCTCAAAGTTTATGTGCTGGGAGAAGGGGATCTGCCCGCCTCCCCTTCATCAATTAATGAATACTGAAGATGGAAGGAAGGTGAATAAAAGACCATCTTCAGCAATCATCGCCTCAAGCCCATTTTCCCCAGCACGGAATGTATGATTTGCAATAACTATTCCAATCCGGTTTCTCTGAAAAATAAATGTTATTGAATAGTTGCGCTAAAGAGGTGTTTCAAAAAATAAGGCGAGATGTTACGAAAAGGTAACTATTTTCTTTGGATGGGCTGAAATAGTTGAAATTGCACGATTTTTATGACTTTTACCGGTTAGAAACATTGTTTACTAAAAATAGACAAATCATATCTCAATCTCGAGTCCTTTGATCTTTTCCCATAGGGTTTTTCTTGAGATTCCCAGAAGCTCAGCCGCCTGACCTTTTTTACCTTTCGTTTTCTCCAAGACTCCCTGGATATACTCTTTTTCAAAGAGATTGACGGCAGTAGCAAGAGGTTTTGATCCTCGAATCTTTTCACAGAGCGTCTGGATCACACTTGTCTGACCACACACCTCTTCGGGGAGATCTTCGGCTTGAATGACTTTCCCTCTGATCAGAGCGATGGCACGTTCGAGCATGTTTTCCAGTTCCCGGATATTTCCTGGGAAAGGATATTTTAAGAGAAGCGCTTTGCTCTCTTCGGAGAGGCCAGTAATCTCCTTGCCCATCTTCTTGGAGAATTTGCTTATAAAATGATCGGCCAGGAGGAGAATATCCTCCCGCCTTTCTCTTAGCGTAGGGAGAAAGATGGGGACGACATTCAACCGATAGTAGAGGTCCTCCCGAAAGGTGCCTTTTCGAATCTCCTCCTTCAGATCTCTCTGGGTGGCACAGATCAAACGGACATCTGAAAAAATGGTCTCGTTTCCTCCCACTCTTTCAAACTGTCTTTCCTGAAGAACACGGAGAAGTTTGACCTGTACGGTAGGGGAGATTTCGCCTACCTCGTCGAGAAAGAGGGTCCCGCCGTTGGCCAGTTCAAACCTTCCCTTCCGCTGTCTGATGGCCCCGGTAAAAGCTCCCCTTTCATGACCGAAGAGTTCGGTTTCGAGAAGGGTTTCCGGAAGGGCTGAGCAATTGACCTTGATGAAGGGGCCGTTCTTTCTTGGACTCTGAAGATGGATCGCATTGGCTACTAACTCTTTGCCTGTGCCACTTTCCCCGTGGATGAGAACGGTGGTATCCGTCTGAGAAACGGTTTCAACCAATTCATAAATCTTTTGCATCTGAGAGCTTTTCCCCACCAATCCCTCCAAACCGAATCGTTCCTCCACCTTCTTACGGAGCTGTATATTCTCCTCCTCCAACTGTTTCATCCGGAGGAGCCTCTTGATGATGAGAAGAAGTTCATCCATTGAGAAGGGTTTGGTGAGATAGTCGCTTGCCCCTTCTTTCATGGCGGATACAGCCGAGTCTATTGACCCATAGGCAGTGATGAGGATGACCTCGGTGGAAGGGTTTAAGGATTTGGCTTCTTTCAGAATCTCAATTCCCTCCAAATCAGGGAGTTTAAGATCCGTGATGATAATATCCCATTGATTTTTTCTGAGGAGATCAACCCCTTTCCTCCCTGTTTCAGCAGCCACCACTTCATAACCTTCTCCGACCAGTGAATCCTGAAGGGTGATCCGCATGAGAGGTTCATCATCGATTATCAACATCTTCGGAACCATTGCCATATCCCTCATCCTTTCTACTTCTTTAATGGAAGTTGAATTTCCACAGTTGTGCCATAGCCTTCCTGACTTGTCAGTTGAATGGTTCCTCCATGTCGTTCAATGATCCCTTGGCTGATCCAGAGTCCGAGGCCGGTTCCTTTTTCTTCGCCTTTGGTGGTGAAAAACGGGTCAAATACTTTTGGTATGATCTCCTCTGTGATTCCTTTCCCCGCATCAGAAACAGTTAGAACAAGCCGATCATCAAGAACGCTTCCTCCTATCTTCAGGTCCCCGCCTTCATTCATCGCCTGGATGGCATTTAAAATGATATTGATGAGGACCTGATGGATCTGGTCCTTGTCCACTTCGATGAGGGGGAGGTGAGGCATCATCTCTTTTCTGATTTCGATTCGATTCTTTTTAATTTCATGGTCGAGAAGTGAGAGGGCTTTTTCGATTAACAGGCTGAGATCCGTTGGAGATCGTTCCAGATGAGGATTCCGGGCATATTCGAGGAGATTGACCACTGCCTTTTGGACTCGCCTTATCCCGTCTTCCATTAAATCAAGATATTCCTGCTGTTTCTCCAGAGATAGCCC
>Ga0299912_10005674_pt1 | contig 10265 bp, 9 predicted proteins | sample RVTome_2_FD_207667 | JGI IMG/M metagenome (GOLD analysis project Ga0299912, IMG submission 207667) | Soil microbial communities from uranium-contaminated site in the Upper Colorado River Basin, Wyoming, United States - RVT95D214 (version 2) ... | reverse complement strand
AGGCGGCCAAGGGGCTGATCTCGAAGGGGAGGGTGTCCGAGGGCATCCTCAACAAGGTGGAGATGGCCTTCCGCGCCTATGACCCCTGCCACGCCTGCGCCACCCACTCCCTCCCGGGGAGCATGCCACTGGTGGTGGCGGTGCGCGGGCCCGACGGCGAGACGCTGTCGTTGCTGCGCCGCGACTCCGATGGCAGCCTCCACCGCGAGTAGCGGTACCGCCGCGGGGGGCGGTGTCGCCGCCGGACCCACCCGGGTGCTCGCGCTCGGCAACGAGCTCATCTCCGACGACGCCCTGGGGATCGTCGCCGCCCGCGGGCTGTGCCGGCGCCTCGCCGTCGCCGGCACGCCGGTGCCCCCCGGACCTTCACTCGACCCGGCGGTGACGGTGCGGGCCTTCGAGCTTCCACGGGTCGGGCCCGTCGAGGTCGTGGAGACCGCCCTCACCGGCATGTACCTGCTTGAGGCGGTGGTGGGGGCCTCCCGGCTCATCGTCGTCGACACCGTCGTCACCGGCGCAACCGACCCGGGCACGGTGCTCGAGCTGAAGGAGAGCGACCTCGCCGGCCCTCGCGGCGGCTCGCCCCACTACATCGGCCTCCTGGAGACTCTCGATCTGGCCCGCGCCCTCGGGCTGGAGGTGCCCGCCGACGTGGTCATCGTCGCCGTCGAGGCCGGGGACTACATGACCGTGGGCGGGGAGATGACCGCTCCCGTGGGGGCGGCGGTGCCTGTCGTGGTGGAGAGGGCGATGGCTCTCATCCAGCGTGGGGCGGTGGTGCCGGCCTGAGGACCCACGCCCGGGCAAGGATCCGGCCGACGCTCCTCGCGCTGCCTCGAGCGGTGTGCCCGTCGTCGCCGTCGAGGCGGTGCGGGCCGACGAGTCCGGAGAAGTGCTGACGCCGGCAGTCGAAGCCGCCATTCCGGCAGCGGTGGAGGCGGTCCTGGCTGCGATCGGTGACACTGGCGGCTGACACGGCCCGCCGCTCCGGGCCGACTCGTCTGCTTCCCGGAGGCGCACGTGCACGAAGCCGGCATCGCCGACCACATCCTGGACATCGTCATCGCCCGCGCCGCGGAGGCCGGGGCGCTCCGGATCACCTCGATTCATCTCGAGGCCGGGGCGCTGGCCGGCGTCTCCGAGGATGCCCTTCGCTTCCACTGGGAGCAGCACGCGGCCGGCACCCCGGCCGAGGGAGCCGTGCTCCACCTCGTGCAGACCGACGAGCCGACCGACCTTCGCCTCGTCGCCATCGACGTGGAGGACGAGGCCGGCGACGCAGCGACGTCCTGACGACGGCGGCACCGGGTCCGGCCGGGCCGACCTCCGGCGCCTCGCTGGGACGACTTCGGCGAGGAGCTCTCGCCGGCGGTCGAGGCGGCGATCGGGCCGGCCGCAGATTCGGTCCTTGCCATCCTGGGCTCCCGGGAGCACGATCCGGGCTGATGCACGAGTCTGGGATCGCCGAGCGCATCGTGGCCGTCGCGCTTGAGCGCGCCCGGGAGGTCGGTGCGGCCCGGATCACCGACCTGCACCTCGAGATCGGCGACGAGGCCGGGGCGACGAAGGAGGCGGTCGCGTTCCACCTCGAGGCGGCGGCCCGCGGCACCCTGGTCGAAGGCGCCCGGCTGCACTTCGTCGAGGCGACCGACCCGCAGGCGCTCCGCCTCGTCTGGATCGACGTCGAGGACCCGGAGGATCGCCCCGCCTGAAGGGGGAGTCGGGCGTCCTGGGTCCGCGCCATGGGCGGCCGGGCGGCCCGCGGTCCCGTGCGCCGGGCGGCGGCCGGTTTCTCCCGGGCAAGGACACCACGCTTGCGGCACCCCGGGCGGGGGCCGGCTTCTCCCGGGCAAGCACACCACGCTTGCGGAAGAAGACTGGGCGGCTGCAGGGGGCGTCCTGCTGCGGGGGACCATGCCCGTTCGAGCGTGGCCCACCCCACCCCACCCCGCCCCGCCGGCCCTTTGGCCCGGGAATCGTCGTCGCCCAAGAGTAGTGCGCTTGAACGGGAGGAGCGGCGGCGAGCGGACAGGGCCCCGTGCGATGTGGCCGACGCTCCGCGGGACCCGGTGGCACCGGAACGGCGGCGCGCCCGGTGGCTGTCCTCCTCCCCTGGGGGATGCCGGCCGCGGTGGCCGTCGTCCTAGTAGCCGTGCTCCTCGTCCAGCCGGACCTTGCCCCGGAACGTGCGGTAGACCCAGGCCGTGTAGGCCAGGACGAGCGGCATCCCCAGGACAGCCACGATGAGCATCACCGTCAGGGTCAGGTCGGACGAGGCGGCGTTGATGGCCGTCAGCGCCTCGCCCGAGTCGCGGGCCGGGAGCAGGGCGGGGTAGAGCCCGATCCCCAGGGTGCCCAGGAGCGCGGCCACGATCCCCGACGAGGCGGCAAAGGCCCAGCCGTCGCGCCCGGCCCGGACGATCAGCGGGAAAGCGACGGCCAGGACGACGAATGCCGCCGGAGCGGCCCAGGCGAGGACGAAGCCGTAGGCGTCCCAGAGGGCCGGTGCCTCGGTCCGCGAGCAGGCGGTGACGACGACCCACATGACGAGCGTGCCGGTCCAGCCGGCGATCGCCGCCCGCCGGGCCCGGTCGCGGACGACACCCTCGGTCTTGAGCTGGAGCCAGGCGCCGCCCTGCATCAGGAACATCGACGCCGACAGCAGGCCGGCAGCCAGGGCGAACGGCGAGAGAAGGCCGAGGAAGTCGCCGGCGTACTCGCCCCCGACGGTGAGCGGCACGCCCCGCATCACGTTGCCGATCGCCACCCCGAAGAGGATTGCCGGCAGGAACGAGCCGATGGAGAAGGCAACGTCCCAGGTCGTCCGCCAGCCGCGACCCGGCTCCTTGCTCCGGAACTCGATCGACACGGCGCGCAGGATGAGCGCCGCCAGGACGAGCATGAGGGCCAGGTAGAAGCCCGAGAAGACGGTCGCGTAGACCCGCGGGAAGGCGGCGAACAGGGCGCCGCCGGCGGTGATCAGCCAGACCTCGTTGCCGTCCCAGACCGGCCCGATCGAGTTCAGCAGGATCCGCCGCTCGGTGTCGGTCCGGGCCGTGTAGAGGTGCTGCATCCCGACGCCCAGGTCGAAGCCGTCGAGGATCGCGTAGCCGACGAGCAGGACGCCGACCAGGAAGAACCAGGTGGCCTGGAGGAAGGTGTTCTCGGCCATCGCCCGCTCGCCTCCGTCAGTCCGCGCTCGGTGGGGGACCGTTCGCGGTCCGCGGCGGCGACTCGCCGGGTGGCGGCGACTCGCCGGCGATCGGCTCCACCTCGTCGGGTGCTGGCGACTCGCCGGGTGGCGGCGTCGGGCCGTGGCCCAGCTCCCGGCGGAGGAGGTACAGCCACAGGCCGCCGAGCAGGACGTACATGCCGACCAGCAGCCCGATCGAGATCGCCACCTGCTCGGGCGGGACCGCCTTCGACACGCCGTCCCTGGTGCGCATCACCCCGTACACGATCCACGGCTGGCGCCCGATCTCGGCCGTGGCCCAGCCGAGCTGGATGGCGATGGCCGGGAGGGGCGTCGCGATGACGGCCAGCCTCAGCCAGGTGGTCCTCCGCCAGATGGAGCCGCGCCACAGGTACCACGCTCCGAAGAGCATGACGAGGAGCATCGCCGTGCCCAGCAGGACCATGTTGTGGTAGGCGAGGAAGCTCATCGTGATGGGAGGCCAGTCGTCTGCCGGGAACTCGGCCAGCCCGACCACCGGCGCGTTCCAGTCGCCGAAGGCCAGGAAGGACAGGAGCCGGCCGATCTCGATCTCCGGGCCCTGGGGCGCCTTCGCCGGGTCCTGGGTCGGCGGGAGCGACCAGATCGTGACCGGGGCGCCCTCGGTCGTCTGGTAGAGGCCGTTCATCCCGGCGAACTTGGCCGGCTGGGTGCTGGCGACCTGCTTGCCGCTCATGTCGCCGGTGGCGAACATCAGGCCGGAGCCGACGAAAGCCAGCACGAGGGCGAGCGGCAGGACGGTCCGGGTCATGTCCCGGTGCTTCTTCTTGAGCACGTACCAGGCGCACACCCCGAGCACGGCAAAGGCGCCCGCGGTCAGCGCGGAGGCCACCGTGTGGAGGTAGCGCGGGACCGTGGACGGGTTGAGGGCCGCGGCGAGGAAGTCGGTCAGGCGGGCCTTGCCGTCGATCACCTCGAAGCCGGCCGGCGTCTGCATCCAGGAGTTGGCGATGATGATCCAGACGCCCGACAGGAGGGTGCCGAAGGTCACCATCAGGGCGGCGAACCAGCGCACTCGTGAGGATACCCGCCCCCTGCCGAAGAGCAGGACGCCGAGGAAGGTCGACTCGAGGAAGAAGGCGAGCATGCCCTCGGCCGCCAGCGGAGGGCCGAAGATGTCGCCCGCGAAGGCCGAGAAGCTCGCCCAGTTGGTCCCGAACTGGAACTCCATCGTGATGCCTGTCGCCACGCCGACGGCGAAGGTCAGGGCGAAGATCCGCGTCCAGAACACGGCCGCCCGGTCGTAGACCTCCCCCCGTCCGCGCACGTTGCGCCAGCGCGCGGTCTCCAGCGCGAGGACGATCGCGCCGAGCCCGATCGAGATCGACGAGAAGAAGAAATGGAAGCCGATGGTCAGGGCGAACTGAACCCGGGCCAGCAGTTCCGCATCCACGCATGATCCTCCGGGCGGGCTCCTGGGTCGCCCCGAGTGTGGCCGTGACTCGGGCGCACCGGTAGGGGCAGAGGCCACGAACGGGGCGGTGCCGTTCGGCCCGAGCCGCGCAGACCGGGCCCCCGGGAGGGCGGGATGAGCGAGCCGGCGGGTGCCTGCCGCACCTCCGGCGGTGTCGGGGCGCCGGTCAGCGCGTTCGCGTCACCTTGGCCAGGCCCGGAGGCGCGTCGGGGTTGCGCCCGCGAGCCCGGGCCACCGCCTCCACCAGCAGGAACCCGGGAACGACCAGCGACGCCGGGCTGAGCGGCTCGGGGAGGCGCGGAAGCGCGAGCGCGTGAGGCCGGCCGGCCACCTCCGGCCCGCCCAGCCACCACGGTGCCGCCCCCGCCCTCCCCGCCACGGCAAGCGCCTCGTCGATCGACGTCCCGAGCGCGCCGTCCGGCCGTGGCACGAGGGTGGGCACGTCGGCGCCGGCCAGCGCCACCGGGCCGTGGAGCAGGTCGGCCGAGCTGTACCCGTCGGCGAAGATCCGGCCCGTCTCCTTGAGCTTGAGGGCGAGCTCGAGGGCGGTCGCCAGGTTGTGGCCGCGCGAGATCACCAGGGCCTCGTCGGCCGCGGCGAAGGCGGCGACCGCGTCCGCCCCCTCGCCCACCAGCCAGGCTCGCCCGGCATCGAGCGAGCGGGAGAGGATGGCCGGCAGGCCGGGCAGGAGCGACGGCCAGGCAGCCTCCGGGGCGAGCCGGCCGATCAGGCCGGCGAGCACGGCCAGCGAGGCGACATAGGTCTTGGTCGCCGCCACCGCCCGCTCGTCGCCGGCGCGGAGGAGGAGGACTGCCTCGGCCTCTCCGGCCAGGCGCGAGCCGGGCTCGTTCGTGACCGCCACCGTCAGGGCGCCCCCCGCCCGGGCCGCCCGGGTCACCTCGGCCACGTCCGGGCCGGCCCCGGACTGCGACACGGCCAGGAGGAGGACGTCGCGCCAGGCCAGGCGGCTGGCGTAGATCGTCGTCACCGACGGGGCCGCCAGCCCGACCGGGAGACCCAGCGTCGTCTCCACCAGGTAGCGGGCGTAGACCCCGGCGTTGTCGGAGGTTCCGCGCGCCGCGATCATCACGAACCGGGGCGGCCGCCGCTCCACCAGCGCCGCGACGCCATCGAGCTCCGACGCGCCGTCGCGGAGCGCGCGCTCGACGACCGCCGGGATCTCGGCGATCTCGCTCGCCATGATGGTCGGCTGATCCGTCGACATCGCCCTACGGCCCCCCGCCATCGAAGCGCCGGTAACGGCGGCCGATCAGGGCGAAGGCCGGCAGGCGATCCAGCCAGGCGGCGAGTGGGGGGCCCGGCCGCCCGTCCCGACCGGCCACGACCGGGCCGCCGCCGGCGGCAGGCCCGGACGGGCGCGCGTCCACGACCGCGAGGTCGATCGCCACCCGCCCGGGCTCGGCTGCCCCCAGCTCGGCGATGGCGTCTACCGGCCACTCGCCCGGCTCGAAGGTGACCCGGATCTCCGCCTCCGCCCGCCAGCGTGGCCGCCGCAGGAGGATGCGGCGCCACAGGCCGGCCACGGCCGGGGTCACTCGCCCGTCGCCCGGGGCGGTCATGAGGGCGACGTCCTCGCCCCGGCTCCAGCGGGCCGCCTGGTGGAGGAGAGCGTACTCGTCGAGGTCGGCGTAGTCGCGCAGGTCCTCGGCCGGCGAGCGCTCACCGAAGATCGCCCGGATGGACGGGGCGAACACTTCGGCGAGGTCGAGGTCGATGGCCCGAACCGTCCGGTGGAAGTAGACCTGCTGGTACATGAACAGCCGGGCGGTGAGGAACATCTCCAGGGCGCCGAGACCCGGCTCCAGCAGGGTGAGCCCCTCCTCGCCGATGAACGAGTAGCGCCGGAGCCGCTCGGCGTCGACGGGACCGGACGACACCCCGCACAGGTAGGCGTCGCGCCGGACGTAGTCCAGGTTGTCGACCGTGAACGGCCCCGACAGGAGAGGCTGGAGCCAGCGAACCCAGCCTGGCATCGCCGGGTCGTCGAGTGGTGGCTTGGCGACGAGGTAGGCGACCCAGGCCGGGTCGATCGCCTCGCCCGGGGCGAAGCCGTCGCGGTGCGGGTCGCCGCCCGGCGCCCGGCGCAGGCCGGCCAGGACCGGGCCCAGCTCGCGGCAGATGATCAGCTGGGACAGGTCCTCGTGGCTCAGCGGCTTCGGCCCTTCGCGCCGGGGATCGGCCGGAGCCGGAAAGCGCGCCAGGACGTGCTCGTCGAAGAAGTGGGCGAACGGGCCGTGGCCGACGTCGTGGAGCAGGCCGGCGACGCGGAGGGTCTCGACAACCAGCCCCTCCGACGGTGGCCGCAGCCCGGGGTTCGTTGCCCGGAGTGTGTCGGCCAGGCTCGGGTAGAGCTGGCGGCCCCACAGGCCAGCCTCGTGCATCACCCCGAGGCCATGGGTGAAGCGGCTGTGCTCCGCGGTCGGGAACACCCACCGGGCGCTCTGGAGCTGGCTGATCCGCCGCAGGCGCTGCAGCCAGGTCGAGTCGAGCAGGTCCTCCTCGGCCGATTCCTCCGGCTCGAAGCCGGCCGCCCGGGCCTCGGTCGGGGCGAGTCGCTTGGTCAGCTCGAGGTAGCCATGGATCGGGTCCGAGATGAGGTTGACGGCGGCGAAGCGAGCGGGTCGCACCTCCCGATTGTCGTCCTTCGGGGAAGGTGGCGCGGCACCGCGGGCGCCACCGGGATCCGCCGGCGCGGCGGAGGCAGCCCGGGAGGTGCCCTCGGGCGTCACCTGGACGCCCGTGGCCGGGTCGGGCACCGCTGCGTGCGCTGCCCCGCGGCCGGGTCGCGCGTGGCCGGCTCAGCCGGTCCGGTAGCGGGCCGCGGCCCGGGACAGGAGGCCGGCGACCTCGTCACGCAGCGACTCGGGGGCGAGGACCTCGACCTCATCGCCCCAGCCGAGGATCCATTCGCGGATCTCGATCGTTCCCGAGACCCGTGCCCGCCAGACCAGGCCGCCGTCGGTGGCCGGCTCGAGGGCCTGGGTGGGGTGCCACGTCGCCTCGGCGACCCGCGCGGCCACGCTTGCGTCAAAGCGGAGGACGACCTCCACCTCGCCCTGGTCGGCGATGATCCCCCAGGCTCGATCCAGGAGCGTCTCGACGGTCCCCGGGGCGGGCGGCTCGAAGTGCTCGGCGGTGAGCGTCACCGACCGGATCCGCTCGACCTTGAACGTTCGCTGGGCGCCGCGCGCCTCGTCGAAGCCGATGAGGTAGAGCGCGTGGGTGGTCGCCGACGGCTCGATCAGCCACGGGCGGACGCGGGCAGTGCGGGTGGGCCGGCCGGGCTGGTGGACGCTGGGGTCGTAGGTCAGCTCCACGACCCGCCGCTCTGCCCAGCCCCGCGCGAGCAGGCGCAGGTGCCGGGCCTGGACGGGGTCAGGCGAACGCCGGGCCATCACTTCCAGGGTCCGCTCCACGTGCCGGCCCAGCTCGCCTGGCAGCGCCTCGGCCAGCTTCTGGAAGGCCCCGGCCAGCTCCGGGTCGTAGGCGTCGGCGTACTTGGCCATCAACCGGGCGGCCAGGAACACGGCCATCGCCTCGGCCAGGGTCAGGCGAAGGGCGGGCAGGAAGGCCCGGCCGTCCACGCCCCAGCGTCCGTCCTCCGCCCAGAGCGGGATGCCGATCTCCTCCTCGAGCGCGGCGAGGTCGCGGTAGGCCGTCCGCCGCGACATGCCGACGAAGGTTGCGATCTCCTCGGGCGTGGCCCCCTCCGGTCGGCTCTCGAGGAAGCGGACGACGCGGTAGAAACGGGCGAGCCGGTCGCGCTTCGCGCCGGCGCGAACGGAGCCAGCCGGGACGTCCCAGGCGTCCATCGTCATCCTCCCTCTGTCCGGCCGGCCGTGCCCGGACAGCCGCGCTCCGACACTCCCCGACGACTCAATCCGGTGGCCCCACGGTCACGGTTTCCCCTCGGCTCGTCGCGCTGAGCACGACCCGGATCGTCGCCTGGATCGCGCCGGGCGCCACCGGCTCGGCCTCCCCGTTCACCCTGGCCTCGACGAGGCCGAGCTCGCCGTCGCCGAAGAGGTAGAAGTCGAGCTCGCCGCGCCAGCGGTGGAGCGAGCCCTCGCCGGCAAGCCAGCGGACCTGCGGGAATGCCGCCCGGAACGTGTCGCCGTCGATCGCCACGCGGCAATGGCGCGACCGCGCTCCCTCCACGGAGGCGAGTCCGCGGTCCTCGGCCGCGATCCGCCGCTCCGCCGGGAGCGCCGCGGCGAGCACCGCCGCGTCCAGGCGCTCGGCCGCCAGGGTCGTCGCGGTGACCGCCTCCCAGCGCGATCGGGGCTCGCGCCGCCAGCCGTCCGGTCCGATCGTCACCGCGCCGGCCAGGCCGAACCGGGTCGTGGTGGCCACGTCGGCCGTCCAGCGGATGTCGTCCCCGGACCGGGCGCCACGGATGACCGCGCCGCCGAGGGATCGCCCGTCTGCGGCGCCCTCCAGCCGGGCGTCCAGGGTGGCCGTGACCCCCACCCGCAGCTCGCCGTCACAGGCGGGAGGGCCCAGGCCCGGGTCTGTCGGGCCGAAGCGTGAGGCAGCCGCCGGTTGGTAGCCCAGGGCGACGTCGTTCGCCAGCGCCGTTCCGCCGAGGAGGGCGGCGGAGCCGATCGTCATGACGGCCGCGAGCGCGCCGGTGGCCGGCAGTCGCCGACGCGGGTCGGCCCCCGGCCCGAGCGCCCGGCGGACGATCCCCGGGGCGGCAAGGAGGCTCGTCCCGGCCAGGGCGAGCAGCCAGGGGTAGACCGCCTCGAGCGACGGGACGAGCGCCTGGAGGCCCCGGACGACGAGCTGGCCCGCGACGGCGCCCATCGCCGGCAGCAGGAGGAGCACGGTCAGCAGCCCGAGCCAGGAGACGGCCGGGAAGGTCCGCTTGCCGCGCGCGGTGGGCGGCCAGGCGAGCGCTGCCGCGGCGATCGCGACGGGGATGACGGCGGCTGTCCCGACGGCGAGGTCGAGTGGCCCTCCGGGCCGGTACCAGCCAAGGAGCAGGACGCAAGTCGCGGTCCAGAGCCCGGTCAGGACGGCCGCGAGCAGGCGCAGCTCGAAGCGGCGGACGCGCACGGGTCGAGTCTAGATCAGCGGGGGACCGCCGGCAGGCGGGCGTTCCCGGCGGCACGGGCGCTGTCAGCCGGGCGCTGTCTGCCGGGGCACGGAGTTGGAAGCCGGGCGCACAGCTCCGGGCTCGAGGACTACGATGCACCCGTGGCACGCCCGCTGATCTCGTTCCTGACCGACTACGGCCTGCGCGACCCGTTCGTGGCGATCTGCCGCGGGGTGATCCGCTCGATCGCGCCCGAGGCCGAGGTCCTGGACGTGAGCCACGAGGTGACCCGCTTCGGCGTGCGGGAGGGCGCGCTCGCCCTGGCGGCGGCCGTATCCTGGCTGCCGGTCGCCATCCACCTGGCCGTGGTCGATCCGGGCGTGGGCACCGTCCGCCGGCCGGTTGCCTTGCGGGCGGTGCGCGGCGACCTCCTGGTGGGACCGGACAACGGGCTCCTTCTCCCCGCCGCGGAGCGCCGCGGCGGAATCGCCGGGGCGCGCGCCCTGACCGAGCGCTCCCTCGTCCATGACGGCCCGATCTCGGCCAGCTTCCACGGGCGT